>Ga0209257_1000200_pt1 | contig 147538 bp, 132 predicted proteins | sample AraplaCvi_mCL_r2_FD_184277 | JGI IMG/M metagenome (GOLD analysis project Ga0209257, IMG submission 184277) | Arabidopsis root microbial communities from North Carolina, USA - plate scrape MF_Cvi_mCL_r2 (SPAdes) (version 2) | ecosystem: Host-associated > Plants > Roots > Endosphere | place... | reverse complement strand
TCGGCCGCGCCGGTGCTGACGAAGCCGCTGCCGGTGTTGCGTTGCCAGTCGTAGTGCAGCGTCCCCAGGCCGTCGGAATCGGCCAGGGTCGAGGTGTCGGCCGTCAGGACTTGGTTCTCGGTCGCCGTGCCCGTGAGCGACACGCCGCCGGTTGGGGCGTCATTGGTGGCGCTCACCGCCGCGGTGGCCGCGCTGGTCGCCGACTCCGCCGTGCCGCCGGCGTCGGTGTAGGAGATCACCACGCGGACCACGCCGCCGATGTCGCCGTCGCCCAGGGTGTAGGTCGCCTGGTCGGCGCCGACGTTGACGAAACCGCTGCCGACGTCGTGCTGCCACTGGTAGTGCAGCGTGCCGATGCCGTCCAAGTCGGCCAGGGTCGAGACCGCGGTCAGGACCTGGTCCTCGGCCGCCGTGCCGGTGACGCTGGCGCCGCCCGTATGCACGTCGTTGACGGCGGTGATGTTGACCAGCACCGAGCCGCCGGCCGTGGCGCCCGCGCCCGCGCCCTGGCCGCCGCCGGGCGCGCCGTCATCCAGCGTGTAGTTCAGCGTCACCGACGCGGGCGGCGCGTCGCTGGTGTTGGTGTAGCTGATGTGGTTGAGGACGTCGTTGACCAGCGCCGTGGTCGCGGTCGCGGCCGCGCTGGTGAAGCTGATCGTCAGCACGCCGCCGACACTGGTGAAGGTGGCGAAGGTCAGGCCGCCGACCTGCAGGTTGGAGCCGCTGACCGTGAACAGCCCGCCCGAGGCGAAGGCGAAGGTGTCGGCCGGATCGGCTGAGGCGCGTTGGACCGTGAAGCTGGCCCCGCCATAGTCGCCGCCGCCGCCGTTGCGGGCGTCGAGGTCGACGTCGGAGACCGTCAGCGAGCCCAGCAGGACGGCCGCCGTCTGCTCGGTGGCGCCCACCGTGGTGGCGCTGGCCGGGACCACGGGGGTGTCGTTCACTGCGGCGATGGTGATGGTGTAGAGGTCGGTGTCGGACAGGGCCCCGCCCGAGCCCGTGCCGCCGCTGTCGTCGGTGACCACCGTCAGGGTGTCGGTCCCGTTGACGTTGGCGTCGCCCAGGAACAGCAGGCCGTTGGTCGCGGCCAGGGTGGCGTTGATCTGGTTCAGCGAGGCCGAGATCGTCACCGTATCCGTGCCGTTGCCGGTGATCTGGCCCGAGGTCAGGCCGTTGGTGACGTTGGTCAGCAGGGTCAGCACCCCCTTGGTCACCGACAGGGTGACCGACACCGTCTGCAGGGCCGGGTTGGCGTCGACATCGCTGATCTGCAGACCAGTGACGGCGATGCTGGCGTCTTCGTTGCCGGTGGCGCTGGAGACCGTGCCGTTGACCGGCGCGTCGTTGACCGCCGCGATGTTGATCGTGGTCGTGCCGCTGTTGACCGCGCCGCCCGGCACGTCGGGCGTGCCGTCGCTGACCGTCCAGGTGATCGTCCGGTTGGTGTTCAGCCCGTAGTTCGTCGGATTGTCGCCGGTGGTCCAGTAGGTGATCGCCGCCAGCACCGCCTGGTAGTTGGCGTTGGTGTCGTAACCCGTCAGGGTGAGGGTCTCGGTCGAGGCGTTCCAGCTGAGCGTGATGTTGGTGCCGGAGATCAGGCCCGAGATCTGCTTGGCCGCGCCATAGCCCAGGTGATCGTCGGACGTGCTGGACTCGTTGGACGAGAACTTGCCGCCGGTGATCTGCACCGTGGCGCTGGCCAGGTGGTCGCTGTCGGTGTCGGTGATGGTCGGCGCGCCGGTTAGCAGGGTGGTCGCGGCCGCCTGCTGCTCGTTCATGGCCGTGGCCGTGCCGTTCAGGCTGCCCAGGACCGGCAGCTCCGAGAAGACCATCCCCTCGATGTTGGCCCCCGAGGCGGTCAGGTTCGGCGCGATCGTGTTGATCAGGGTGGCGGTCGTGCCGGCCCCGTCCAGCTGGAAGACGTAGATCACGTCGTCCGTCTCGGAACTGCCGGTCTCTTCGTTCTCGATGTAGATCTGCCGCGTGTTCTGGTCGAACGTCATGTCGCCGGGATAGAAGACGCCGCCGCCGGGCAGGCCGACCAGCGTCACCTTGACGGCCGTGCCGCTCGAGGCGTTCTCGCTGATGTACCAGAGGGCGTTCTGGGCGGCGTTATAGCCGGCGTCCGGCGACGGGAACTGCGAGTGGGTCGTGAAGTAGACGAGGTCGGTGCTCTCATCGACCTCCACGTCCATGATGATCCCGCCGCTCTGGTCGTCGGGGAACTGCGCCTGGCTGACCAGCTGGGTGGTCGTGTTCGGGCTGGCCAGGTCCAGGCGGTAGATGCCGGTGACCAGGCCGTCGAGCCGTTCGGTGTAGAACAGTCGCCCGATCGAGGAATCCAGTGCGAAGTCCTGCGGATCGAGGATGTAGAAGCCGCTCTCGTTCGCGCGGTTGTCGGTGACGGCCGTGGTCAGGAAGCCCAGGTCGGTGACGGCGCCGTTCAGCGGGTTGTAGGAATAGACGCGAATGCCGGTGATGTTGCCGTCCGGCGTCCCGGAGCCGTCCTGGTAGCCGGCATAGATCCTGTGGTTGATCGGATCCACTTCGATGGTGTTGACGATGATCGCATCGGGGAAGTCGACCACGGTGGTCGGGGTCGCCGAGCTTCCGATGACGCCCCGCACTAGAACGGCGGTATCGTTGATGTCGCTGCTCAGAATAGCGAAGTAGAAGCCGGCGGCGGTGTCGAGGCCGATGTCGGAGGTGAACGAGCTGACCAGGTGGTCGTCGCCCGTGCCCGCGCCGCCGTTGTCGACATTGACCGTGTGGCTGGCGCCGTCGTTGTTGATCCGCGAGATGCGGGTGTCGGCGTCGCCGCCCTCGGTGGCGTACCATAGCTGGCCGGTGGGCTTGAGGCCCAGGGTGCTGACGCCGTCATCGGTGGAACCGCCGGCGATCACGTAGTTCGCGCCGCCCACGGTGGCCGAATGCACGGCCGTGGTCTGCGAGGCCCCGCTTGCCAGCTCGCGCGAGCCGCCGTCGTCGATGTTGTCCATCGCCGTCAGCGTGCCGCCGGCGTTGACCCGGAACAGCGAGACCCCGTTCTCGGTCCCGCCCACCGTCAGATAGGTGGTCGTGCCGAACGTGTTGACCGAAAGGCCCGTCGCGCCGGCCAGACGCAGGCTGGCGCTGTCGCCGACATTGGCGGTGTTGGTCAGGAGGCCGGACGAATCGACCGAAAAGACGCTGACGCCGTTGTCGTTCGTCCCAGTGACGAAGACGTAGGTGACGCCGCCGACCACGGCCGTGGCCACGTCGGACGCGCCGTCCAGCCGCAAGGTTCCGTTGTCGGTGACGTTGGCGGTGTTGGTCAGGGAACCGTTGGCCGCGACGCTGAAGACGCTGAGGCCGTCGTCGACGCCGCCGGCCGTGAACAGGAAGGTGTTGCCGCCGATGACCGCCGTGGCCAGGCCCTTGACCCCGTCCAGTTCCAGGGCGCCGCCGTCGCCCAGGTCGTAGACCGAGGTCAGGGTCCCGTCGCCCTGCACGCGGAAGACACTGACCCCGTCGTCGTTGGTTCCGGCCGCGAACACGTAGGCGTTTCCGGACACCGTGGCTGACGCCATGCGTGAAGCGCCGCCGAGGTTCAGCGCGCCCCCGTCGGCGACGTTGTAGACCGGGGTCAGGCTCCCGCCCACATTGACCCGGAAGACGCTGAGCCCGTTGTCGCCCGCGCCGGCCGCGACCAGGTAGGTGTTGCCGTTCGAGGTGATGGTGGTCAGGCCGCTGACCCCCACCAGGTTCAGCAGTCCGCTGTCGGTGACGTTGGCGGTGTTGGTCAGGGCGCCGTTCAGGCCCAGCGAGAACACGCTGATCCCGTTGTCCAGCCCGCCGGCGACGAAGACGTAGGTCGTGCCGCCGACGTCGGCCGAGGTGATGGCCGAGACGCCGTCAAGCTCCAGCGCGCCGCCGTCGGTCTCATTGTCGCCATTCGTGTACAGAATCGACATGGATCAATCCTTTGCCTCGGCGGAAGGGGGTTCCGGCCGGCGTGCGCTGTGGCCGCGGAGCGCGCGCTCCGCGTGAAAAGGGAAAAAGAACCAGCAAGGGGTGCGATACGCCGCCCACACGTCCAGCGACGTGCTTTTATGCACACGGGCGTTGGTTTGGCGCACCGGACTCCCCCCTAGCTCTAGTCGTCCCGCTAACGCAACCTTAACGACGAGACCAGGGCGGCACAAGTAGACGCACGTCGTTTGATGAACATTGTTCTTCGGCGACTATTGTGCAGCTCAGGATAGTCGGCTACGAAAGAATCAATCGCGGGGTGGGCGCAATCTCAATCAACGCTAAGACGCGGAAAACTACTCGTGGTTTAGTGACCCTTCGCGCGCGTCGAGCTTGCACAACGACATTCTGACAGCGAGGGAGCAGACATGGGCCAGCCTTACGTTGGTGAGATCCGCATATTCGCGGGCAACTTTCCGCCCCTGGGATGGGCGATGTGCGATGGCCAGCTGTTGGCGATCTCGGAAAACGACACGCTGTTCAACCTGATCGGCACCACCTATGGCGGTGACGGGCAGGAAACCTTCGGCGTGCCCGACCTGCGCGGACGCGTTCCGACGCACCAGGGCTCGAAGAACGGCCAGACCTACATCATCGGCGAGCAGGGCGGCGTCGAGAGCGTCACCCTGACCACCCAGCAGATGCCCCAGCACACCCACGCGCTGTACGCGGCCTCGACGGCGGGGGCCGCAAGTACGCCGACCACCCAGACCATGCTTTCGGACCAGGGTCCCACCGGGACGACGCTGAACGCCTATCAGCCCTACGCGGCGACCAACCAGGTCGCCCTGACCGCCGCCTCGACCTCGCCGGTCGGCGGCAACCAGCCGCACGACAACATGCAACCCTATCTGGGCGTCAATTTCATCATCTCGCTCTACGGGATCTATCCCCAGCAAAGCTGACGCGTCCGCCCGAAGATCTTCTGGAGACTCAAAGAGATGAGTGATCAATTCGTCGCGGAGATCCGCATTTTCGGCTTCAACTTCGCTCCGCGGGGCTGGGCCCAATGCAACGGCCAACTGCTGCCGATCTCGCAAAACACCGCATTGTTCTCGCTGCTGGGCACCACCTATGGCGGCAACGGCACCAGCAACTTCGCCCTGCCCAACCTGATGGGCAGCATTCCCCTGCATATCGGCCGCAATCAACCGGGCCCAGGTCTGTCGGTCTACGACCTGGGCCAGATCGGCGGCGAGCCGAACGTGACGCTGCTCCAGACCGAGATGCCGGCGCACAGCCACGCCCCCATGGTGACCACCACCAACGGCACAGTCACGACCTCGGCCAACAACCAGCCCGCCCAGGCCTTCAGCGGCAACATCCAGCAGAATACTCGGGGCTTGTTCTACAGCCCGGTGAACAGCCCGGCCACGCAACTGCCCGCCCAGAGCATCGGCCTGGCGGGCGGTTCGCTCCCGCACAACAACATGATGCCGACGCTGTTCCTGAACTACTGCATCGCCCTGCAGGGCGTCTTCCCCGCCCGCAACTGATCCGGCGACGAACACGAGGAGAGAAACTCATGGGTACGCCATACATGGGCGAGTTGCGGATCATGTCCTTCAACTTCGCTCCGAAATACTGGGCCCAATGCAACGGGCAGCTGCTGCCTATCAACCAGAACCAGGCGCTGTTCTCATTGCTGGGCACCACCTATGGCGGCAACGGCACGACGAACTTCGCCCTGCCGGACCTGCGCACGATGGTCCCGGCCCATTCGGGTCAAGGCTATGTCCAGGGCGAGATCTTGGGTGAATACAGCCACACCCTGATCCAGACCGAGATGCCGCAGCACCTGCACTTCCTGAAGGCCGACGCCACCAACGCCGGAACCGCCAACGTCTCTGCGGCCGCGGCCGGCGCCAGTTTCGGCCAAACCTACGGCAAGCCGAGCTCCGGCTCGCCCGTCGCGTTCAACATGTACAGCACCGTCCTGTCGCCGATGGCGCCGATGGCGCCCCAGGCCCTGGGAACCGCGGGCGGCAGCCAGCCGCACGAGAACCGCCAACCCTTCCTGACGCTGAACATCTGCATCGCCCTGCAGGGAATCTTCCCCTCGCGAAACTAGAGCATCGTGCGGAAAAGTGGACACCGGTCTTCCGCAAAAACGATGCGAAAACAAAAAACTAGAGCCAGTCGTGTGATCCTCATATCGCGCGACTGGCTCTAGGTCTCCAGGTTCCGTCGCATGGCTTCAGTTGAACACGGCCTGATAGTCCTGCCGCCCCGGCGCGGGGGTATGGACCGGGATCAGGTAAAGGTCGTACGCCGTCCCGCCCGTTTGCGCGCCGTCCGCGGGCGTGAGCGTATGCATCCCCTCGCCAAGCACGTCGCCGGGCGGGCCGCTGAAGATCAGCGTGAACGGCCGATAGGCCGGATCGCCGTGGCCGGGCTGGTTCTCCAGCCGCTCGATCTCACTCAGCGACAGCACGTGGCGTCCACCCCCGACCCGGAACGAGGCTCCCACATGCGGCGCGAAGGTGTCTGCGGTCAGGACGGCGAAATCGGCGGTCATGAAGGTCCTCGGATCGGAATCGAAGCGCGGCCATTATGACGACCTCGCCACCTGAACGGGAAGATCTTGGCGCATCGCGCCTGGAAGAGGCAAGGACGGGCGAGGCCGGCGGTACGGTCCGCTTCGCCCTGCGCCCGGAGGTCGAGGCCGACAGGCCCTTCCGCCTGGCGCTGTTCCGGACCTCTCGCGGTCCGGGATGGGACCTGCTTCCCCTGCCCGCCGACATGCTGGCTCGCGTGATGGAGCAGCAATTCCACGCCCAGACCCAGGGCTACCGCGCGGCCTATCCGCGGGCCCGGTTCGAGATCGTCACGGTCGACGGCGAGCCGGTCGGACGACTGGCCACGGATCGCGACGCCGACGCCGTGCGCCTGATCGACATCGCCGTGATCCCTGAACGGCGCGGCCAGGGGATCGGCCAGGCGATCCTTCGCGCGCTGATGGACGAGGCGGCCGCCGCCGGAACGCCGGTGACGCTGCAGGTGGCCCGCGACAACCTCGCGGCCCAGCGGCTCTATCACCGGCTGGATTTCGCCCTGTCAGGGGCGGACGAGACGCACCTGACCCTGTGCTGGCCGGCCCAGGCTCTCCCGACGCCGGGGCCCGCGACTTGATCCGGGCCGCTGTGGTCGGCTGCGGCGCCTGGGGTCGGAACCTGATCCGGACCTGCGCGGAATTGGGCGTCCTGGGCGCTGTGGTCGACACCGACGCCGCGGCCGCTCAGAGCCAGGCCGGCGCCTGGGGCGTTCCCGCCCTTCCCCTGGCCCAGGTCCTGGAAAACCCGCGCCTGGGCGCGGTGGTCATCGCCGCCCCGGCGCCTGCCCATGCCGCGCTCTGCCGCCTGGCCTTGGAGCACGGCAAGGACGTCTTCGTCGAAAAGCCGCTGGCTTCAGACCTGGCCGAGGCCGAGGCCTTGGCCGCCGACGTCGCGCGTTCGGATCGGGTGTTCATGGTCGGCCACCTGCTGCGCCATCACCCTGCGTTCCAGGCCTTGGCGGCGATCGTCGCGCGCGGCGAGATCGGCGCCCTGCGCTACATCACCGCCTCGCGACTGAGCCTCGGCCGTGTCCGCACGCACGAGAACGCCTTTCTCAGCCTGTCGCCGCACGACGTCTCGATGATCCTGGCCCTGGCCGGCGCCACGCCAGCCAGCGTCGAAGCGACCGGCCGGGCCTTCGTCACGCCCGGCCTCGTCGACGAGGTTCATGTGGATCTCGGCTTTCCAGGCGGGCTCCACGCCCATGTCGCCGCCAGCTGGCTCAGCCCGGTCAAGGAGCAGAAGCTGGTCGTGGTCGGCGAGACCGGGGCCCTGGTGTTCGACGACGTCCGCCCCTGGCCGGAAAAGTTGATGCGGCGCGACCAGGCCGTGATCCTGACCGAAGCCGGCCCGGTCGCCTCAGGCGCCGAACCGCGCTTCGTCGAGCTGGTCGCCGAACCACCCCTGGCCAGAGAAATCCGCCACTTCATCCAGTCTTGCCAGACCAGACAGACCCCCTTGACGGGCATCGATGAGGGAATTCGCGTACAGCGCGTACTTGAACGCGTTCAACTGCAGTTGAACCGCAGTTTAGATCAACTTCAGAGCTAGCCTAATTAACGGGATGATCTTGCGGACAATCGCGTAACATCGTTCCATCATTTTTCGGTACGAAGTATTCATTCCTCAAGTTGACAATAGTCTGTCAAATCATAAACGGATCAAGATCAATATAGCCGGACAAACACCCTTCCCGTAAAGGCATTCGCCGCGTACGATCCTGGCATGTCGAGGGGCGCATCGATCTCAAATAAGAACGCCCCGACCACGAGGGGCCAATGAACGTTCATATCCCAACGTTTCCATTGCACGACGCCGACGGCCTGGCGTCGAACTTTCAAGGACTGATCCGAAAAATCCTGCAGCGCGAGGCCGTGATCGGCGTCGTCGGCATGGGCTATGTCGGCCTGCCGCTGTCGGAAGCCTTCTGCTCGGCCGGCTTCCGCGTCATCGGCTTTGATCTGGACGAAACCCGCCTGACCAGCCTGTCCAGGGGCGCGTCCTATCTGAGCCATTTCGCCGACGCGCGGGTGGCCGCCATGGGCGAGCAAGGCTTCGCCACGACCGGCGCGCCCGACGTTCTGGCCCGCGCCGACGCCGTACTGATCTGCGTGCCGACCCCGATCACCTCGCACAACGCGCCCGACCTGGGCCATGTCGTCGAGGCCGCCGAGACCCTGGCGGCGGTGTTGCGGCCGGGCCAGCTGGTCGTGCTGGAGTCCACCACCTTCCCGGGCGCCACCGTCGAGGTGCTCAAGCCGATCCTGGAGCGATCCGGCCTGCGGGCTGGCCGCGACTTCGCCCTGGCCTACTCGCCGGAGCGCGAGGATCCTGGCAACCAGGCCTTCACCACCGCCTCGATCCCCAAGATCGTCGGCGCGGACTCCGAGGCCGAACGCCGCGTGGCCTGCGCGCTGTACGACGCGATCACCATCACGGTTCCGGTCAGCGACACGCGCACCGCCGAGGCGGTCAAGCTGACCGAGAACGTGTTCCGGTTCGTCAACATCGCCCTGGCCAACGAGCTCAAGGTCAGCTTCGAAGCTTTGGGCATCGACATCTGGGAGGTGATCCAGGCGGCCCAGACCAAGCCGTTCGGCTACATGCCGTTCTTCCCCGGCCCCGGGGTCGGCGGCCACTGCATTCCGGTGGACCCGTTCTACCTGGCCTGGCGGGCCAGGGCCGAGGGGGCCAGCCTGAAGATGGTCGAACTGGCTGGCGAGATCTCCCGGGCCATGCCCCGGCGGGTGGTCGACAAGACGTTGGAAGCCCTGGCCGCGCGCGGGCGCTCGTCGATCGGCGCCCACGTCCTGGTCGTGGGCGTGGCTTACAAGCGCAATATCGACGACACCCGCGAAACCCCGGCGCGCGACATCATCAAGATCCTGCGCAGCCACGGGGCCCGGGTCAGCTATCATGACCCGCTGGCTCCGGAACTGATCGTCGGCGACACCCTGATGCAGTCGATCGACATCGGCCGTGACGCATTGGCCGGGTTCGATTGCGCGATCATCGTCACCGACCATGACGCGGTCGACTATGCACGGCTGGTCCGCGAGACGCCGCTGGTGATCGACACCCGCAACGCCGCCGCCCAGGTCGACCCCGCCCTGGCCGGCAAGATCGTCAAGGCCTGAGATGGCGGTTCCGGCTCCAGCAGACCGCCCGCCCCCCTGGGTCCATCCCTCGGCCGAGGTCGAGGCCGGTGCGGTGCTGGGCGCCGGCGCCCGGGTCTGGCGGTTCAGCCATATCGCGGCCGGCGCCCGGATCGGCGAGGACTGTGTGATCGGCCAGAACGTGGTGATCGCTCCTGGCGTGGTGGTGGGCGACCGCTGCAAGGTGCAGAACAACGTCAGCCTCTACGCCGGCGTCGTGCTTGAGGACGGCGTGTTCTGCGGCCCCAGCTGCGTGTTCACCAATGTCGCCACGCCGCGCGCCGAGATCGACCGCAAGGCCGAGTTCCGGACCACGCGGGTGGGGCGCGGCGCGACGATCGGGGCCAATGCGACGATCGTCTGCGGCCATGTGCTGGGCGCCTGGTGCCTGATCGCCGCCGGCGCGGTCGTGACCCGCGACGTCCCGCCCCTGGCCCTGATGGCCGGCGTCCCGGCCCGCCGCGTCGGCTGGGTCAGCCATGCCGGCGAGGTGCTGGGCGAGGACCTGGTCTGCCCGCGCACCGGCGACCGCTACGCCGAACGACCGGACGGCCTGCGGCGGGTGATCAATCTTTCGGGCTTCGGCGAGGACCCGCCCGACACCTCCAGTGAAGAACAGTCAGCGAGCGTCGGATGAAACGGGCCCTGGTCATCGGATCGGAAGGCAATATCGGCAAGCCCCTGGCGGCGCATCTGCGCGCCGCGGGCTGGGAGGTGCTGTGCGCCGACATCAAGCCCGGCTGGCGCAAGGACTACCTGCAGGTCGACATCAACCAGCCGGCCGACCTGACGCCTACCCTGCGCTGGAAGCCGGACGTGATCTTCGCCCTGGCCGCGGTGGTCAGCCGGGTGACCTGCGAACAGGCCTCCAGCCTGGCGGTCAGCACCAATCTGGGCGGGCTGAACAACGTGGTGCTGCTGGCCCAGGCCGCCGACGCCAAGCTGGTCTATTTCTCGACGTCCGAGGTCTATGGCCCCACCGACGGACCGATGGACGAGGCCGCCACGGTCCCGCGGCCCAACAACCGCTACGGCCTGACCAAGCTGCTGGGCGAACAGTTGGTCGACTACGAGGTCGCCCAGCACGGCCTGCGCGCGGTCACCCTCCGGCCGTTCATGATCTATGACGAGAACGAGGACTTCGGCGACCACCGCTCGGCGATGATCCGCTTCGCCCACGACCTGGCGCGCGGCCGGCCGATCGAGGTGCACCGGGGAAGCGCCCGGGGCTGGCTGCACATCTCCGACGCGGTGCGGGCCATCGAGGCCGCCGCCCGCCTCGATGAGCACGCGGTGATCAATATCGGCCATCCCGACGTGACGCCGATCGAGGCCCTGGCCGAAGGACTGCGGGTCCGCCTCGACGCCGCGCCGTCGCTGATCACCCTGCGCGACCTGCCCGCCCGGATGACCGCGGCCAAGCGGCCCAGCCTGTCCCGCATGCGCGACCTGCTGGGCGTGACGCCGAAGGTCTCGCTGGACCAGGGCCTGGACCGCGTGGCGGCCCGGGTGCGGACCCGGCTGGCCCAGGGTCATGTGGAGCGCCCGGCATGACAGCTCGCCTGCTGACCGTGGTCGGCGCCCGGCCCCAGTTCGTCAAGGCCATGCCGGTCAGCCGGGCCATCGCCCGCACGCCGGGTCTGGTCGAGGTGATGGTCCATACCGGCCAGCACCACGACGCGGCCCTGTCCGACAACTTCTTCCGCCAGCTGGACCTGCCCGAGCCGGCCGAAAACCTGGGAATCCACGGCGGCTCGCACGGCGAGATGACCGGACGGATGCTGGCCGCCCTCGACGGCGTGATCGCCCGCCACGCCCCCGACCTGGTGATCGTCTACGGCGACACCAATTCCACCCTAGCCGGGGCCCTGGCGGCCGCCAAGGCCGGCGTGCCGGTGGCCCATGTCGAGGCGGGCCTGCGGGTCTTCGACCGATCGATGCCGGAAGAGACCAACCGCGTGGTCGTCGACCACCTGAGCCGGCTGCTGTTCGCTCCGACCCGGGCCGCGGTCGGCCACCTGGCGCGCGAAGGGCTGGTCGAGGGCGTTTTTCATGTCGGCGACGTGATGCAGGACGCGGTCCTGGCCATGGCCGCCCTGCCGGACCAGGGCGACTGCGTCCTGCGTCGCCTGGGCCTGACTCCCGGCGCCTACGCCGTCGCCACCCTGCACCGCGCGGCGACGACGGACAACGCCGTCAGCCTGGCCAGCGCCGTGGGCTATCTGCGCCAGCACGCCGGCCGCCTGCCCGTGGTCCTGCCGCTGCATCCGCGAACCCGCGAGGCGGCCGTCCGTTTCGGCGTCGACCTGGCCGGCCTGACGGTGATCGAGCCTCTGGGTCCGATCGACATGCAGCGGCTGCTGGCCGGCTGCGCCCTGGTGCTCACCGACTCCGGCGGCCTGCAGAAGGAGGCCTATTTTCATCGCAAGCCCTGTGTCACCCTCCGGGACGACACCGAATGGAGCGAGACGGTGGAGGCGGGCTGGAACCGGCTGTGGACCGTGAGCGACTATCGGCCCCGGCGTGAGATCGACGACTACGGCGCGGGCGACGCCGCCGAGCGGATCGTCGCGACGATCGCCCGCTTCGTCTCCGAGACCCTCGACGCGCCGCGCGTGGCGACCGGAGTCCGCTCATGAAGGACACCCACGACCGTCCTCGCCCACCGCCGCTCCCTGGCCACGACGCATCGCCGGACGCGGGGTTCCGGGATTCGTCGAGGGGCGAGCCGCGACCGCTGCGCATCCTCCTGGCCTGCAACTACGACCCGGCCAACGCGGCCACGGTCTGCGACCACATCAACGCCTTCGTCCGCTATTCGCGCCACGAGGTCCGGGTGCTGTCGAAGGTCGGGGAAATCTTCGACGGCGTGAAGCTGTCGACCTTCGACGCGGTCGTGATCCACTATTCGCTGTTCCTGGCGATGGAGTCCTTCGTCGGCCCGCGCTCGCGCCGCGCCCTGGCCGCCTTCCAAGGGGCCAAGGCGGTGTTCATCCAGGACGAATACCGCTTCGTGAACGCCACCCTCGAGGCCCTGGAGGCGTGCGGCGTGGATCTGGTCTTCACCTGCCTGGCCCCGGCCGAGGCCGAGCGGATCTATGGACGCGTCAGCGGCCTACGCACCCAGCAGGTGCTGACCGGCTACGTGCCGCACAGGCTGACGCACTATCCGCCCCTTCCCCTGTCGGCCCGCAAGACCATGGTCGGCTATCGCGGCCGGACCTATCCGGCCTGGCACGGCGAACAGGGGCGCGAAAAGGTCCGGATCGGCAAGCTGTTCAGGCGCGACGCCCCGCGGTTCGGCGTCTCGACCGACATCGCCTGGTCGGAGCGCAGCCGGCTGTACGGCCGCGACTGGGTGAAGTTTATCCGTAACTGCCAGGCCGTGCTGGCGGTGGAGAGCGGGGCCAGCGTCTTCGACTTCGACGGCGACGTCGCCGCCCGCACCGAGAGCTTCGCCGCCCTGGTGGAACGGCCTCACCCGATCCCCGCCCTGAGCAAAAAGCCGTCCTACGAGATGCTGCGCGACCGGTTCTTCGCCGGGCGCGAGGACCAGATCGACATCGCCCAGATCTCGCCCAGGGTCTTCGAGGCGATCGCCCTGCGCACCCTGGTCGTCGCCTATCCCGGACGGTATTCGGGCATCCTGGAACCTTGGCGGCACTATGTCCCGCTCGACAAGGACCATGGCAACATGGCGGAGGTGGCGGCGGTCCTGCGCGATCCCGAGCGGGTCGCCGAGATCATCACCAACGCCTATGCCGAGATCGCCCTCAACCCGGCCTATGGCTACGGGACGATGATCGACCTGTTCGACGCCCGGATCACGGAGGCGACAGCCGGACGGCCAGGCGCCGTGACCGACGACCGCACCGACGCCAAGTTCCGCAAGGCCTTTCCCTTCAGGCCGGTCGACAATCCCCATGACGTTCAGCGCCCTCACCTGATCCGGCGGCTGGCCGGCGTGGCCGTCCGCCGCCTGGGATTGGGAGACCTGGCGCGCCGCTTGCGGCGGCGACGGTGAGGTCCGCCCTGTCAGCCCGGAAGGGCCGCGAAGGCTTTAATCGATCCTGATCCACCGCTTCAGCCGCAGCAGGCGCGAGATGTCGCGCAGCCGGCGCTTCACCGGCGCAGGCGCCGCGAGCAGGCGCGATTCCGCGATGATCACCGCCCAGGCGCCCCAATCACGCAACCGCAGGAACAGCGGCAATCCCCAAGGCCGCCTCACGCCAGCACCTGACGGGCGATGTCGCCCACCACCGTCCGCCAACTGTAGCGGCCCGAGGCCACGATCTCGTCATGGGCCCGATCGACCATGGCCTGGGCCCGCTTCGGGTCCCGGCTGCGGTCGAGGGCCGCGTCGATGTCGGACAGGTCGCGACGCACAGGCTGGTAGTGGACGCCGGCTTCAAGGACGCCGCTGTAGTCGCCCTCCACCAGCACCTGACAGGTCCGGGTCGCCACCGCCTCGAGATGGCGCGGCGACATCGCGCGGATTTCGCCCCCCGGCGACAGCACGATGGCCGAGGACGGCGGCGTCCACCCCTCCGGCCCCGCCGATGTCAGGTCGCTGGTCGGCAGGTCGCCCTCCGGATCGACCAGGGAGGAGCCGCCCTCGACGCCAACGACCGCCCGGCTGGCGCCCAGCAGGCGGATCCACGCCTCGCCCACCAGCCGGCGCTGACCGTCGACCGCCACGTCGGCGCGATGACCGCCCGCCCGGGCCCAGGCCTCGGCCCTCAGCCCGACCTCGCGCTTGAGCCGGCCCATCTCGCCCAGCCAAGCCGGCGTCTCCCAGGCCCGATAGCTGACGGCGATCGGCCGCTGCGCCAGATCGCTGGACGCCCGCCGCGTCAGGCCGTCGTCAATATAGGCGGTCAGGAAGCGTCTCAGGACGTAAGGCCTTTGCTCGGCCGGATAGACCTTGTCCCATAGCGCCGGTTCGAGCGCGGTCAGGAGCAGGTCGATCCGGGTCTCGGTCAGCACGTCGCGCAGCGCCTGGAGCCCGAGGAATTCGTCCAGCGGCGCGGCGACCCGCCGGGCTCGCGCCGGAACCGCGTCCATCGCCCGCCGCAATCCCCCCAAGCCGACGGGGGTGTATCGCGCGGCCAAGGCCGTCGCGTCGACGATCACCAGCTCGGGATCCAGCCGGGCGATCCAGGTCGGATTGAATGGAAACCCAATGTTCAGGAACGTCACGGCCCCTGGGAAACAGGCCTTCCACGCGAAAATCCGCTGGTGCTCCCAGCGGCGCATCGGCCACTGGCCGCGCCAGTTGTACAGCAGCAGGGCGGTCGGTCGGCTCCCCATGTCCGGCGCTAGGCGACTTCGGGCCCGGCCCGGCTCTCAGTCGCGAGACGAGCAGGGAGCAATCGCAAAGCCATCAACGCCATCCTGACCGGGAGCGCCCGGCGCGCCCAACCCAGCGTCGGCGGCGTCGGCGGTTGCTGTCAACGCCTAAGGCCGTCGCCCTGGGCCGCGCGCAGGGTCTCCGAGGGCGACTCGCCGAACATCGACCGATAGGCGCCGGCGAATCGTCCCAGTTCCCAGAAGCCCTGGTCCAGCGCCACCTGGGTGACCGTCGTCGGCCGATTGCCCGCGTCCAGCAGCCGGGCCCGGACCGCCGACATCGCCTTCAGCCGCAGATAGGCCTTGGGGCTGATGTCGAGCAGGTCGCGGAACGCGCGGTACAGAGTCCGGCGCGAAATGTTCAAGGCCAGGCAGATGTCCTCGATCTGCGCCGCCTGGCGGGCGCCGCCGCCTTCCACGAAATCCTCGGCGCCCCGTACGATACGGGCCGCGTTCAGCACGCCCCGCCGGACCCCGCCCCCGCCCTGGACCTCGGCCACCGCCGTCAGCACGCCGTCCAACAGTTCGCCGCGCAGGAAGGCCACGGCGCTGCTCGGAACGCCGCCGCCCAGGGCCCTCAGCAGGCTGGAACAGCCCTGGAGCACACGCTTGCAGGCGGCCCGGGCCTCGGGGGGCGGCGAATAGATGGCCGGCTCGGTCCAGAAGCTGGGGTCGGCCAGCCATTCGAAGGCCGCGGCCCGTTGCATCACCAGTCCCCATGGCGCGGTGATGACGGCATAGGCGACGTGACCCTGGAACCGCCCGTCCAACTCGCCGCCTGGCGGGATGGCGATGATGTCGCCCGCCTCGATCCGATGACCCCACTGATTGAGCACGCCTTCCTGCTCCATCACCGAAACCAGGCTGAAGGCCTTCTGGGCGACGCCCCCCCGAACGCGGAGATCGCCGTCGAACGCGCCGGCGTCGAAGCCCATGTCCCCCAGGGTCGCCCGCAGCAGATGGCCGCGGCAGGGTTCAGGCGTCAGCTGGGTGACCGCCAGGTCGCGCCCCGCGGCGTGGGCCCAGACCTCGTGCGCGCCATGGGTCTCGCGGAGCACGACCTGGCCCAGGGCGACCGTCGCCGTCCGCGCGCCGAACGACCGCTGCTCGTCCAGGGTTCCAGCAACCAGCCCGTCGTCGGAAGGATCGCCGTCGATCGGCCCGACCGCCTCGACCTGCCGCCAATCGGTGTTCGACCAAGATCGGGGACGAGGGTCCTTTGCGCTTTCATTGTCCATCGGACCTCTCCTGGCGGGACGACGTGATCAAGGGCGTCCCGGCCTTGATCCAGAAGCGCCCGCACCGGTCGCCGCGCCCGATTCACCCTACGACGATGCCACGGCTCATCTGTGTTGTAAGTAAGGTGAAACCACTAGAAAGCATCGAAGCAACAGAGAAAATTACAAACTTTTCAATGGTCTAGCTTGCTAACCAAGTTTTAGGTATAGTTAATTTCGCGTTATTTATTAATACGCAAAATTTCCAGGAATAGATGCGATGGTGGCACTCTCCGCATAGCAAACCAAGAGATTTCCGAGAAACATGGTGACCAGATGGGGCCCCGGAGGACTCTATGGTTCGTCAGACTTGGAAGGAAATGGCGATCTTCGGAAAACGGAATCTCGCGGAGACAGTCGGCGCCGCGCGCGAGCGGGACCGCCTGGCGCAGGCCTTGCGCGACATGAAGGCCGCCTGCGACGGCGAACGGCGGCAAAGGCGCCAGATCGCGGAGAGCGGCGCCCGTCAGCTGATTCGGGCCCAGGCCGTCCTGCGCGAGGCCGAGGCTCGGCAACGCGACGCCGAGGCGGCGCTGCGCCGGGCCCGCCGGATGGCCGCGGTCGGCTGGATGGCCGCCGAGGCCTGCCGCGACATGACCGCCCTGCACGCGGTGGCGACGAAGGCCCTGACCTTGTCCCGCGAGCGCCTGCAGGGCGACCACCGGACGGTCAACGAGATCGACTGGGCCCTGGGCGGGCTGGACCAGGCCGAGCAGATGCTGGAGCGGGTGACCGCCTATCTCGACGCCCGCCGCGAGACCCCCCAATGCGCCCATATCGACGGGCTGCTGGCCAGTCCCTGAGGCGGCCGCCTGACCGGCGGACCGCGGGACATGTCAAATTTGGGTGTCATCCCGGAAGCCTCGTGGAGGCCGTCCGGGATGACACCCCTTGGGAAAGCTCAAGCCCCGTGGGCGTTCACGCCTCGATATCGACGTCCTTGGTTTCCTTCAGGAACAGGACGCCCACCACGGCGGTCACCGCGGCCACCACGATCGGGTACCAGAGACCGTAGTAGATATTGCCCGTCGCCGCGACCATGGCGAAGGCCGTGGTCGGCAGGAAGCCGCCGAACCAGCCGTTGCCGATGTGGTAGGGCAGGCTCATCGAGGTGTAGCGGATGTTGGTGGGGAACAGCTCGACCAGCATGGCGGCGATCGGTCCGTAGACCATGGTCACGTACAGCACCAGGATCGCCAGCACCGCCACCACCAGCGGCTTGTTGATCAGGGCGTCGTCGGCCTTGGCCGGATAGCCGGCCACCTTCAGGGCGGCGCCCAGTTCCTTTTCCCAGGCCGTCTTGCGGGCCTTGAAGGTCGCCTTGTCGAGGGTCTGGCCCGGGAACGAGGCGATGGTCTTCTGGCCGATCTTCACCTGCGCCACCGATCCGGCGGGGGCGACCTGGTTGCCGTAGGTGACGCCGGCCTTGGCCAGGTACGACTTGGCTAGGTCGCACGAGCGGTTGAACACCGTCTTGCCCACCGGGTCGAACTGGAACGAGCAGTCGGCCGGGTCGGCCACGACGGTGACCGGCGCGCTGGCTACGGCCGCCGCCAGCTGCGGATTGGCGGCCGTCGTCAGGGTCTTGAACAGCGGGAAATAGGTCAGGGCCGCCAGGATGCAGCCCAGCATGATGATCGGCTTGCGGCCGATCTTGTCCGACAGCCAGCCGAAGAACACGAAGAACGGCGTGCCGATCAGCAGGGCGAGCGCCACCAGCAGGTTGGTCGTGCCGCCGTCGACCTTGAGCATCTTCTCCAGGAAGAACAGGGCGTAGAATTGGCCGGTGTACCAGACCACCGCCTGGCCGGCCGTCAGCCCCGCCAGGGCCAGCAGCACGATCTTCAGATTGCCCCAGTTGGCGAACGAATCGGCCAGGGGTTTCTTGCTGCCCTTGCCCTCGTCGACCATCTTCTGGAACGACGGGCTTTCCGACAGTTGCAGGCGGATCCACAGCGACACGCCCAGCAGCACCACCGAGATCAGGAAGGGGATGCGCCAGCCGAACGCCTCGAAGGCGTCGGGCCCGGTCGCGTTGCGGGTCAGCAGGATCACCACCAGGCTGAGGAACAGGCCGAAGGTGGCGGTCACCTGGATGAAGCTGGTGTAGAAGCCGCGCCGTCCCGGCGGGGCGTGCTCGGCCACGTAGGTGGCGGCGCCGCCGTACTCGCCGCCCAGGGCCAGGCCCTGGACCAGGCGCATGATCACCAGCGCTATGGGCGCGGCGATGCCGATGGCGGCGTAGCTGGGCAGCAGGCCGACCGTGAAGGTCGACAGGCCCATCAGCAGCATGGTCACAAGGAAGGTGTTCTTGCGGCCCCACAAGTCTCCCAGCCGGCCGAACACCAGGGCCCCGAACGGCCGCACCGCGAAGCCCGCCGCGAAGGCCAGCAGGGCGAAGATATAGCCGGTGGTCTCGTTGACCCCCGAGAAGAAATGCTTGGTGATGTAGGTGGCCAGCGAGCCGTAGAGGTAGAAGTCGTACCACTCGAACACCGTGCCGACCGAGGCGGCTCCGATGACCAAGGCGTCCTTGCGCCCGACGGCGCGACCGCCCTTGGCGCCCTTCACCGTTTGCGCGGTGTCGCTTCCCATTCGCATTTCCCCCGTCGCCGCGGCCGGCGATCAAACACTGTTACCGCAACCATCATGACCGGCGTTCGCCGTGTTGGCGAGAGGCTATACATGAACCGGACGAAAGCCGAAGCGTTGGCTCGGAGAAATCTTCACGGTCCCATTTTGCGGGACCAGGCAAGCGGTTGGGGATCCTGATGAGCGTCGTCGCGGCCTATGTTTACAAGGATGGCGTGCGGGTTCGCGCGGTCAGTTTGGACCGGGACGACGCCCTGGCCGTCAAGCCGGGCGAGTTCGTCTGGATCGGCCTGTACGAACCCACCCAGGCCGAGCTGGCCCGCCTGCAGACCCGTTTCAAGTTGCATCCGCTGGCGATCGAGGACGCGCTCAACGCCCACCAGCGGCCCAAGGTCGAGGTCTATGGCCGCGAGCTGTTCGTGGTGGCCCGCACCGCCCAGCTGGTCGACGCCCAGATCGCCTATGGCGAGACGGCGATCTTCGTCGGCCAGGGCCATCTGATCACCGTGCGCCACGGCTCGGCCCGGGCCCATACCGAGCTGCGCGAACAGCTGGAGGCCTCGCCGACCCTGCTGGCCAAGGGCTCGGACTACGTGCTGCACGCGGTGCTCGACTTCGTGGTGGACGGCTACCTGCCGATCATCCAGGCCCTGGAGGACGAGGTGCTGGACATCGAGCGCCGCGCGCTCGAGGCCTTCCTCAGCCATGCCGAGGTCAAGCGCCTGTTCCACCTGCGCCGCGACCTGATCCGCTTCAAACGGGTGCTGTCGCCCATGGCCGAGGTCTGCGGCCGGCTGGAGCACCTGGAGACGCCCTGCCTGGACGACGACGTCCGCCCCTATTTCCGCGACGTGCTCGACCACACCCAGAAGGTCGAGGGCATGGTCGACGCCCTGCGCGAGGTGATCACCTCGGTGTTCGAGGCCGCCTCCCTGCTGGAACAGCAGCGGCAGAGCGCCATCACCCGCAAGCTGGCCGCCTGGGCCGCCATCCTGGCGGTGCCGACGGCGGTGGCGGGGATCTACGGCATGAACTTCGAGCACATGCCCGAGCTGAAATGGGCCTGGGGCTATCCCGCGGTGATGGTCGGGATCGTGGCGGTGATCGGTTGGCTGTACTGGCGGTTCAAGCGGAACGGGTGGCTGTAGGCTCCCCGAAGGGGTAAACCTTAAAGAGAGCTTGAAGAAAAAGATCAATCCATGGTTAACTGACCATAGTGCGAGTTGCTTGGCATCTGACGACCCCCACTCAGCGCTCGGACTTGATCATGACCCATCAACGCAGTCCCGAAACCGCCTTCGTCGGCGCCGACCCGACCACGTCCGGAGGCCCCGGCATCTGGCCCATTCCGCCGTCGCCGCTCCCCGGGGATGGACCGCCGCCCGGCTATACGGAGAGCTACGGCAGAGCCGACTATCGCGCCTTTCGTCTCGGAAACGCGCTGGTCATCCAGGCCTGGGGCACGCTGCCCTACCTGAACCAGATCCCCGACCTTCGGCAAAGCCCCCTCAAGATCTATCCCCCGCAATTCGACTTCTGGGTCTATTCCCCGCCATTCGGCCTGCCAGCCCTCAAACCTTTCAAGATCTCGGAGATCTTCGGCTTTCCGTCGGACGCCACCACGGTCGTGATCCACGACGCGGACGGCCACCATGCGATCGAGATCGAGGACATCGCCTTCGATGACGCGGCCGCCATCGCGGGCAAGGCCTCCAAGGCCGCGCCGGAGAAGACCGGCTACGGCAAGTCCTTCGAGGAGGCTTTCGCGGCGGGAGTCGCGGCGCTGCCCACGTCGGAGCCCGGCTCGGCGGACAGCCTGGCCCAATACAGACTGGTCGAAAGCGGCCTGCTTCGAGGCGGCATCGCGGGCGTCAATCTCCACTACGCCAAGGTCGAAGTGACCTTTTCGTAGGCGATTGATCGGCGGCGGGGACGGCGGCGACCGTCCCCGGTTCGCCCCACTTGGCTTACCTGACTCGACTCAGCTGACCTGGCTCGCCCTTTTCAGGCCGAGCCTAGCTCGCCCAGGCCCGCGCCGGGTGCAGGAAGCGGCCGGCCTCGGCCCCGTCGCGCAGGAACACCCGCACCTCGGCGGCGTGGCCGGAAGCGGCCAGGCGATTGGCCAGGTCCCGGGCCGCGGCTTCGGCCCGGCCGCCGCGTTCGAAAGTGAGGTCGGCCTCAAGGGCCTCGGAACGCACGGCCCAGCCCTGCTCGGCCGGGGCGACGGAAATCAGCAGAGCCATGACGAGCTCCTTACGAAATCGAAACTTTGGAAGCGCGCCGCTTCAGGGGCGCGAACGAGCGGTTATTCGGGCGCCGATCGGCCCCGAAACATCGAGGTCAGATCGGCATTCGCCCTACGAGGGGATGACATCGACACATCTTATAGGCTCGCAATTTCACAACTTGACGACAGGGTTACGAGCCCGACGCAACCGAGGCGAGCCAGAAGTCCTGGCCTCGTTTTCAGTTTCTCGGATCGTTCGATGATCTGTCGGCGCGGTCAGAAAATCTGCCGGGACTCAAATCCTATTCATTAGGTAGGATTTTGGCGGCGACGCCTTTCCCTCCCCTTTAGGCGGCGCCGGCGCGCGCCGCGCGGACCCGTCGGGGGATGGTGTCCGCGCGGCGCGACTTGCGCCTCAGCAGTCCGGCTTGTCCAGGTGCGCCTTGATCAGCGCCCGGCCCGCCCGCGCCACGGCCCGCACGGGACCGGCGGCGCCCAGGGTCACCCGGGCGGTGTAGGAGCCTTCCATCAGCAGCATCAGGCCGTCGGCCAGGTCGTCGTCCGCCGCGCCGGCCCGCTTGCACAGGTCGACAAGCCGGGCGTGGAGCTGTTGCTTGTAGGCCATCGACACCTTCTGGGCCGGGTGGTCGGCCTCGTGCAGCTCGATGGCGGCGTTGGACAGCGGGCAACCGTGGACGTCGGCGTTGCAGGCCTTGGTCTCGAAGGCGTCGAAGATCGCCTCCAGCTGGACCCGCGGGTCGCCGCAGGTGCAGCCGGTCACCTCGTCCCACCAGGCCCAGTAGTCGCGTTCCTGCTCGCGCAGCACCTCGGCGACCAGCTCGTCCTTGGACGGGAAATTGCGGTACAGCGTCATCTTGGTGGCGTCGGCCTCGGCGGCGATCGCCTCCACCCCCACCGCGCGGATGCCGTGCTGATAGAACAGCTCGCGGGCCGTTTCGAAGATCCGGTCGCGAGCCGGTCGCTTGGACAACGGGGCGCACACGGGCGCCTCCAGATCGTCCAGCTTGCCCCCGCCAGAATTTCTCTCAGCCATTTTCACAGCACCTCACCTTGACGCGAGAGTTACCGGTCAGTATCTCTCACCGCGTGGATGATACCGAACGGTATCGTCACATACGACTACATCGTCACAGATGGACGTCACGTCAAGCAACAGCAACTGCGACATTTAATCCTTAACCCCGGAACGGAGCGCGAGCCATGCCCCCGAGCGCAAGCCCAGACACCGCCGCCCCGTCCGCCAGCGTTCCCCGCTGGGTCTTCGGGCCCGCCCGTTCGCTCCGCAAGCTGATTGGCCAAGGGGCCGACGGCTCGGCCGGCGCGGACTGGGCCGCCTCGCCCAAGGCCCGCCAGAAATCCCGGCGCCCCGTCTGGGAATAGAAAACACCCGCGTCTCCTCCCCCGCTTCTTCTGTTCGATAGGTACGCCTATGTCCCTCCGCCCCGTTCTCACGTCTTTCGCCGGCTTGGCCGCCATGGCCGTGCTGGCCGCCTGCAGCGCCCAGGCCAAGCAGGAAGCCGCCCCGCCGCCGGCCCAGGTCACCATCACCCCCGTGGCCTTCAAGGACCTGCGCCAGTGGGACGACTTCACCGGTCGCCTCGAGGCCGTCGACACCGTCGACATCCGCCCGCGCGTCAGCGGCTACATCGACGGCGCCCGCTTCGAGGAAGGCGCCCGGGTTCGCAAGGGCCAGGTGCTGTTCCAGATCGATCCGCGCCCCTACCAGGCCGAAGCCAACCGCGCCCAGGCCGAGGTGGCCCGCGCCAAGGCCCAGCTGGACCTGGCCGTCGTCAACCGCGAGCGCGGCCGCCGGCTGATCGAGCAGAACGCCCTGGCTCAAAGCGAATTCGACCGGCTGTCGGCCGAGGAAAAGGCCGCCCAGGCCAATCTCGGCGCCGCCAACGCCGCCTACCAGACCGCCCGCCTGAACCTGGAATGGACCCGCGTGGTCTCGCCGATCGACGGCCGGGTCTCCAAGGCCGTGATCACCCGCGGCAACCTGGTCACCCCGTCCGACCTGCTGACCACGGTGGTCAGCGACACGCCGATCTACGCCACGTTCAACGCCGACGAGCAGACCTTCCTGAAGTACGCCTCGGCCGAACGCGGCAAGGCCAGCCCGGTCTATATGGGCCTGATGACCGAGGACGGTTATCCGCACCAGGGCCAGCTGAAGTTCATCGACAACGCCATGGACGCCAAGAGCGGCACGATCAACGGCCGGGCGATCTTCGCCAACGCCGACGGCCGGTTCACCCCCGGCCTGTTCGCCCGCATCCGCATGGTCAGCGACACCTCCGCGACGGTGGCCCTGGCCCCCGACCGCGCGGTGGCCACCGACCTGGGCAAGCGCTACGTCGTGGTGGTCGGCGCCAACAACAAGGCCGAGTACCGCCCGGTCGAGATCGGTCCGCTGGCCGGCAACCTGCGCATCATCCGCACGGGCCTGAAGCCCGGCGACCGGGTGATCGTCGGCGGCCTGCAGAAGGTCAAGCCGGGCGACACCGTCAACCCGGTAGTGGTCAAGACCGACCTGTCCTCGGACCTGTCGCAGTTCGAGACCGGTCCCCAGCGGGTCGCGATGATCAACAGCGTCGGCCAGAACTGATCCCGGCACGGAAACCTCGTCCCCAGTCCGCTTGGCGACAAGCTCAGGATGAGGTTTCCGACTGAACCGCCCCACCAGTAGCCCTCATCCTGAGCCTGTCGAAGGACGAGGGCGGATCCGCAACGGTCCGACGCTCAGCCGCGTAACGCCCCCTCCTTGCCTCCTCCCCGGACGCCTCCCATGAATTTCTCAAAGTTCTTCGTGAGCAGACCGCGCTTCGCCGCCGTGCTCTCGATCGTCATCTTCATCGCCGGGTTGGTGGCTCTGCCGCGCCTGCCGATCTCGGAATATCCCGAGGTGGTGCCGCCGACCGTGGTCGTGCGCGCCGCCTATCCGGGCGCCAACCCCGCCGTCATCGGCCAGACCGTCGCCGCTCCGCTGGAGCAGGCGATCAACGGCGTCGAGGGCATGATCTACCAGTCGTCGCAGTCGGCCTCCGACGGCGCGATGATCCTGACCGTCACCTTCGCCCTGGGGACCGACCTCGACAAGGCCCAGGTGCAGGTCCAGAACCGCGTCGCCCAGGCCCTGCCGAAGCTGCCGCAGGAGGTGCAGCGCATCGGCGTGACCACCGACAAGGCCTCGCCCGACCTGACCCTGGTCGTGCACATGATCTCGCCCAACAACCGCTACGACATGCTGTATCTCAGCAACTACGCGCAGCTGAACGTGCGTGACCGCCTCAAGCGGGTCGACGGCGTGGGTGACGTGCAGATCTTCGGGGCCGGCGCCTACTCCATGCGGGTCTGGCTGGATCCCGAGAAGCTGGCCTCGCTGAACATGACGGCCGGCGACGTGGTCAAGGCCCTGCGCGAGCAGAACGTCCAGGTCGCGGCCGGCCAGCTGGGCGCGCCGCCCACCAACATGGGTTCGGACTTCCAGCTGTCGATCAACGCCCCCGGCCGCCTGACCGACGAGGAGCAGTTCCGAAACGTCATCATCCGCTCCGGCGCCAACGGCGAACTCACCCATCTGGGCGACGTGGCCCGCGTCGAGATGGGCGCCAACAACTACGCCCTGCGCTCGCTGCTCGACAACAAGTCGGCCGTGGCCATGCCGATCTTCCAGCGTCCCGGCTCCAACGCCCTGCAGATGGCCGCCGACATCAAGAAGACGATGAAGGAGCTGAAGAAGGAGTTCCCCGAGGGCGTCGACTACGAGATCATCTACGACACCACCGCCTTCGTGCAGGAATCCATCGACTCGGTGGTCCACACCCTGATCGAGGCGATCATCCTGGTGGTGCTGGTGGTGGTGCTGTTCCTGCAGGGCTGGCGCGCCTCGATCATTCCGCTGATCGCCGTGCCCGTCTCGCTGATCGGCACCTTCGCCGTCCTGCTGATGCTGGGCTTCGGCCTCAACGCCTTGACGCTGTTCGGCCTGGTGCTGGCCATCGGCATCGTGGTCGACGACGCCATCGTCGTGGTCGAGAACGTCGAGCGCAACATCACCAACGGACTGCCGCCGCCCGAGGCCACCCGCAAGGCCATGAGCGAGGTCACCGGACCGATCATCTCCACGGCCCTGGTGCTGTGCGCGGTGTTCATCCCGACGGCCTTCATCAGCGGCCTGTCGGGCCAGTTCTACCGCCAGTTCGCCCTGACCATCGCCATCTCCACGGTGATCTCGGCCTTCAACTCCCTGACCCTGTCGCCGGCCCTGGCCGCCGTGCTGCTCAAGAGCCACGACGCGCCCAAGGACCGCTTCCAGAAGGTCATCGACGCGGCCCTGGGCTGGCTGTTCAACCCGTTCAACCGCTTCTTCGCCAAGGCTTCGAACGGCTATGTCCGCAATGTCGGCCGCACCCTGGGCCGCTCGACCGCGGGCCTGGTGATCTATGGCCTGCTGCTGGCCCTGACCATCGGCGCCTTCATGAAGACGCCGGGCGGCTTCGTGCCGCAGCAGGACAAGGCCTATGTGGTCGCCGTCGTGCAGCTGCCCGACGCGGCCTCGCTGGACCGCACCGAGGCGGTCATCCGCCAGATGGGCGACATCGCCATGAAGGTGCCGGGCATCAAGCACTCGGTGGCCTTCCCAGGCCTGTCGGCCAACGGCTTCATCAACAGCCCCAATTCCGGCGCGGTGTTCTTCCCGCTGGACGACTTCAAGAACCGCAAGGGTCATGACCTGTCGGCCACCGCCATCGTCGGCCAGCTGAACCAGAAGTTCGGCGCCATTCCCGACGCCCAGATCGCGGTTTTCCCGCCGCCTTCGGTGCAGGGGCTGGGCACGATCGGCGGCTTCCGCATGCAGATCGTCGACCGCGCGGGCCTGGGCCCCGAGGAACTGAACAAGCAGACCCAGAACCTGATCGACAAGGCCCGCAAGGACCCCGCCCTGGCCGGCGTATTCTCGACCTACCAGGTCAGCGTGCCGAAGATCGAGGCCAACATCGATCGCGAGAAGGCGCGGGCCTCGGGCGTGTCCCTGACCGACCTGTTCGAGACCATGCAGGTCTATCTGGGCTCGCTGTACGTCAACGACTTCAACCGCTTTGGCCGCACCTACGAGGTCAACGTCCAGGCCGACCAGAAATTCCGCCTGCAGCCCGAGCAGATGCTGCGCCTGCAGACCCGCAACGGGTCGGGCCAGATGATCCCGCTGGGCGCCTTCGTCAGCTTCAAGGAGGCCACCGGCCCCGACCGCGAGAGCCACTATAACGGCGTGCTCACGGCCGAGATCAACGGCGGCCCGGCCCCCGGCTACTCGACGGGCCAGGCCCAGAAGGCGCTGGAGGACCTGGCCAAGCAGGAGCTGCCCAACGGCATGGGCTACGAGTGGACCGAGCTGACCTACCAGCAGATCCTGGCGGGCAACACGGCGGTCTACATCTTCCCGCTCTGCGTGCTGCTGGCCTTCCTGGTGCTGGTCGCCCAGTACGAAAGCTGGAGCCTGCCGCTGGTCGTCATCCTGATCGTGCCGATGACCCTGCTGTCGGCCCTGGCCGGCGTGCTGCTGACCCATGGCGACAACAACATCTTCACCCAGATCGGGCTGATCGTGCTGGTGGGGCTGGCGTGTAAGAACGCCATCCTGATCGTCGAGTTCGCCAAGGAACGCGAGGAGCATGGCGACACGCCGCTGCAGGCGGTGCTGGAAGCCTGCCGCCTGCGCCTGCGGCCGATCCTGATGACCTCGATCGCCTTCATCATGGGCGTGTGGCCGCTGGTCGTCTCCCACGGGGCGGGCGCGGAGATGCGCCGGGCCATGGGCGTGGCGGTGTTCTCCGGCATGCTGGGGGTGACGGTGTTCGGCCTGGTCCTGACCCCGATCTTCTACTTCGTGATCCGCCGCAACACCGCCCGCCGGGCGGCGCTGAAGGCGGCGCGGACCAACCCGGCCGTGGAGGCGCACTGATGGGCGCCCTCACTTCTCCCCTCCCCCTCGATGGGGGAGGGGCCGGGGGTGGGGGTGACCACGGCGGTGGACGACACCCCGACCTCGCCACATCCGGAACCGCTGTCACCCCCATCCCCGACCCTTCCCCCATCAAGGGGGAAGGGAGACCTCAGAGGTCACCGATGACAACTTTGAAAATCAGCTTTATCGCCGGCGCCTCGGCGCTCCTGCTCGCCGCCTGCGCCGTCGGCCCCGACTACAAGACCCCCGTCCAGGCGCCGGTGGTGCTGCAGAACGCCCCGGCCGGGGCGTTCTCGACCGCCAATCCCGAGGCCCAGTGGTGGAAGGCGTTCAACGACCCGGTGCTGGACGGCCTGGTGACCCAGGCCTTGGCCGGCAACCTCGACATCCGCGTCGCGGTCGCCCGGGTGGACGAGGCCCGCGCCCTGTTCAAGGACGCCCGCCTCGACCAGGTCCCGCGGGTCACCGCCAGCGGCGCCTACCAGAAGAGCGACCAGCAGCAGCCGGGCTCGAACGGCCAGCGGGTCGAGAGCGAGACCTACCAGGCCGGCTTCGACGCCGGCTGGGAGATCGACCTGTTCGGCCGCGTCCGCCGGGGCGTGGAGTCGGCGCGGGCCGAGGCCGGGGCGGCGCGGGCCGACCTGCGCGACGCCCAGGTGACCATCGCCGCGGAAGTGGCGCGAAATTATCTCGAACTGCGCGGCGCCCAGGCCCGGCTGGCCGTGGCCAACCGCAACCTCGACACCCAGCGCGAGACCCTGCGCCTGACCCAGGTGCGCTACAACGCCGGGGCCGGCAGCCCGATCGACGTCGCCAGCGCCCAGGCCCGCCTGAACGCCACCGAGGCGGCGATCCCGGCGCTGATCACGGCCGAGAAGCGGGCCAACTACCGGCTCTGCGTGCTGGTCGGCAAGCGGCCGGGCGAGCTGGACGCGGCCCTGGCGACCAAGGCCGACGCCGAGGTCACGCCGCTGATCGCCGCCCTGCCGATCGGCGACGCCGCCGACCTGCTGCGCCGGCGCCCCGACGTCCAGGCGGCCGAGCGGCGCCTGGCCGCCCAGACCGCCAAGGTCGGGGTGGCCACGGCCGACCTGTTCCCGCGCGTGCGGGTGACGGGCTTCATCGGCTTCCTGTCGGGCACGGCCAGCGGCTTCGGCAATAGCGCCAGCCAGGCCTGGTCGGTGGCTCCGTCGGTGTCCTGGCCGGCCCTCGACCTGGGCGGCGCCCACCAGCGGCTGAAAGCGGCGGAGGCCCGCAACGACGCGGCCCTGGCCAGCTACGACCAGACCGTGCTGCGGGCGCTGGAGGACCTGGAGACCGCCCTGGTCGCCTATCGCCAGCAGCAGGCCCAGCTGGTCAGTCTGACCAACCAGGCCGCCGCTTCGCGACGCGCCGCCGAGCTGGCCCGCATTCAGTACAAGGAGGGCGGCATCGACTTCCTGGTGCTGCTCGACGCCGAGCGGACCCTGCTGGCCGCCGAGGACTCCCTGACGGTGGCCGAGACCGGCGTGAACACCAACGTCGTGGCGATCTACAAGGCGCTGGGCGGGGGGTGGACCTCGTAGCGGGGAAAGTTATCCACAGGGGTGGCGGAGATGCTCCCCCTCTGGGGGAGCTGTCGGCGAAGCCGACTGAGGGGGTCTTACGGCCTATGCCGCGCTGCCCCCTCCGGCCCTTCGGGCCACCTCCCCCAGAGGGGGACGAGCGATGCGAACACCCATCGTGGCGGAAGGGGCGTCAGGAAGTTATCCACAGGGTGGCGGCGATGCTCGCCCTCTGGGGGAGCTGTCGGCGAAGCCGACTGAGGGGGTCTTACGGCCTATGCCGCGCTACCCCCTCCGGCCCTTCGGGCCACCTCCCCCAGAGGGGGAGGATCTGCCTTATCCCCGCTTCCGCCGACCACGACTCCAACGAATTCAACCCACTACACAAAAACGTACGTTTCCTGTCCCCACCCTCCAGGACGGCCGCACACTAGCGGCATGACCCAAGCCCAAGACATCCCCACCCGGTGCCTGACCTTCCAGCTCAAGCTGATGGACGCCCTCGAAGCGGCCTGGGCGAGCATCGAGGCCACCACCGATCCCGCCGCGATCCGCCAAGCCCGCGACAAGGCGAAAGCCATCGGCGAGCTGGCCGCCATGGCCCGCAAGGTGGCGCTGGTCCTCCCGACGCCGCGCGGCAAGCCGCAGCTCGCCGAGACGGTCGCCGCCGGCCTCCACGCCACTCAGGGCGTGGCCAACGTGCGCGAGATGCTGATGGCCTCCAGGGCGACCGCCGCCCCGGTGGACGCCCCCGTCGCCGCTCCCGCCACCGCTCCCGTCGCCACCCAGGCCGAGATCGCCCGCCGGGCGCTGGACAAGCTCAAGGGCGGCCGGCGCGGGCGGCTCTAGACCCGCCCTTCCCTAGTCTTCGCCGTCGTCCAGGAACGCCAGCGCCGTGTCGATCAGCCCCGGGGCGTCGGACATCGCGTAGTGGGTGACGCCCGGCAGGATCGCCAGGCGATGGCGGGCCATGCCGGCCCCGTCCCAGCCCGCGTCGCCCAGGCCGCCGCCCAGCAGCTGGTAGAAGCGCACGATGTGCTTGGGCTCGAACATGTCGCTGTCGCCATAGACCAGCAGGGTGGTCGGCTGCAGGGTCCTGGCCTCCTGCGACCAGTCATAGGGCCTGCGGATCGCCTCCCCCATCCGCGCGACGAAGTCGGGGAAGTCCTCCACCCGCGGGGCCACGGCCTTGTAGGCCTCGTACATCGGCGTCTGCATGAACATGGGGGCGCTCTCGCGGGTGATGGCCTTCTGCTGTTCGCGGATGTCGGGATAGAAGCCCGTGTCGGCATAGGGCGCCGAGGCCAGGACCAGCCGGTTCACCACCTCGGGATGCTGGACCGCCAGGCGGAAGGCGACCATGCCGCCGAACGAAAAGCCCATCACGTCCGCCCGCTCGACCCCGAGGGCCCGCACCAGGACCGCCAGGTCGTCGCCCATGGCGACGGGATCGATCGGGCGGTCGGTCAGGGCGGTGCGGCCGTGGCCATGGAGGTCGACGGCGATCACCCGGCGCCGCTCGGCCAGGCGGCCCAGCACGGCGCCGAACATGTCCAGCGTGCCGAACCCGCCGTGCAGCAACAGCAGGGGCGCGGCCTCGCCCTGGATGCGCGGCCCATGGATCTCGTAGCCGTAGCGCACCCCGCCCGCCTCGACATGCCCTTTGTCGACCTGGTTCATCGTCCGTCCTCCGCTGTTGGTGTCCCAAGGACGCGGCTGGGAGGGGCGATCCGACAAGGGCGGGGGAGATTTTGGAGACGGCGCGGCGCACACGCGCCCCTACGGTATGAGAGCCCGTCCTTGAGGCGCCCGCTGATCGGGGCCGTGCTCGCGCCAAGACCCCTCTCTCTTTGAGAGAGGGAGGGGCCCGCCGCCGAAGGCGGTGGGAGGGTGAGAGGTTTCACCGCTTGCCGGAAAATCCCGATTCCTGTCGTTGATCGGCCCGAGTGCCGCGGCCAGGCTGGGGCCATGGACAAGACCGCCAACGCCCGTCGCCTTCGCCGCAACCAGACCCTGGCCGAGAAGACGCTCTGGACCCTCGTGCGCAATCGCCGCCTGGGCGGGTTCAGGTTCCTGCGGCAGGTCGCGATCGACCGCTACTTCGCCGATTTCGTCTGCGAGGCGGCCAAGGTGATCGTCGAGCTGGACGGTCCAGTCCATGACGGCCGCGAGGATTACGACGCCCGCCGCACCGAGATCCTAGAGCTGTTCGGATACATCGTCGTGAGGGTCCGCAACGAGCGTGTCCTGGCCGCTCCGGGCGGAACGGCGGACGACATCCTGGCGGTGCTTCGATCGGAGAGGGTGTAACCTCTCACCCTCCCACCGCTGCGCGGCGGGCCCCTCCCTCTCTCTCAGAGAGAGGGATACTGAAGGTCGCCCAACGTCCCGAACGAGACCTCCCCGCCCTCACCCCCTCGGCAGCCCCACCTCGAACACCGCGCCCGCCTCGCCCTCGACCAGTCCGATCCGCCCCGAACTCGCCGCCAGCAGCGACCGGGCGATCGACAGGCCCAGGCCCGTGCCGCCCGTCTCGCGGCGGCTGGTGAAGAACGGCTCGAACAGGCGGTCGCGGTCGGCCTTCGGCACGCCCGGGCCGTCGTCGCCGACCCGCAGCACCACCTCGTCGCCGACCGCCTCGGCCCGGACCGTCACCCGGCGGGCCCCGGCCTGGCGGCTGTTCTCGACCAGGGTGGTCAGCACGGTCTCCACCGTCGCCTCGGGCGCGGCGACCAGCGGCAGGCCCTCGGGCAGGTCCAGGACCACGGCCAGGTCGCGGCCCTGGGCGTCGGCCACCCGGCGCGCGACCGGGGTCAGCTCGGAGGCGACGCCCGCCTGGGGCATGGCCATGTCGGCCCGGGCCAGATCCATCAGCCGCCCGACCAGCTGCGACAGCCGGGCGCTGTCGGCCGAGATGTTGGACAGGAACCGCCGGCGCTCGTCCGGGGTCATGGTGTCGAAATGGTCGTCCAGCAGCTCGACCGCCCCGGTGATCCCGGCCAGCGGCGTCTTGAACTCGTGGCTGACGGCGGCGGCGAAGTCGCGCAGGTAGCGCGAGCGCACGGCGATGGCGTCGGCCATCACCCGGAAGTCCTGGTAGAGGTCGCGGATCTCGACGGCGGCGGTGGCGGGGGTCTCCGGCACGCTGCCCTGGCCGGCGGCCACGCTGCGGGTGGCGGCGCTCAGGGCCTCGATCGGCCGGGTCACCCCGCGCGACACCAGGCCCGACAGCAGCACCAGCAGCAGGATCGTCGCCGCGCCCCCGACCAGCAGCTTGCCCCGGTCCTGGTAGACGCCGCGGAACAGGGCCCGGGGCGAGCGCGACAGCAGCAGGGCCCCGACCACCTGGCCGTTGACGATCACCGGCCGGGCGTGGTGCAGGCGCACGGCCGAGGCGCGGCTGAGCCACTCGAACGAATAGCGCGGATGATAGGCCCCGTTGCGGCGCAGGACCGTGCGCGACCGGCCCTTCAGCGCCGCCTGGATCTCGGGCAGGGCCGCCAGGCTGCCGCCCTGGCCCAGGCCACGCACGACGACGCCGTGGCGGTCGACGATCAGGATCGAGGCCAGGGTGCTGCGGCTGGTCTGGTCGAAGATCGGCTCCAGCACCTCGGCCGCCGCCTCGGCCTGGGGGTCGGCCCTGGCGCCGGGGATCGAGGCCGGCCGCTCGGGCAGCAGGGGCGAACTGCGCAGGTCGACGCTGGTCGACTCGGGGCGGTAATAGCCGGGGTCGTCGCGGGCGTCGGGATCGGCCGGGGTCAGGTCACGGACCGCGCCGGGCCAAAGATTGGCGGCGGCCGAGGCCAGGGCCGCGCCCTGGCTGGTCAGCTCGGCCTCGGTCTGGCGCACCAGGGTGTTCTCGTAGGTGCGCAGGAACACCGCCCCGATGGCCGGCATGGCGGCGGCGAACAGCAGCACGGTCAGCAGGATGGTGCGCAGGCGCAAGGCCGGCCACCAGGTCCTGACCCAGGCCCGCGCCGGTTCGATCATCCCTCGACGCCCGCGCCCGAGACGCCCTGGCCCGAGACGCCCTGGCAGGCGCCGAGCCGGTAGCCGATCCCGGCCCGGGTCTCGATCACGTCGTGACCGCCCGCCGCCGCGAACTTGGCCCGCAGGTTGCGTACGTGGCTGTCGATGGTGCGGTCGGTGACGGCGAAGCCGGGGCCGCGCAGGCGGTCGATGATGGCGTCGCGGCTGAACACCTTGGTCGGGGTGGTGGCCAGGGTCTTGAGGATCGTGAACTCGGTGACGGTCAGCGACACCTCGACGCCCGCCCCCCTCTCGACCCATTGGGCGCTCCAGGCCTCGGGGTCCAGGCTCAGCCGGCCGCGGACGATCCGGCCGTCGGCGGAGCCGGCCTCGGCGGCCTTGCCCCCGGCGCGGCGCAGGATCGCCTGGACCCGGGCCACCACCTCGCGCGGGCTGAACGGCTTGACCACATAGTCGTCGGCGCCCAGCTCGATGCCCAGCACCCGGTCGATCTCGTCGTCGCGCGAGCTGAGGAACAGGATCGGCAGGTCGCCCTGGGCCCGCAGCCGGCGGCAGACCTCCAGCCCGTCCAGCCGCGGCATGTTGATGTCCAGCACCACCAGGTCCGGCGCGCGCTCGGCCACGGCCGCCAGGGCCGCCTCGCCGTCGGCCGCCTCGCGGGCCTCGAGCCCGACCTTGGCCAGGGCGAACACCAGGAGCTGGCGGATGTGGGGATCGTCGTCGACGACCAGGATCGTGCGCTGCATGGCGCTCATGTTCAGCGGTCCGCGTGCGGGGTCAACCGGGACGGCAGGGCGGATCGGCGCGTTTGCCGTGCAGATCCGGTGCAGACCTAGCTCCCCTTCGCCGCCTCGGTCCACTTGGCGAACGGGGTGTCCGGCTCCTCGCCCAGGCTGGGCTGCAGCGAGCGCAGGTCGCTGGGGCGGATGTTGAACGCCTTGCGGAAGCTGCGGCTGAAATGGGCCTCGCTGCTAAAGCCGCACTGGAAGGCGATCTCGCTGATCCGCCGCCCCCGCTTAGGGTCCAGCAGGGCGGCGCGGGCCAGGTGCAGGCGGCGCTCCCAGATATAGGCCGTCACCCCGCCCAGGGGCTCGAACAGGCGATAGAGGGTGGAGCGCGACACGCCCAGCGCCTCGCTGATCCTGGCCGGGTTGAGGCTGGGCTCCAGCAGGTTGTGCTCGACATAGGCCCGGGCCCGCGCCAGCACCGGCGACTCGCGCACGCCGAAATCGGCCCGCCCGGCCTCCATGGCCAGGCAGGCGCCCAGCAGCTCGATGGTGGCGCGGGTGATGCCCGGCAGGGTCTGCGGCAACAGCTGCGGGAACCAGCGGGTGACCGCCGTCAGGTGCTCGATCAGCAGGCCCGCGCGATTGGCGTCCAGCACCATGCCGTGCAGGTCGATGTCGGGGGCCACGGCCTGGACCTCGGCGCGCGGCAGGAAGGTCGACAGCACCTTGACCGCCGTGCTGTGCAGCAGCATCGGCCGCGACAGGTCGCAGATCCCCACCTCGCCCGGCCCGGCCGCGAAGGTCACGCCGTCGAAGTCGCCGGTGTGCGAGCCGGCGATGTTGAACTGCACGATGTAGTGGTCGCGGCCGTCGGCGGCGATCATCTCCGGCGTGCGGAACATGGTCTGGCCGCCGGTCTCGGTGACGTAGAAGGCGTGAGGCCCCAGGCGCAGCGCGGTGATGTTGGCGGTGAAGCCGGGTTCAGGATCGCGCGCGTCCAGCGCGGTCAGCACTTCCCGGCGGTAGTAGTCGTGCCGCTCGTCCGGCGGAACGCTCCGGGTGCTGAAATTCGTCCGCCCCAGCCGAAACAGGGTTTCGGCGGGCGGGTCCAAAGGATCATTCATGTGGCCTCCCCCAAGGCACAATCGCGCATTGACCATATTCGCCAATGCGGGCGTTCGTCGCACCGCGCGGGGCGCCGCGCGAGAGCGGCGTTTTCCTTTGAGACAAGGGATCAAGAAAATGGAACCGCCATGTAAGGCCCGCGCCGCGCAAAGCCTTACAGGTGTCGGCTGCTTCGGACGAACGCCGGTCGGCGGACGAGGCCGTCCGCGACCCTGTTCACCGAGGCTCGGACGCAAAGGCCATCGGCTTGGAGAACGGCGCACCGCGAGGCCTTGGGGGAGGCCGCGCGACCAGCGTCGCCCACGTCCCGAGGGGGACTAAAAACTAAAGGCGGGCCTTGGGGAGGCCCGCCTTTTTTACTTGATGTCGATGGGAAGAGTGGCGCGGAGCGCGTTCTCAAAATCCGTCATCCCGGGCCTTGTGCCCGGGTCCCCTGGTGCAGCTTCCAGGTGAGACGCAAGCGGTTCGCCGGAAAGGCGCCCCTAGTGCTCGCGGCCCATCCGCCAGAAGGTCTGGAACATCGGCTCGACCAGATAGGCCAGGGCCGAGCGCTTGCGCAGGGGGATCAGCACCTCGACCGGCAGGCCGGCCTGCAGACCCGACTGGGCCCCGCGGATCTTGCGGATCTTTTCCAGCTCCTCGGGCGGGGCCGCGACCTCGGCCCGGAAGTACTGCACGCCGGTCTTCTCGTCGGTGAAGCTGTCGGCCGACAGCTCGGTCAGGGTGCCGTTCAGCAGCGGCAGGTCGCGCTCGTGCAGCGAGGTGAAGCGGATCTGGGTCTTCTGGCCGGGCTTGAGGTCGTCGGCGTCGTTGGGCGAGACCTTGGCCTGGATCACCAGCCGGCGGTCCTGGGGCACGATTTCCATCAGGGTCTGGCCGGGCGCGACCACCCCGCCCACCGTGAAGACGTTGAGGCCCACCACCTTGCCGCCGGACGGGGCGCGGACCGTGGCCCGGGCCAACTGCTCACGGGCCGCCAGCACCTTGGGCTGCAGGTCGTCCAGCCGCACCTGCACGTCGCGCAGCTGGCCGGAGACCTCCTCCATCATCTGGCGCTCCAGCGACAGGGTCTGGAGCTTGGTCTCGCCGATCTGTTCGGCCGAACGGGCGATCTGGGCGCGATAGGCGCCGTCCTCGCCGGTCAGGGAGGCGGCGCTGCGCTGCAGGGCCAGGACACGGGTCTTGGGCGCGTAGCCCTTGGCGGCCAGATCCTGCACGCCCTTCAGTTCCTCCTCGATCAGCTTCTGCTGCTCGCGGTTGGCGTCCAGCTGGCGCTCGGCGCCGCTGCTCTGCTGGCTCAGCTGCAGGACCCGCTGGTTGAGCACGCCGCGCTGGGTCTGCAGCGAGCTGCGTCGGGCCTGGAACTGCTGGCGCTGCAGCCGCAGGGCGTCGTCGGCCAGGGGCTTGTCCTCGGGGGCCAGGTCGGCGAATTCCGGCGGCGCGGCCACGGCCGGCAGACGGTCGCGCTCGGCGATCAGGCGCGCGCGCTGGGCCAGCAGGGTCAGGACCTCGCCGGTCATGCCGCGCTCGCTGGCCCGCAGCTCCGAGGCCGACAGCTCCACCAGGATCTGGCCCTTGACCACGCTCTGGCCCTCGACCACCCGGATGGCGGTGACCACGCCGCCCTCGCGGCTCTGCACGGCCTGACGGTTGCCCGCCACGGCGATCACCCCGTGGGCGTAGGCCCCAGCGTCCAGCGGCGCCAGGGCGGCCCAGCCGAGAAAGCCGACGAAGAACAGGCCGGCCACCCCCGCCCCGATCCGGATCATCCGGGTCGGATCGTCCGACAGGCGCGGCGGGATCTTGGCGGCGACCTCGCCGGTGGTCCCGGCGGCCGCGGAGCCCTGGAAGGTCGTGTCGGTCATGGCTTGGCGGCCTGCAGGGAAGTGACGGTCGAGCCGGGCTGGCTCGCGGCCTGAGTGGCGGCCTGGGCCGTGGCGGCCATCTTGGCCACGACCTCGGCCCGGGGGCCGAGCATCTCGACCTGGCCTTCGCGCAGCACCAGCAGGCGGTCGGCGATGTTGAGGATGCCGGTGCGGTGGGCGACGATCAGGATCGCCGCGCCCCGCGCCTTGGCGGCCAGGATGGCGTTGTTCAACGCCGCCTCGCCGTCGGCGTCGAGCGCCGAGTTGGGCTCGTCCAGGATCAGCAGGGGCGGCTGGCCGTAGAGCGCCCGGGCCAGGGCCACGCGCTGGGCCTGGCCGGCCGACAGCCCGCGCCCGCCGGCGCCCAGAACGGTGTCATAGCCCTTGGGCAGGCGCAGGATCAGCTCGTGCACCCCCGCCGCCTGGGCCGCGGCCACGACCTCGGCGTCGACGATCGCCGAATCGCCGCCGGCCCAGATGGCGAAGCGGGAGATGTTGTCCTTGATCGAGCCGGCCAGCAGGCCCGAATCCTGCGGCACATAGCCGACGTATCGGCCCAGCCGGTCGCCGTCCCAGTCGGCCAGGTTGGCGCCGTCCAGACGCACCGTGCCGAGATCGGGGGTCACCGCCCCGGCCGCCACCCTCGCCAGGGTGGTCTTGCCCGCGCCGCTGGGACCGATCACGCCCAGGACCTCGCCCGGGGTCAGGCGCAGGCTGACGCCGCGCAGCAGCACCGGCCCTTCGCCGGGCGCGCGCACGGCCACCTGCTCCAGGGCCAACGCTCCGGTGGGCGCGGGCAGCTGGGTGCCCGACACATCCAGGCCCCGGCCGGGTGGGAACAGCTTGATCAGGTTGTTCAGCGCGCCGCGCGCCTGGCCGACCACGCCCCACGAACCGACCAGCTGCTCGATCGGCTGCAGGGCGCGGCTCATCAGCACCGAGGCGGCGATGATCGCCCCGGCCGAGATCTGCTTGTCCACCGCCAGCCAGGCGCCCAGGCCCAGGGCCGCCGACTGCAGGAACATGCGGGTGAACTTGGTGGCCGCCGAATAGCCGCCGCCGGTGAACTGGGCCTTGGCCGACAGGTCCAGCCCCGCCCGGCGGTCGGCCAGCTGGCGTTCGCGCAGGGCGCCGCGCATGCCCAGCGCCCGCACCACCTCGCCGTTGGCCGCCGCCGCTTCCTGCGAGGCATAGGCCTGGGACTGAGCGACGAAGGCTTCGCGGGCCCGCGCGCGGGTGGCCCGCTCGTTGAACACCGCCAGGGCCACCAGCAGCGCGCCGCCGGCGATGGTCATCGCGCCCAGGGCCGGATGGATCATGAAGGCGACCAGCACGTAGATTGGGGTCCACGGGATGTCGAAGGCGGCCACGGCCACCGGGCCCGACAGGGCCTGGCGCACGATGTCGAACTCGCGCATGCCCTGGGCCGAGGCGCCGGGCGCCATGGCGCTCATCAGCTTCTGCAGGATGCCGCCGGCCAGCAGCCGGTCCAGGCGCAACCCGGCCAGGGTCAGCAGGCGCGACCGCACCGATTCCAGGGCCGTCTGGGTGCCGAGCGCGAAGGCCACCACCAGGGTCAGGTACAGCAGGGTCAGCCGGCCCTCGGTCGGCACGACGCGGTCATAGACCTGCATCATGTAGATGGTCGGGGCCAGCAGCAGGATGTTGATCAGGGCGCTGAACACGGCCGCGGCCATCAGGTGCGGTCGGCACGCCCGCAAGGCGGCGACCAGGGGCGGCGGCAACGGGGCGTCCAGGAACTTCACGCGTCTCTCCCACGGGCGCGCCCCTCCCCCGCCCGCTCCACATCGCCGGACGAAGGCCCCACACCCCTGGGCCGTACCTAACGTCGCGGCCCGCGAATATGCAAGAAGGTCGTTGCGCCGAGGGCGCGAGGGTCTCCCCTACTCCACGAAGGCGGGCGCCGCGACCCGCCGGCCCAGCAGGAAGGCGTCGGCCACGTGGCGCAGCGGGGTCACGTCGACGTCGGACGCCCCCGCCGCGACCAGTTCGGCGAAGCGGGCGTAGAGACCCGGATACTCGGCCTCGGGCTGTTCGTGGACCAGGGCGCCGTCGATCCACAGCCGGGCCCCGCCGTGCGACAGGCGCAGGGCGCCGCCGTCGGTGTCGACCTCGATGTCCCAGCTCTGCGGACCGGTCTGCAGGAAGTCGAACGCGGCGGTGACCGGCACGCCGGCGGTGTCGACGAAGGCCAGCTCGGCCTGGATCGGCGACTGGCGGTTCTCGGGCACGTGCAGGGTCGCCTCCGTCAGGAAGAACGGGCGCGGCAGGACGGCGGTGGCGATCGACAGGGCGTTGATGCCGGGGTCGAACACCCCCAGCCCGCCCGGCTCCCAGATCCAGTCCTGGCCCGGATGCCAGACCCGGACGTCCTCGCGCCAGTTGATCCGGGCGGCGGTGATCGTCCTGCCGTTCAGCCATGCGCGGGCGGGGGCGACGGCGGGGGCGTAACGCGAGTGCCAGGTGGCCTGCAGGGTGACGCCCCCGGCCTCGGCGACCTGGCGCAGGTCCTCGACCTCGCTCAGGGTCGCTCCGGGCGGCTTCTCCAGCATCACGTGCTTGCCGGCTTCGAGGGCCTGGCGGGCCAGGCCGTGGCGCACCTGCGGCGGCGTGCACAGGGCCACCGCGTCGAAGGCCAGGCCGCTGGCCAGCAGGTCGTCGAAGGTGTGGAAGCCGGGCAGGCCGGGTTGTTCGGCGTGGCGACTGACGATGGCCACGAGCTCGAACCGGGCGTCGCCGGCCATGGCCGGCAGGTGCTGGTCGCGGGCGATCTTGCCCAGGCCGATCAGGGCCACGCGGATGGGTGTGGCGGCGGTCATGGGGCCTCGCGACTCTGGGACTGTGATTTGTAGGATAAATGCTCGGCCAGGCTTCGGATGTCAAACGGCCAGTGAGGCGCGAGGCTTTCCGTCGACCGTCACCGATCGCCGCCGAGCGGTTCCGCCAGCCCGACGAGAACGCCTTCAGGGCCGCGGATGTAGCAGAGCCGATACGCGTTCTCGTACTGAACCACTTCGCCGACCAGCCGCGCGCCGTGCTTGCCGAGCCTGGCCAGGGTGTCGTCGATGTCGCTCACCGTGAACATGGCGCGCAGGTAGCCGAGGGCGTTCACGGGAGCGTTCCGGTGATCGGCGACGACGGACGGGGCCAGAAAGCGCGAGAGCTCGAGGCGGCTGTGGCCGTCGGGCGTGACCATCATGGCGATCTCGACGCGCTGATCACCCAGCCCGGTGATACGTCCGGCCCATTCGCCTTCCACCATGCCCCGCCCCTCAAGCGTCAGGCCAAGCTCGGTGAAGAAAGCGACGGCGTCATCGAGGGATTCCACGACGACGCCGACATTGTCCATGCGTAGCAATTGGCTTTTGGTCATGATTTCGGTCGTCTCCCTAATGATGACCTGGCCGCCGACGGCGGCCTTCCCGCAGAATAGGCCGCGAGTTTTCGCCACGAAGGCATGCCGACGCCCCGTTCATCGCGCGAAGGGGACACGCCGCGGGGCGCGCCCCCTTCTTCTATCAGCCGTCAGCGGATGAAATAGCCGTTCACCTTCCAGTCGGCGCCTTCGTGGGTCAGCACGACCGTCTCGACGGCGTCGGGTTTGTTGGCGAAGACCGTGGCGAACTGCACGATCTTGTACTCGCCGTCGGGGACGCCGGGCAGCGAGCTGGCGCTCGATACGCTTTTGAGCGAACGCGAGGACACCGAGCCGAGTTGTTGCCGAAGCGGTTGGATCGTCGCGGTCCAGTCGGCCTGCGTGAGTTTCGACCTGAACACGCTGCCCGACGATGTCCAGCTATCCGCCCAACGCTGCCCGTCCAGCAGCTTGGCCCATTTCTCGGCCGAGGCCGTGCTCGCCTGGTCGGTCGCGCTTGGAGACGCGGAAACTGCGACTGGCGCCGGCGATCGTCCTACCTTTCCATCTCCGTGCAACACCATCGCTATCGCGGCTGCAGCTACTATCGCCAACATGATCGCCAATCCTCCTGAGAGCCACGCGGTCCAGTGACCGACGCGTCGACGTTTGATCGATGCCTCAGGTTCTCCGCCCCGCGCCGTCGCGGCGACCACCCCCAATTCCATGTCCCCCAAGAAATTTGGGTTCTGGGCTTCCATCTGGGCCAGCAGCCGCGCGGCGGCTCGACTGCTGCCGACACCCAGTTTTCGACGCGCCTCGCGAAGGCGCTCGTTCACCGTGTGGACGGAGAGCCCCAGCGCCACGGCGATCGACTTGGCGTCATGTCCCTTGAGGAGAAGCCGCAACGTCTCCTTCTCGCGCTCGCTGAGTTTGGAGAGGTCCATGTGTCTTCCCCTAGGTCCCCAACAACTCAAAACTCGCCGCCAGCCCGTCCACCGCGCTGTTGGCCACCCACAGGTCGAACACGCCCGGCTCGGCGATCCAGCGGTCGTTGTCGCCGACGAACATCAGCGAGCCGCGCTCCAGGCTGAAGCGCACGTCGCGCCGCTCGCCCGGCTTCAGCGCCACCCGCACGAAGCGCTTGAGCTCGCGCACCGGCCGCGTGCGGCTGGCCACCCGGTCGCGGACATAGAGCTGGACCACGTGCTCGCCGGCGACCTTGCCGGTGTTGGCGACATTGACCGTGATCGACAGCTTGTCGTTCCAGGCCAGGCGGGTGGTCGACAGCCGCACGTCGGCGAGCGCGAAGCTGGTGTAGGACAGGCCGTGGCCGAACGGGTACAGCGCCTCGTTGCGCGTGGTGCGCCAGCGGGCCTTGTACTCCTGGCTGTCGTCGGCCTGGGGCGCGGGGCGGCCGGTGGTCCGGTGATTGTAGGTGTAGGGCTCCTGGCCGCTCTCGTGCGGGAAACTGACCGGCAGGCGGGCCGAGGGATTGACCTTGCCGAACAGCACGTCGGCCACGGCGTGGCCGGTCTCGGTGCCCAGGAACCAGGTGGCCAGCACGGCCGGGGCGGCCTTGACCGCCCCCTCCAGCACCAGGGCCCGGCCGTGGCGCAGCAGCACCACCGTCGGCTTGCCCACGGCCCCCACCAGCTCGGCCAGCTGCTGCTGGACGCGCGGCAGGCCGATCTCGGTGCGCGACTGGGCCTCGCCCGACATGTTCTGGCCCTCGCCGACCGCCAGCAGCACCACGTCCGCGGCCCGGGCGGCGGCGACGGCCTGGTCGTAGCCGCCGGGGATAGTGTTCTCGACGTCGCAGCCCCTGGTGACAACCAGCTGCGAGGGATCGGCCATCGCCTCGCGGATCCCGGTGGCCAGGTCGACGCCCAGGCTCTTGTCGCCGAAGAAGGCCCAGGGCCCCAGGATGTTGTCGCGGTCCTCGGCGAACGGCCCGATCAGGGCGAGCTTCCTGCCTCGGACCGGCAGCGGCAGCAGGCCGCCGTCGTTGCGCAGCAGCACGATCGACCGCGCGCCGGCCTCACGCGACAGCGCCCGCATGGCCGGGGTGGCGGTGTTGGCGGCCTGGGCCTTGGCGTCGATCGAGCGGTACGGCCGGTCGAACAGCCCCACGGCCTCCTTCAGGCTCAGCACCCGGCGCACGGCGTTGTCGACCGCGGCCATGGGGACCAGGCCCTGGGCGACCAGCTCTGGCAGGTAGCGGCTGTAGAGGCCGCTCTGCATGCTGATGTCGACCCCGGCCAGGATCGCCAGTCGGGCGGCGTCCTTGTCGTCGGCGGCGTAGCCGTGGGCCACCAGCTCCTGGTCGGCGGTGTAGTCGGAAATGACCACGCCCCTGAAGTTCCACTCGCCGCGCAGGATGTCGGTCAGCAGATGCCGGTTGGCCGTGGCCGGCACGCCGTTGATGTCGTTGAAGGCCGACATCACCGCCAGGCAGCCGGCGTCGAAGGCGGCCTTGAACGGCGGCAGGTGCACCTCGCGCAGGGTCTCTTCCGACAGGTCGACGGTATTGTAGTCCAGCCCCGCCGCCACCGCGCCGTAGGCGGCGAAGTGCTTGGCGGTGGACAGCAGACTGTCGGGCGCGGTCAGGTCACGGCCCTGGAAGCCGCGCACCCGGGCCTGGGCCATCGCCTCGCCCAGGAACACGTCCTCGCCCGAGCCCTCGGCGCCCCGGCCCCAGCGCTGGTCGCGGGCCACGTCGACCATCGGGGCGAAGGTCCAGTGGTTGCCGTAGGACGAGGCCTCGACCGCCGCCGCCCGCGCCGTGCGCTCGGCGAGATTCGGGTCGAAGCTGGCGGCCTCGGCCAGGGGGATCGGATAGACGGTCTTGAAGCCGTGGATCACGTCGGCGGCGAACAGCAGCGGGATCTTCAGGCGCGACTGCTCGACCGCGGCCGTCTGGGCCAGCAGCGCCCCCTCGACCCCGACGCCGTTCATCAGCACGCCGACGCGGCCCGCCCGGACGTCGGCCAGGATCTGCTGGGTGTTGCGCTGGTTGACCAGCGGATTGATGTCGCCCACCGGCGGCCGGATCATGTCGGCGTAGCACGACAGCTGGCCGGCCTTCTCCTCCATCGTCATCTGGGCGAGCAGGGCCTCGACCCGCGGCGAGGCGGCGCGGGCCGCCCCCGCCCCGGCCAGGGCGAACCCCGCCAGGCCCGTCGCGCCAGCCAGGACCGCCCGCCGGTCCACGCCTTGCCGCTCCGAACCCTGTCGCCCGCCACCCGTCGCCATAAAGCCTCCCGCACTGAATCGCGGCAACCTCGCCAGAAACGCCGCTTGGTGCAATGGTGCGTTATCTGAGGGGCGACCCCGCGCCTTCAACCTCGGAGAAACGCCCATGACCACCCTCTGGCGCATCGATGTCCGTCTCGGCGACGCCCCGCCGCAAGCCCCCCTGCGCAGCGTCGTGGTCGAGGCCCCGACCGAGGTCGAGGCCCTGCGCCTGGTCCTGGCCCAGGCCGAGCAGGACAAGGCCGACGCCGAGGAACTGCTGCAGGACGGCCAGGAGGAGGTGTTCTCTCGCACCGAGGTCCGCGAAGGGCATGTGGAGCACCAGGCGCGGACGGATTGAGCCCCCTCAGTCGGCTTCGCCGACAGCTCCCCCAGAGGGGGAGCAGCTCGTAAGGCGTAGCTCCTCCCCCTCCGGGGGAGGTGGCCCGAAGGGCCGGAGGGGGCCAGCGGCGCTACCGCCGATACAGATAATCCCCCGGCAACCCCATCCGCAGACACGCCTCCACCGCCGGCGTCCCCTTCACCGGCAGGCGGTCCGCCGCCGCCCCGGCCAGCCGCACCAGCCGGCCCTCGATCGGTCCCAGGTCCCATTCGGCGCCCAGCCCCACGACCTCGCGCACCGGCGGCGGGGTGATCGCCACCGCCGCCCGGATCAGGGCGCCCTGCAGGCCCCGCAGCGGGACCGGCAGGATCGCCGTCTTGCGCATCAGGTCCAGGAACTCCAGCACGATCTCGTGCCGCTCCAGGTTCGGCAGCATGGCCGCCAGCCGCGCCTCCCATTCCGCCGCCGAGGCCGGCGCGCCGACCGCCCCGTACAGGACCGCCGCCGGGGCGGCCTCGGCGTAGAACCGGTCGCGGTCGGCGGCGTCCAGCGGGCGGACATAGGCGTGATAGGCCTCCAGGAAGCCGAAGCTGGCCGTAGCCTGCACCCAGTCCAGCAGCGCGACGTCGTTGGCCTGGTAGGCCGCCCCGGCCGGGGTGTCGCCTGTCACCCGGTCGTGCATCCGCCGCACGCCGGCGATCATCGCCTCGGCCGCCGAGCGCGCGCCATAGACCGTGACCATCGCCGCCAGGCCGGTGCGCTTGAGACGCCGCAGCGGATCCGTCCGGAAGCTGGAATGCTCCCAGACCCCCGTCCGGACGCGCGGCTCGGCCAGTTCCAGGATCACCGCCGCCACCCCGCCGACGAACAGCGCGATCGGGTTCTTGAACACCCGCCACGACACCGAGTCCGGCGCAGCCAGGGCCGGCTCGCCCGCCGGCCGCCGAAAGTCGAGGCGCGGCTCGCCCTCGATCTGGTAGAGCCGCCGGATCAGGCTCGCGATGCGACCGGCGTCGGCGGCCATGCCCTCGGCTCCTTACGCCTAGCGACCAAATCCGGTTGTCATCCCGGAAGCCTCGCAGAGGCTGTCCGGGACCCAGGGGACTGGGCGGACACCTTGCGGTTCCCCTGGGTCCCGGACAAGCGCTGCGCGCTTTCCGGGATGACAACGGAGAGGTGGCGGAGCCGGTCCGGACACTAGTGCACCTGCCGCTCCCTGCCCGCCCAGTACGGTTCGCGCAGTTCGCGCCGCAGGATTTTGCCCGAGGCGTTGCGCGGCAATGTGTCGACGAAGTCGACGGTCTTGGGCGCCTTGAAGCCGGCGATGCGGCCCCTGGCGAAGGCGATGATGTCGGCCGGGTCCTCGGGCGCGCCGGGCTTGAGGGCGACCACCGCCTTGACCGCCTCGCCCCAGGTGTCGTCTGGCACGCCGATCACCGCCACCTCGGCCACGTGCGGATGGCCGTAGACCGCGCTCTCGACCTCGGCCGGATAGATGTTCTCGCCGCCCGAGATGATCATGTCTTTCACGCGGTCGTGGACGAACAGGTAGCCGTCGGCGTCGAGATAGCCCGCGTCGCCGGTGCGCAGCCAGCCGTCGGCGTCCACGGCCTGGGCCGTCGCCTCGGGCAGCTTCCAGTAGCCGGCCATGTTGGCGGGCGAGCGCACCGCCACCTCGCCCACCGCGCCCGGCGGCAGGGTTTCGCCGTGCTCGCCGAGGATCCTCAGCTCCGCCCCGGGCATGGGCCGGCCCGCCGAGCGCATGCGGACGCCGCCGTCCGGATCGTGGTCCTCGGGCGGCAGATAGACCACCGTGCCGGTCGTCTCGGTCATGCCGTACTGCTGGACGAAGCCGCAGCCGAACACCGCGACGCACTCGCGCAGCAGGTCCAGCGGAATGGGCGCGGCGCCGTACAGGATGTGGCTCAAGCGGCCGTAGTCGACCTGGCCGGCGCGGGGCTGCCGCACCACCGCCTGCAGGGCGGCGGGGACCATGAACATCTTGGAGACCCGGTCCTTCTCGACGAAGTCCAGCACCCGGGCCGGGTCGAACTCGCGGACCACCACGCCCTTGGCGCCGTTGATCAGCCCGACCACGCCCCAGCCCGTGCCGCCGATATGGGCCACCGGCATGGCCACCAGGCTGACGTCGTCGGGCTCCCAGCGGTTCCAGTCCAGGTCGGCCTCGGCCGCCAGCCGGCGCGGGACCAGGATATTGGCGTGGGTCAGCATCGCCCCCTTGGGCCGGCCCGTGGTGCCCGAGGTGTAGAGCTGGACGGCGACGTCGGCCGGGGTGATCGCGACCTCCGGCCGCTCGTCCCCGGCCGCGTCCCGCCAGGCCTCGAAGACCGGATGGCCATAGTCGTTGGCCTCCATGGCCACGACCACCGGATGGTCCAGCATCAGCACGGCCACGTCGCGGACATGGGCCAGCAGCTCCGGACCGACGAACACCATCCGGGCCTCGGCGTCGCCCAGGATGTAGGCGATCTCGCGCGGGGCCAGCCGCCAGCCGATCGGGGCCAGCACCACCCCGGCCTTGGCCGCGCCGAACAGCAGCTCGAAATACTGGTCGCTGTTCTTGCCGACATAGGCGATGCGGTCGCCCTTGGCCAAGCCCTCGGCCAGCAGGGCGTTGGCGACCTGGTCGGTGTGGCGGTCGAAGGCGGCGAAGGTCGTCGAGCGGCCTTCGAACAGCAGGGCCGTCGCCTCGGGCCGGGCCTCGCGGTGATAGCGGGCGACGTCGCCCAGGGTCGCCAGGCGATCGAAATCGATGGCGGATCCTGGGGCGGGTCCTGGGGCGGGTCCTGGGGTCGGTCCGGACATGGGGTCTCCTCGCGCGGTCCGAGGCGATCTGCGTCGCCTTCGGGTTGAATAGCAGGATGTGGGGTATTTCCGGCGCGCGGCTAGGGGGAAAACGCCTTGTACGCCCATCGACCGAAGGCAGGCCCGGTCAGGCCTTGCCCCCCAGGCGCCGGGCGTTGGCCGTGGCGGTGGCGTGGATCGGGGCCAGCATCGCCGCCTGCCAGGCCACGCCCAGCGACATCATCCGCCCCCAGAAGGCCATCGCGCCGAGCGAGGCGTCCAGGGCGGGCGCCAGGCCGCGACGCGGCGTCTTCCAGGCCTGGGCCAGGTAGCGGTTGGATTCCGCGGCCATGGCCAGCCAGGCCGGCCCCGCGGCGGCCGCGCCCTTGGCGAAGGCCAGCGGCTTCTCGGAGACCATCCGCGTCAGCTCGGCATAGTTCCCCCGCATCGGGTCCCTGACCGCCGCGGCGATCATCGGCGTTCGGGCGTCGATCACGCGCAGGGAGGCCAGGGCCAGTTCGGCGCTGGCGCTGGCCAGGGCGAAGGCGTCGGCGGGGGTCGCCTTGCGGCGGGGCTTGCGGGTTTTGGGCATGCGAGGACAACGCTTCCCGCGTCCCCTTTGCTCCGCCCGCGCGAAATAAAGGGTCGGCGCCTGGCGGAGCCGACCCTTCTCGAAGCTGGAGGCGTCTCTAGTGGGCGGCGTCCTTGGCCTTTTCACCGGCCTTTTCGGCCTGATCGCCGGCCTTCTCGGCCTGCTCGCCCGCGGCGGCGGCCTGGTCGCCGGCGGCCTTCTGCGTGGCTTCGTCGCCGGTGGCGGCGGCGGTGGCGCTGGCCTGGGCGGCGGTCTCGGCGGCGTCGGAGGCCTGCTTGCTCGCGGCGGAAGCGGCGTCGCTGGCGGCGGCGGCTTCCTGGGCCTTCTCGGCCTTGTTCTCGCCGCAGGCGGCGGCGGCGAGGGCGAGGGCGGCGACGGCCGCGATGGTGACGATGCGCATGCTGTGAAGTCTCCCTAAAGTCCCCGGCATCTTTGCCGTGGGTGATCAGGGAACCCGGAGCGCCACCGAAGGTTGCCGCATCGCCCGTCGGCTAACCGCTTGACCCGGCGCGGCCGCCGCCCTCTCTTGCGTCGAGCCCGCAGGAAGAGCCCGTCCGCCCTTGCCAGACCCGGTCGCCTCCGCCCCCGCATCGTCCTCGCCCTCGCCAGCCGCCGGCACCGTGCGCCGGCGGCTGCTGCTGATGGCGTTGAGCCTGGTGCTGCCGGCGGTCCTCTTCATGACCCTGCTGGCCCGCGCCGAGTTCGGCGAGAGCCGGGCCCGGTACGAGCGGCAGCTGATCGCCACCACCCGCGCCCTGGTGCTGGCCACCGACGGGCGGATCGGCCAGGGCCAGAGCATCCTGCAGGCCCTGGCGGTGTCGCCGGCCCTGATCTCCGGCGACATCCCCGCCTTCGAGCGCCAGGCCCGGGCCGCGGTGCAGGGCGGCGACGGCTGGATCGTGCTGCTCGACGGCGACCGGCAGCTGGTCAATACCCGCCTGGCGCCCGGATCCCCCCTGCCCCGGACCCGACTGCCCGACGACCGCTGGCGGACCATCCGCGCGGGCCGCACCTCGGTCTCGAACCTGGTGCTGGACAAGCCGGAGGGCTTGGCGCCGGCCTTCGTGTCGATCGACATGCCGGTGATCGTCGACGGCAGGCTGCACGACCTGGCCTATGTCCAGACGCCCGACGCCTTCTCGACCATCTTCACCGACCAGACCATCCCGCACAGCTGGACGGCCAGCATCGTCGACCGCAACGCCTCGGTGGTGGCGCGGTCCAAGGACATCGACCGCTTCCTGGGCCACAAGGTCAGCGGCGAGATGCGCGCGGCCATGGCGCGGGGCAACGAGGGCGTCACGCTGAGCCATACGCTGGACGGCACCCCCACCCTCTCGGCCTTCAGCCGCTCGCCCGCCAGCGGCTGGTCCTTCATCGTCGGGGTGCCCCGGACCGAGCTCAGCCGGGCCAACTGGTCATCGACGGGCGGACTGACCCTGGCCAGCCTGGTGCTGCTGATCATCGGGGCGGCGGTGGCCCTGACGGTCTCGCGGGACATCTCGGCGGCCGTCCGCGGTTTGAGCGCCGACGCCAGGGCCGTGGCGGCGGGCGAGGAGATCGCCGCGGTCCGGGATCGCTTCCAGGAGATCGCCGAGGTGCGCGCGGCCCTGCACGACGCCTCCGTCCAGCTGCGGGCCCGCGAGGCCGAGGAACTGCGCGCCCACCAGCGCCAGCAGCTGATGATCAACGAGCTGAACCACCGGGTGAAGAACACCCTGTTCACGGTGCAGTCCCTGGCCCGCCAGAGCCTGGGCCGGCCCGCCGACACCCCCGGCCTGCAGGCCTTCAACGAGCGCGTCATGGCCCTGGCCCGGGCCCACGACCTGCTGACCCGGAGCGTCTGGGAGGGCGCCAACCTCTCGGAGATCCTGGAGGAGACCCTCGAGCCCTATCTGGACCGGACGATCCTGGCCGGCCCGCCGGTGGCCCTGACGCCTAACGCCGCCCTGGCCCTGTCGATGGTGTTCCACGAGCTGGGCACCAACGCGGTCAAATATGGCGGCCTGGCGGCGCCTGGGGGGGCCGTGACGGTGGTCTGGCACGTCGACCCCGGCGCGCCGCATCGGCTGACCCTGCACTGGGAGGAGCGCGGCGGTCCCACCGTGTCGCCGCCCGCGCGCAAGGGCTTCGGCTCGCGCCTGATCGCCGCCACCCTGAAGTCCGACCTGGCCGGCGAGGCGCGGGTCGACTACCGGCCCAGCGGCCTGGTCTGCGTCCTGACCCTGTCGCTGCGCCGCCCGGACGACGAGGAGGCCGGTGGGCCGGTTCCGGGACCGAACGATATTTAGTAAGTCGTTTCTGAATTAGCCCAAGACTTGGGCGCCCGCCGAGCCAATTGCGGTTCGCCGATCATCGATCGATTGCGCCCCGCTCCGCGATGGTCTTACCTGCGTCGCTCACCCCCGCGGGAACGAGCTTCATGACGACACCCGACACCCTGATGCTGCCCGCCCGACCCGAGCCGATCGCCCTGCCGGTCGACAAGACCGCGGTGATCGTCATCGACATGCAGAACGCCTACGCCTCGCCCGGTGGCTATCTGGACCTGGCCGGCTTCGACATCAGCGGCGCGGCGGCGGTGATCGACAAGATCAAGGGCGTGCTGGACGTGGCCCGCGGCGCGGGCATGCCGGTGATCTACTTCCAGAACGGCTGGGACAGCGACTATGTCGAGGCCGGCGGCCCCGGCTCGCCCAACTGGCACAAGTCCAACGCCCTGAAGACCATGCGCGCCCGGCCCGAACTGCAGGGCAAGCTGCTGGCCAAGGGCGGCTGGGACTACGAGCTGGTCGACGACCTCAAGCCCGTCCCCGGCGACATCGTGCTGCACAAGACCCGCTACAGCGGCTTCTTCAACAGCCAGCTGGACAGCGTGCTGCGCTCGCGCGGCGTGCGCCACCTGGTGTTCGTGGGCATCGCGACCAACGTCTGCGTGGAGTCGACCCTGCGCGACGGCTTCTTCCTGGAATATTTCGGCACGGTGCTGGAGGACGCCACCCACCAGGCCGGCCCCGACTTCGTGCAGCAGGCGGCGCTCTACAACATCGAGAAGTTCTTCGGCTGGGTCTCGACCACGGCCGACTTCAAGGGGGCGGTGGGGCAGCGGGCGTCGCCCTGACCCCCTCCGGCCCTTCGGGCCACCTCCCCCAGGGGGAGGATTTATCGCTCCAGATGCTCCCCCTCTGGAGGAGCTGTCGCGAAGCGACTGAGGGGGTCTCGCGGCGACCAGGACAACAAACGAGAGGAACGAAGCCACATGCCCAAGACCGTCATCATCCCGCCCGGCACGGGCACGCCGATCGCCCCGTTCTCGCCGGGGACCCTGGCCGACGGCGTGGTCTATGTCTCGGGCACCCTGGCCTTCGACAAGGACAACAACGTCGCCTTTCCCGACGACGCCGAGGCCCAGACCCGCCAGGTGCTGGAGACCATCAAGTCGGTGATCGAGACCGCCGGCGGGACCATGGACGACGTGACCATGAACCACATCTTCCTGACCGACTGGTCCAACTATCAGACGATCAACAAGGTCTATGCCGAGTACTTCCCCGGCGACAAGCCGGCCCGCTACTGCATCCAGTGCGGCCTGGTGAAGCCCGGCTTCGTGGTCGAGATCGCCAGCGTCGCCCACATCGGCCAAAAGGCTTAGGGGCAAGACGTGATGCGGAGCGGAACCGTCGACGGCCTGTACTACGAGGTCCACGGCGGTCCCGCCGCCGGCCGCGCGACGGTGATCCTGTCGGCCGGCCTGGGCGGTTCCGGGGCGTTCTGGACGCCGCAGATGGAGGCGCTGCTGAGCCGCTTCCGGGTGGTGCTATACGACCATCGGGGCACGGGACGCAGCGCGCGGACCCTGACCGACCCGCATTCGGTGGCGGCCATGGGCGAGGACATCGTCAAGGTCATGGACGCCCTGGGCCTGGACCGCGCGCACGTGGTCGGCCACGCGGCGGGGGGCAACGCCGGCCTGGCGATGGCGCTGGACCATCCGGGCCGCGTCGACAAGCTGGTGGTGGTCAACGGCTGGTCGCGGCCCGACCCGCACATCAAGCGCTGCTTCGACACCCGCCTGGCCCTGCTGAACAACACCGGCATCGCCGCCTATGTCCACGCCCAGCCGATCTTCCTCTATCCGGCCGACTGGCTGAGCGCCAACCACGCCCGCCTCGAGGCCGAGGAGGTCCACCACATCCACGGCTTCCCCGATCCCGACGTCATGCGGGCCCGCATCCAGGCCCTGCTCGACTTCGACATCGACGAGACCCTGCCCCGCATCGCCTGCCCGGTGCTGGTCAGCGCCAGCGCCGACGACATGCTGGTGCCGCTGAGCTGCTCGCGCCGCCTGGCCGAGCGCCTGCCCAACGCCGTGCTCGACATCGCCCCCTGGGGCGGTCACGGCTTCACCGTCACCGCGCCCGAGGCGTTCAACGCGAACGTCGTCAGCTTCCTGAGCGGTGAAGCGGCATGACCCGTCAACCAACCTTGTCATCCCGGACGAGCGCGCAGCGCGAAGATCCGGGACCGGGGCCCGAGCGCATGCGCTTCCGGCGGTCCCGGATCGGCGGCCCTTCGGGCCTTGTCCGGGATGACAGCCGCACGAAGATTCTAGAGGGGAATTGATATGGAAATCGGCGTCTTCATTCCGATCGGCAACAATGGCTGGCTGATCTCCGAGGCGGCCCCGCAGTACATGCCGTCGTTCGCGCTGAACAAGGAGATCGTCCAGAAAGCCGAGAAATACGGCTTCGACTTCGCGCTCTCGATGATCAAGCTGCGCGGCTTCGGCGGCAAGACCCAGTTCTGGGAGCACAACCTCGAGAGCTTCACCCTGATGGCCGGCCTGGCGGCCGTGACCGAGAAGATCAAGATCTTCGCCACCGCCGCCACCCTGACCATCCCGCCGGCCATCGTGGCGCGCATGGCCTCGACCATCGACTCGATCGCCCCGGGCCGGTTCGGCATCAACCTGGTCACCGGCTGGCAGAAGGCCGAGTACGACCAGATGGGCCTGTGGCCGGGCGAGCAGCACTATACCGACCGCTACAACTACCTGGCCGAATACGCCACCGTGCTGCGCGAGCTGCTCGACACCGGCGTCAGCGACTTCAAGGGCAAGTATTTCCAGATGACCGACTGCCGGGTCAGCCCGCATCCCGAGCAGACCAAGCTGATCTGCGCCGGCTCGTCCAACGAGGGCCTGGCCTTCACCGCCCAGTACGCCGACTACAGCTTCGCCCTGGGCAAGGGGACCAACACCCCGACCGCCTTCGGCGGGGTCAACGACCGGCTCAAGGCCGCCGCCGACAAGACCGGCCGCGAGGTGGCCTCCTACATCCTGTTCATGATCATCGCCGACGAGACCGACGAGGCGGCCATGGCCAAGTGGCAGGCCTACCGGGCCGGCGCCGACCAGGAGGCCCTGGCCTGGCTGACCAACCAAGCCGCGCCTAACGCCGCCGCCGGCGCGACCACCAACACCGCCCAGCTGGCGGCCCCGGAATCGGCGGTGAACCTCAACATGGGCACGCTGGTGGGGTCGTACGAAAGCGTCGCGCGGATGCTGGACGAGGTCGCCGCCGTCGAGGGCACGGCCGGGGTGCTGCTGGTGTTCGACGACTTCGTGGCCGGGGTCGAGAACTTCGGGACGAGGATCCAACCGCTGATGGCGAGCCGGAAGGCCTGAGAAGGAGGGGCCCCTGCCCCTCCCGGCGTCCCTGTGCTAGGCTGGCCCGATGAAGCCCGAGCAGTCCATCTTTGACGAGATAGACGTCGACGCCGACAGGGCCGCCGACGCCGAAGGCCTGGCGGATCTCGACGCGGGCCGCGTGGTCAGCCACGAAGCCATGAAAGCCTGGCTGCTGTCCTGGGGAACGGCCGAGGAACTCCCCCCGCCGCAGCCCGATAGGACCTGACGGCGCTCCAGTCCCGATGAACGACGAAGCAGGCCGCCTCTATCGCGTGATCTGGTCGGTTCGGTCGCGGCGCGACATCGAAGGCATCCACGCCTACATCGCCCAAGTCGCCCCCCTCGCGGCGGGACGGTTTGCGTCGCGCCTGATCGCGGCCGCCGAGAGCCTGGCTGACCAGCCTCATCGGGGGCGGGCGCTGTATGGCGAAGTTCGAGAAATGGTCGCGATCCGACCGTACGCCATCCGCTATCGCGTGAAGGGTCGCGCCGTGCAGATCATCCGGATCAAGCACGGCGCCCAAGAGCCCGACGAGGCCTAATCCACCGCCAGCATGTCGATCAGCTGCAGGCGGAAAACCAGCACGCTGTTGGCCGGGATCGGGCCGGCGGCGCGGTCGCCATAGGCCAGGCTGGCCGGGATCCACAGGGTCCATTCGTCGCCGACATGCATCATCGGCAAGGCTTCCAGCCAGCCCGGGATCAGGCCCTCGGCCGGCATGATCGCCGCCTGGCCGCGCTGGAACGAGCTGTCGAACACCGTGCCGTCCAGCAGCTTGCCCTCGTAGTGCACCTTGACGATGTCGCCGGGCTTCGGCGACTTGCCGGTCTTGGGGCCCGAGGTCGTCACCTTGTACTGCAGGCCCGAGGCGGTGGTGACCACGCCGGGCGCCTTGGCGTTCTTGGCCAGGAACGCCTGGCCCTCGGCCAGGGTCTTGGACGTGTCGACGGCGGCGGCCAACTGCGGCGGGGCCGAGGCCTCCTGCGCCAGAGCCTCGCCGGCCAGGATCGGGCTCGACAGCAGGGAAAGGCCCAGGACCAGGCCGGCGATACGGTTCATGCGGACACTCACGGTGCGATTGGAAGCGGACGATCGACGCTTTGAAGCTGGACTGTCTTCCATGGAACCGATGGCGGCATCAAGGCCGCCCAATTCTTCGAACGAAATGAATAACCGTCGCAGCGCAACCAACAGGCTAGGCGAGGGAATTTCAGCCCGCTAAGGTTGGGCATGGACGAACTAGAGCACAGCCTACCCGGCTACACCTCAATCGAGTTGCCAGCGGCCGAAGGGCACGAAGGCACAGAGGGATTTAGCCCTGAGCAATGGCAGGCTGACTTCGTTCGGACGCGTGATCGGCTCGTTCTGCTTATGCGGATACGCGATCCCTATGTTGCCATCGCGCGCAGTGCGGCGAGGCTCATTATGGAACTCGACAAGCCAGAAGAGCTGAAGCCGCAGGTCGCGCCGATGCAGCAGGCTTTCGTGGAGTTCCTGCAGGCATTGCCGCTCATCAATGACCAGCCTGTGCGTACAGTCCCCACATCTCCCGGCAGCTTCGAGAAGCTGTGGCCATTGATCGCACGCAACTTCGGCGGCTTCATAAATCGACGGCTGAATAAACCAGACGAGACCGATGCACAGCGCCAAGCCATCCGACAGGTGCAGCTCCAAACCCTCCACTACCGCAATCTGTTCACGCGTGATGACTGCGAACGAACAATGGCGGAGCTGCTTGTACAGATACAAGCTCCGTCCAGACTCGCTCTTGGGTACAGCCTTTCGGAATTTTATCAGGCTGCTGTTCGTCTTAGCGACCTTGTCATCGAAAAATTCAACTCTTACGCGGGGCAGTACAGGGCACTCTTGAATGCCAAAACGCGCGCTGACATCCTAGCTGTGATCAACTCTGCATGCGCGCATAGCCCCATCGTCGCGAAAACTTGGCGCAACCGCGCTGACCGCTTCCAAGCTCTCGAAGACCTGCGAATGGCCTGCTTCCAAGCGATGGAGTTCGGTTGGCCTTGGGCATTCACGCTTTCAAGAGATGTGATCGAGACGGCCTTCCCGCCGGAACTGGTTGAAGTCTTCTATTCACTTTCCTTGCGACCGGGCGGACTCCCAGGGCATCCCATCGACCACGTTTATCTGGACAATCCGGTGTGGCGGCAACCGTATGTCCGGATGCCGAACGAGGATCTATTCATCCCTCTGCCGCAACTTATCTACTCATTCCCCTTCGCCATCATAGAAAACCTTATCGCGGAGCATGCTGAGCTCAAAACCGCGTATGAAGATGCCCGTGCCGGTTACCTCGAAGATAAGATTGCCGAACTCATCAGCACAGGAATGCCGAGCGCAAAGGTCTATCGTAGCGTTGTCTGGGTTGATCCCGATGATGGTCGCATCTGGGAGAATGATGTTGTCGCGGTGGTCGGCAATTTCATTTTCATTTTCGAGGCCAAATCAGGTGGAATCAAGAAAGCCGCTCGGCGGGGCGGCATTCTAAGCCTTGAAAAGAACTTTAAGACTCTGTTCATCGAACCCGGAGAGCAGACGGGTCGACTTCAGCGCTATCTGAACACGGCGGAAAACCAAGCCACCCTACGTCTCAAGTCGACTGGCGCACCTGTCGATCTACAGATGGAAAAGCCTAAAGTTGTCTTCAGCTTCAGCGTTTGTATTGAGCACTTCGCTGCCTTCACCAGTGCAAAATCCTACCTCAAGGACATGGGATTGGTGACGGACGACCTAATGTGGTCACCTGTGCTGTCTCTTGGCGAGTTATATATGATCGTCACGTTCCTCGACAGCGAGGTATCGCTTATTCACTATCTGACGCGCCGTTCGACTTTGGAACAGGTCTTCGATTTCCATGCTGATGAGCAGGACCTGCTCTCTACTTACCTCTACAACGGACTGTCAATCGACGGCGAGGCGCTACAGGGCCGCAAGATTGTGCTCTTCATGTCCGACGCTGCGGTTCGCATGCGAAAGACACCACGCAAAGACCGTACTATCGTTGAGCTTCACGGCGTCCGACTCTCCCCCCTATGGGCCGAGATCGTTCGGGAGATCTATCATGACGACGGGCAAAGGCATCGCTTCGACATCATCAACGTCATCCTGAATCAAAGCCCTCTGGTCCTGATGGAGCTTGAGAAGCGCATCCGTCGGTATCGGCGCGGCACACCCCACAAAGGCGAAGACACTTTCGTCGTCAAATATCCTGTTGGCTCAAAGACCTTCATCCTTGCGGTCCATCTGGAGCCACGTCCGGTGGAGCCTGCTGAGTTTCAAGATTTCGGCCGCAACCTGTCTTTGGAACTCCTGGAAGAAGGAGGCGGCGTCGAATGCGCGGCCTTCTTATTTGTCCGCAGGCCGGTGGTGCGGACCTTCATCATGGCAAGCTTCTACCGCTACCTCACGCGAGCTGAGGAATGATGGAACGGGATTAACTCAAGAAAAAGGCCGCCAGCGGCCCCGCCAGCAGCCCCTTCATCATCCCTGACCCAAACCCTACTTCTTCGGGCTGTAGATGTCGTCCAGCCGCGCCGGCGTGCCCTCGATCCGCTCCAGGCGCGGATATTTCAGGCCGCCGTGGTAGTCGACCTTGACCGTGCGGTAGCGCTCGCCATCCTTGACCAGCAGCTCGACCACCGGCGCGTCGGCCTTGGCCGTGGCCTTGACCGCGTCCTTGATCAGGTCGTCGGAATAGGCCGTGCCGTTGACCGCCACGAGCGTCTCGCCGGCCGTCAGACCCGCCTTGAACGCGGGGGTGTCCCAGTTGACCGCCGACAGCACGCCGTCCTTGCCGATCGTGATCCCCAGCGAATAGCTGAGATTGACGATCTTGCCCTTGGTCTCGGCCGCCTTGAAGAACTCGGTCGGGGTGTCGGTATAGACCAGCCTGTAGCCGCCGCGGGTCAGGCCATCCAGCGGGGCATGCTCGGACAGGCCCTCGATGCGGGTCTTCAGGAAGCTCGCCCAGTCGTAGGGGACCACGCCGTTCAGGGTCTGGACCACGGTGTCGAAGTCGTAGGTCAGCACCACGTACGAGCCGTTCTCGACGCCGAAGAAGGCCTTGGCGAAATCGTCCAGCGACTTCTTGCCGCCGGTCTTCTCGCGGATCAGCGTATCGGCGTCGAGCCAGACCAGCTGGCCTTCCGAATAGTAGTCCTCGCTGCGCTGCCAGCTGGTCCACGAGGCCGGCTTACGGTTGGCGATGATCGGGTCGTTGGTGGTGTCCAGCACGTTGCGCCACTGGCGGCCGGCGCGGGTGTCGTACAGGGCGGCGGTCATGGCCAGGGACTCCAGGCCCTGCTGCTTGGTCTGCAGGCCCGAGCGGGCGGCCAGCACGTTGCCCCAGTACTGGGTCTGGCCCTCATAGACCCACATCAGGCTGTCGCGCATCGGCTCGTTCAGCGTCGGGGTGTAGAGGTCGGCGCCGCGGCGGAACTTGCCGTTCCACGAGTGGGTGTATTCGTGGGCCAAGAGGTCGCGGCCGACGAAGGTCTTGTCCCAGTCGGTGAAGTACTTGGGAGCCACGCCGTTCTCGCTGGAGCGGTGATGCTCCAGGCCGATGCCGCCCATCTTGTCGGTCAGGGCCAGCAGGAAGTCGTAGTGGTCGTAGTGGTGCGCGCCGTACAGCTTGTAGGCCTGCTGCACCAGGTTGCGGTGGATCTGCAGGGCTTCCGGCTTGATGTCCAGCAGTTCGGGCTTGTCGGCGACGATGTTCAGCCGCACCGGCACGGCCGCGCCCGGATCCAGGTCCACCTGCTTGTAGTAGCGGCCGGCGAACATCGGCGAGTCGACCAGGGTCTCGAAGGTGGTGGGCTTGAAGGTGGTGGTCTGGCCGTCGCCCGAGGCCTTCTCCAGGGCGGTGCCGAAGCCCCAGCCCTGCGGCAGCTTCACGGTCGGCTCCACCTGGATGCGGCGGGTGTAGTAGCCGGCCGGGTAGAAGCCCAGCTGCAGCCACTGCACGTTCAGCATGTCGTCGGTGACCAGGATGCGGCCCACGTCCGGCTTCACCGGGGTGAGGAACTGGAAGCTGACCTGGATCTCGGTCGCGCCATCCGGCACGTCGAAGTGGAAGGCGTGGACGGCGACCGGGTCGCGGGTCCATGGTAGCGGCTTGCCGTTGGCGGTGATGACGAGACCAGCCATCTTGTCCAGGTCGTTGCGGGGCGAGTGGCCGCCGGGGACCCATTGCGGATACAGGATGGTCATCGGGCCGGGCTTGGCCACCGGGATCGTCTCGCGGACCTGGAAGATCTTGCGGTCCAGGTCGGTGGCGTCGACCGACAGCTTCAGCACGCCGGGATAGGCCACGTCCTGGGCGGCGGCGATCGGCGGGGTCGGCGGGGCCTGGACGGGAAGACGCTCCTGGGCGAGGGCCGCCCCGAAGCTCAGCGAGAGGGCGAGGGCGGAGGCGGTAAAGAACAGCGTTTTCAAGAAACGACCCCAATGCGACGCGCGGGCGTCCTCCCGCGACGAAAGGCGGCATACTTCTCCTCTAAAGCGGGGCTTGTCGAGGTCGTCCGTGGCATCGACGGATCGGCCGGCCAAGTTTTCAGGTCGAGCTTGCCGGACAGGCGCCGACCGCCCGGCGGTGGCCGCGATCGCGCCAGGCCTGTGGGCCAGGTCTACGGGAATGAAGCGGTCTAGACCGACGCCAGGTCCTGTTGCCGGGTCAAGGCCAGTTTGTGCACCTCCGCGACAGTCCGCAGCAAGCGCATCACGGCATGTTCCGGAAAGTCCGCCGGTTCGAAGGTCGGCCGCCGATCAAGCTCTCCAAGGATCATCGCGTCCGTCGGCGACAGTTGACGCGCGCACATGCTCCAAAGTCCGAATTCGCGAGCCGTGACGGCGCCTTCGCCCAGGAGGATCGCGTCGCGATGTCTGCGGTCGGTGCAGATATGCTTGAAAAGCTCGTGGACCTCGCCGGCCGGCCCTTCCAGGGCCTGCAGGAACCAGCCTCGATGCGCGATCAGCAGGCCGGTTATGCCTTTGCGGCGGTTGTTGCTGATCGCCGAAGCCAGGATCTGGTCGATGTTCTCGTCCAGGTTCGCCAGGCACTCGGCGGTGGCGCGGCTGGCGTAGACGACGCGAACGAGAGGCTGGGTCTGCATGGATCACCTGTCGGCTGGGCTGGCCTCCAGGTACGGCGCCAACCTACCGGTCCCGGTTAATCGCCTTGTGCGGCGGATCGTCGCCTGCTCGACGCAGACGCGAGGAGCGCCCCCTCTCTCGTGGAGAGAGGGAAAGTCAAAGCCCTCACGCCGCCTGCGGCCAGCGCGCCTCCAGGGCCCGGACCGCGCCCAGCAGGCGGCCGGGGGTGATCGGCTTTTCGAGGCGGGCGTCGCCGCGCTCGTCTTCCTTCAGCAGGTGCTCGTCGCGGGCCGAGGCCAGCAGCACCGCCGTGCGCGCCCCCCGGCGGCTGCGGGTGGCCTTGATCAGCTCGCCGCCGTTCATGCGCGGCATGGCGAAGTCGGTGATCAGCATGTCGGGATCGAAGGCGTCCATGGCCTCCAGCGCCTGCTCGCCGTCGCGGCAGATCAGGACGTCGAACCCCGCCTCGCGCAGGGTGATCTCGTGGATAGTGGCCAGGAGGATGTCATCCTCCGCGACTAGGATCTTGTGCAACGCCCGCCCCAACATGCTTAACGACTGGTTAAGCACGATTAGCGCGGGCCAACGGCGCCGTCGCCGTGCGCTATCGTCGCAGTCGGCAACCCAGAAGTCCCTTATTTTCATGGGAAAACTCACGCGTGTGGCGATGATCGCACGGGAAGGCTTGCTTTTGCAAGTCGTTCTCAAGTATGGCCTTCAAGCTCAGCCAAGACCCTCTCGCCCCCGGATCTCGTGAAGACCGCACCCGCCCAGCAAAGCCGCTCGTTCTGGCTCAAGCAGCTGCACCAGTGGCACTGGATCAGCGCCGCCCTGAGCCTGGTCGGCATGCTGCTGTTCGCGGTCACCGGCTTCACCCTGAACCACGCCGGCCAGATCGAGGCCAAGCCCAAGGTCGTCGACCGCAAGGCCACCCTGCCCGCCGACCTGCTGGCCCTGCTGGCCAAGGGTCCGACCGAGGGCAAGCGCCCCCTGCCGATCCGGGTCGAGACCTGGCTGGACAAGGCCGTCGACGCCGACATCGCCGGCCGCGAGGGCGAATGGTCGCAGGAGGAGGTCTATGTCGCCCTGGCCCGCCCCGGCGGCGACGCCTGGATCAGCATCGACCGCGCGACCGGCGCCGTCGAGCACGAGAAGACCACGCGCGGCGCGATCAGCCTGCTGAACGACCTGCACAAGGGCCGCAACGCCGGCAAGGCCTGGGGCTGGTTCATCGACATCTTCGCCGGGGCCTGCGTGGTCTTCGCGGTCACCGGCCTGATCCTCCTGCAGTTCCACGCCCGCAGCCGCCCCCTGACCTGGCCCCTGGTGGCCGGCGGGCTGGTGATCCCGCTGCTGCTCGTCATCCTTTTCGTCCACCTGTGAGGCGTCCCGCCATGAAGCGTTCCCTGTCACTCCTGACCTTCTCGGCGCTCGCCGCCGGCGCCGCGACCCCGGCCCTGGCCCTGGCCGCCGACCTCGCCGTCACCGTCGAGGTGCCGCGCCTGACGGTGGCCGAGTACCACAAGCCCTATGTCTCGATCTGGATCGAGAACCCGGCCGACGCCACCGCCGCCGGCACCCTGGCGGTCTGGTACGACGCCGGCTCCAAGGAGGACAAGGGCGTCAAGTGGCTGAAGGACATGCGCCAGTGGTGGCGCAAGGCCGGCCGCACCATGAGCTTCCCCGCCGACGGGATCAGCGGCGCGACCCGCGCCCCAGGCCCGCAGAAGCTGGTGTTCAGCGGCGCCAAGGGCCCGCTGAAGGACCTCAAGCCCGGCCAGTACAACCTGGTGGTCGAGGCGGCCCGCGAGGTCGGCGGCCAGGAATCCGTCCGCGTGCCGTTCATCTGGGGCAAACCGGGCAAGCCCGCCACCGCCAAGGGCGCGACCGAGGTCGGCGCCGTCACCGTCGCCGTCAAATAGATCGAGAAAGACACGCCATGTCCCTGCGCACTCGCCTTCTCGCCGTCGCGGCCGCCGGCCTCGTCCTGGCCCTGCCTCTGGCCGCCAACGCCCACCGCGGCTGGATCGTGCCGTCGTTCACCGTCCTGTCGGGCGACGGCGCCTGGGTGACCGTCGACGCGGCCATCTCCAACGAGCTGTTCTACGCCGACCACAATCCGATGCGCCTGGACGCTGTGGTGGTCACCGCTCCGGACGGCTCGGTCGACAAGGTCCAGAACGCCCTGACCGGCAAGTACCGCTCCACCTTCGACGTCCAGCTCTCCAAGCCCGGCACCTACAAGATCGGCTCGGCGGTCAGCACGATCATGGCCAGCTGGACGCAGGATGGCCAGGTCAAGCGCTTCCGCGGCTCGCTGGAGGACTTCGCCAGGCAGGTCCCGGCCGGCGCCGCCGACCTGAAGACCATCAAGAGCTTCAACCGCAACGAAACCTTCGTCACCCGCGACGCGCCCACCACCACGGTGTTCGCGCCGACCGGCAAGGGGCTGGAGCTGGTCCCGGTGACCCACCCCAACGACCTGGTGGCCGGCGAGGCGGCGACCTTCAAGTTCCAGCTCGACGGCAAGCCCGCCGCCGACCTGGAGGTGACCTTCGCCCCCGGCAATTCGCGCTACCGCGCCACGCCCGGCGACTTCAAGGTCAAGACCGGGGCCGACGGGTCGTTCAAGGTCACCTTCCCGGAAGCGGGGATGTACTGGATGAACGCGGTGGTGCGGACGGGCGAGACCGGCCGTGGGCCGGGCGGGCCGGGCATGGGCGGCGGCCCCGGGGCCCCGGCTCCCGCCACGCCCCTGGCCGGCGACGGCATGAGCGCCAGCTACACCGCCACGCTCGAAGCGCTGCGGCCGTAGAGCCTACTGCTGTCATCCCGGAAACGGCGAAGCCGTTGTCCGGGACCCGCCACGGAGCGCCGCGCTTCGGATCGGTCCCGGGTCTGCGCTTCGCTCCGCCCGGGATGACAGGGATTTGCAAATGACCCGCGTCCTCGTCCCCCAGCTCGCCGAGCCCCCCGCCCGCCCGATCGGCGGCGCGGTGCTGGCGCTTGGCGGCCGGACCATGGGCACGACCTGGTCGGTCAAGCTGGTGGCCCCGCCGACCGCCGACGCTCAGGCCCTGACCGCCCTGGCCCAGCGCGAACTGGACGGCGTCGTCCGGGAAATGAGCCCGTGGGAGCCGCTGTCGGACCTGTCGCGCTACAACCGCGCCGCCGCGGGCGGCTGGACGCCCCTGCCGCCGGCCTTCGCCCAGGTGTTGCGCGCCGCCCTGGAGGTCGCCGAACAGACCGACGGCGCGTTCGATCCGACCCTGGGAGCCCTGGTCGACCTCTGGGGCTTCGGGCCCCGTCCCTTCTCCGGCGCGCCGCCAGAAAGCCAGGACGTCGCCAGGGCGCGCGAGGCGGCCGGCTGGCGTCGGATCGTGCTGGACGGCGACAGCCTGTTCCAGCCCGGTGGGCTGCGGCTGGACCTCAACGGCATCGCCAAGGGTTTCGCGGTCGACCAGGTCGCCGCCGCCCTCGACCGGGCCGGCGCCCGCTCGTACCTCGTCGAGGTCGGGGGCGAGCTGCGCGGAACCGGGGCCAAGCCCGACGGCCAGCCCTGGTGGGTCGAGCTGGAGCGTCCGCCGGCGGCCAATGACGGCGTGCGGACCCTGGTCGCCCTGCACGGCCTGTCGGTGGCCACCTCGGGCGATTATCGCCGGTTCTTCGAGCACGGCGGCCGCCGCTACGCCCACACCCTGGACCCGGCGACCGCCGCGCCCGTCGCCCATCCCACGGTCAGCGTCACGGTGCTGGACGCCAGCTGCCTGCGGGCCGACGCCTACGCCACGGCCCTGACGGTGATGGCGCCGGACGCCGCCCTGGCCTTCGCGACCGCGCATGGCCTGGCCGCCCTGATCCTGGCGCGCGGCCCCGCCGGCCTGGAGGAGCGCCTGTCGCCGGCCCTGTCGGCGATGCTCGACGCATGAGCGGTTTCTGGGACGCCCTGACGCCCGACGCCCGCCGCCTTTGGGCCGCCGGCCTGGTGCTGGGCGCCTACGCCCTGTTCTGCCTGGCCGTCGCCTGGGGCGAGATCCGCCGCCGCCGCGCCGCCCGCCGCGCGGCCCAGGCCCTGGCGGCCGGCGCCGGCGCGCCGATCCTGGTGGTCCACGCCAGCCAGACCGGCCTCGCCGAGGAACTGGCCCTGGCCACCGCCTGGCTGCTGGGCGACGCCGGCGCGCGGGTGACCTTGAAGAGCCTGGCCGAGGTCACCGTCGCCGACCTGACGGCGGCCAAGAATCTCCAGGGGGCGCGGGCCCTGTTCGTGGCCAGCACCACCGGCGAGGGCGACGCCCCCGACGCCGCCCGGCGCTTCATCCGCGACGTCATGGGCGGCGCGCCCGCCCTGGACGGCCTCGGCTACGGCGTGCTGGCCCTGGGCGACAGCAGCTACGCCCAGTTCTGCGCCTTCGGCCGGACGCTGGACGCCTGGCTGGCCCATCAGGGCGCCACGCCGCTGTTCGACCGGGTCGAGGTCGATGACGGCGACCCGGCCGCCCTGCGCCACTGGCAAGCCCATGTCGGCCTGCTGGCCGGCGTCACCGACGCCCCCGACTGGACCCGCCCGCGTTACGGCCGCTGGCGGCTGGCCGAACGCCGCCGCCTGAATCCGGGCAGCCCCGGCGACGCGGCCTTCCACCTCCGCCTGGAGCCGCTGGACGCCGCCGCCTGGGAGGCCGGCGACATTCTGGAGGTCGGCCCGCGCAACGACCCGGCCGAGGTCGCCGCCCTGCTGGCGCGGCTGGGGCTGGATCCGTCCGCCCCGGTTGTCGCCGAAGAGGGCGCGACCCTGGCCGAGGCCCTGTCCTGGCGCCGCCTGCCGCACGACGGCGCGACTCCGGCGACGGCCGCCCAGGCCTTGGTCGACGCCCTGCCGCCCCTGCCCCACCGCGAATATTCGATCGCCTCCCTGCCGGCGGACGGCGGCGTCGAGCTGCTGGTCCGGGCGATGAGGCGGGCCGACGGCAGGCCGGGCCTGGGCTCGGGCTGGCTGACCGTCCACGCCGCCGAGGGCGCCGAGATCGCCGCCCGGGTGCGGACCAACCGCGCCTTCCACGCCCCCTCGGACGACCGGCCGCTAATCCTGATCGGCAACGGCACGGGCCTGGCCGGGCTGCGCGCCCACCTGAAGGCCCGCGCGGCGGCGGGACACGACCGCAACTGGCTGGTGTTCGGCGAGCGGACGGCGGCCCACGACTACTTCCACCAGGACGAGATCGAGGCCTGGCGCGCCGACGGCGTGCTGGAGCGCCTGGACCTGGCCTTCTCCCGCGACCAGGACCGCAAGGTCTATGTCCAGCACCGCCTGATCGAGGCCGCCGACGCCCTGCGCGCCTGGGTCGCCGACGGGGCGGCCCTCTATGTCTGCGGTTCGCTGGAGGGCATGTCGGGCGAGGTCCACGCCGTGCTCGTGTCGGCGCTGGGCGCGGAGACGATGGAGCGCCTGGCGGACGAGGGGCGGTATCGGCGGGACGTGTACTGAGGCCGCCCCAGTTTGCATTCGTCAGGATCAACGTCCAGGTTCGGCGGCGATCCGACATCGAGACCAAGATGACGTCCCCGCAGCCCCTGTTCATCGCCGTCGAACGCTTCACGCCGCACAACGAGGGCTGGGCGGTTTATGTCAAATGGATCGAACTTCCGCAGCTTACCGATCTGGTCACGCTGGATCCGGCGCTGTGCCGTCCCTTAATCCAGGAGAGGATTGACGCGGACTGGGATTTTGTCGGTCCAGGCCCCATCGATCGGGGTTTCTTCACCAGCCTGAAGTACGTGCGCTCGAGAGCGTCAGGCGACGGCCAGATTTTCTGCGTCTTCCAAAACCCGGACCGGTTTCCAAAACTTCCGCCGGAAGCGGCCGATTTCATCTATGTCGGTTGCGATCTGATCGACTCCATGGGCGACACCAGTTCTCTCACCAATTGTGGCGGGGGCTTCCCGAGCGTCTTTCTGCAAGCCGAACTTTCGGAAAACGGCTTGCTGACCTCCTTCGAACGCGCGCGCGATGTGCAGCGTGAACTTCCGGAGCGCGAGCCCGAGGAGCCTCATGCTTACTGCGATCTTTTCGTCATCTTTCGGGGTCCCGACACGAGCTTTCCCACGCGGGCGTAGGCGTGGCGAAGCGCTCAGCCTAGGTTGGCCAGACCCGCCCGCTCCTCGGGCGTATTGGCCCCCCGCAGCCGCGTCCGGATCGCCTCGTCGCAAGCCAGCGCCACCAGCCCCGCCCGCTCGACCAGCCGCCGCAGCGGCCAGCCGGCCTCCGCCTCGGCCGGCAGGGCGGCCAGGGTCAGCGCCATCGGCACGGGCAGGCCGTCATAGAACGCCCCCGGCTCGGCCGCCGCCAGCAGCGGCGCTAGGTCCTCCACCGTCACGGTCGGGGCGTCGACGGCCAGCACCAGGGCCCGCGTCAGGCCATGCGCCGCCAGGGCCCGCGCGCCGGCCAGCACCCCGCCGACCGGCCCCGCGCCGGGCGCCGGGTCGTCGACATGCTCCAGGCCCAGGTCGCGCCCCGCCGTCAGCACGCGGACGGCGCCGGCCGCGCTCGCCAGGGCCGCCACGCGGTCGACCGCCCGCTGGCCGTCCCAGTCCAGCGCCGCCTTGTCGGCGCCCATGCGGCGCGAGGCGCCGCCGGTCAGGATGATCGCCCCAAAGGCGGTCATGCCGCGCAGTCGGCCAGGTCGAAGAACGCGGTCGGTGCGCTTTCGCGGGCGTCGGGCGGCGTGCGGTACCAGAGGGCGTGCTGCAGGTCGGGGATCAGGAGGTGGGCCGGGGCCGGGGCGCCGCGCCTCAACGCCGGCTCGGACCCGACGTCGTAGGTCGCATCGAGGACCATGTAGTCCAGGTCGCCGAGCGGCCGGGCCTTGCCGTCGTCCGGGCCGGGCGGGGTCCAGTTCGCCTTGGTCACGTCACGGGTCGAGGCCAGGTGTCCCGGCACGCCGACGCCGTTGCCCTGATAGGGCAGGAAGTCGTAGGCCCGGCCGCTGGCTTCCGACCGCACGACCAACGCCACCCCGGCCGGCCAGTCAGCGGAGACCGCCACCGGCCGGAACGCGGCCGTGAAGCCCGGTGCGTTTCGCAGCACATAGCGGGCCTGTTCCAGGGGACAGGACGCGGGCGTGCTCGACAGCACGGCAAAAGTCAAAAGCACGCCGATCATGGTCGATCCGAAGTTAGGTTGCCCGCTGAGTTCGACAGTTTCCCAGCAGACCGTCAATTGACCGCGCTGTCGGAAGTCTCGTTCTCTCGGAGAGTTGATGGCAGTCTTTCAACTCGGCCTCGAAACGGTCTAGTGTCCGCGCGATCAAGGGACGGAACATCAATGAACGACCGCAACGAGCGCCAGCGCCGCCGTACGACCCAGAGCGCGACCATCCGCGACGTGGCGGCCCTGGCCGGGGTGTCGCCGATGACGGTGTCGCGGGTGATCAATCGCGAGACGACGGTCAAGGAAGAGACGCGGGCCCTGGTCGAGGCGGCGATCACCGAGCTGAACTACGCGCCCAACCCCGCCGCCCGCAGCCTGGCCGGCTCGGCCCCGTTCCGCATCGGCCTGCTCTACGACAACCCCTCGACCGGCTATCTGTCGGAGTTCCTGGTCGGCGCCCTGGACGAAAGCAGCCGCACCGGCGCCCAGGTGGTGATCGAGAAATGCGCCGAGCCGGAACTGGCCGGCGCCACCCTGACCCGCCTGCTGAAGACCGGCGTCGACGGCCTGATCCTGCCGGCCCCGCTGTGCGAAAGCGCCCAGGTGCTGGCCGAGGTCAAGGCGGCCGGCGCCGCCGCCGTGGCCGTGGCGCCCGGCAAGGCCAGCGCCGACATGGCCACCATCCGCATCGACAACGAGGCCGCCGCCTACGAACTGGCCGAGCACCTGCTGGGCCTGGGCCACAAGCGCTTCGGGATCATCAAGGGCCACCCCAACCAGACGGTCAGCCAGCAGCGCCTGGACGGCTTTCTCGCCGCCCTGAAGGCCGCCGGGATTCCGGACTCGAACGTCCAGATCGAGCAGGGCTACTTCACCTATCGCTCGGGCCTGGAGGCCGCCGAGCGGCTGCTGGGCGAGGACGACCGGCCCACCGCCATCTTCGCCGGCAACGACGACATGGCCGCCGCCACGGCCGGCGTCGCCCACCGCATGGGCCTGGACGTGCCCGAGGACGTGTCGATCGTCGGCTTCGACGACACCTCGATCGCCGCCAACATCTGGCCGGCCCTGACCACGGTCCACCAGCCGATCGCCGCCATGGCCCGCGCCGCCGTCGACCTGGTGCTGGAGGAGATCCGCCGCCAGCGCGGCAAGACCGGCGAACCCCGCCAGCTGATGCACCCGCACACCCTGATCGTCCGCGACTCGACGGGGCCGGCGCCGGAGGGGTGAGCCGTCAGGCCTCCTCGACGATCCCGTCCACCCGGTCCGGATAGAAGGCCAGATGGTCCTGGATCGCCGCCACGGCGGGATAGGCCGCCTCGTAGGTCCAGATCGCGTTGACCGACCGCTCGCCGCCTAGCGGGATGCTGAAATAGGACGCCTCGCCCTTGTAGGGGCAATAGGTGGTGTGGTCGGTGCGGGCCAGCAGGGCCATGTCGACGTCCCGGCGCGGGATGTACTGCACGGGCGGATAGGACGCCTCCTGCAGCGTCAGGGCGTCGCGGGTGTCGGCGATCACCTTGCCGCCCAGGGTGACGACCACACGTCGGGAATTTGGCGTGACGGTGATGGGGTGGTCGGGCCCCGGGATCTTGATCGGCCGGTCGGTCATGGCGTTGTCCTGCTTGAGCTTGCGCCGTTAAGATGGTTTCGAGCGCGCGCGTCCGCCAGGGCGAGCTCGCCGACCGGCGCAATATGCCCGGCGCGGCGGGACTTGCGTTGGGCGTCGTGTTAGCGCTAACAACGTGATCTACGAGTGACGGGGGGCGTGGGCGGCGAGTCAAGACCGGTCCAGCGCGCCCGCCAGGGAGAAACGACCGGTGGCCCTCAGTGATTTCCTTCCCGACGACTGGCGCGACGCGACCCTGCTGGGCCGCATCGATTTCGGCCAGGGTCCGACTCCGGTCCTGATCCGCGGCGGGCGGATCGAGGACGTCAGCAAGATCGCCCCGACCACCTCGGACCTGATGAACGCCTTCGCGCCCGGCGCGGCGATCCCGGCCGGCGTCGACCTGGGCCCACTGGAAGACCTGGACGTGCGGGCCGTCTGGGAGAACCCCGACGGCGCGGCCGCCAAGCTGCTGGCGCCGGTCGACCTGCAGGTGCTGAAGGCCGCCGGCGTGACCTTCGCGGTCTCGACCCTGGAGCGGGTGATCGAGGAGCGGGCCCGCGGCGACGCCGCCGCCGCCCTGCAGATCCGCGAGCAGCTGTCGGCCAGCATGGGCGGCGACCTGCGCAGCGTCGATCCCGGCTCGGAGGGCGCCGAGCGCCTGAAGCAGAGCCTGATCAAGAGCGGCCTGTGGTCGCAATATCTGGAAGTGGCCATCGGCCCCGACGCCGAGATCTTCACCAAGGGCCCGACCCTGTCGTCGATGGGCTGGGGCGACCATGTCGGCGTGCGCAGCGACAGCCACTGGAACAACCCCGAGCCGGAAGTCGTGCTGCTGTGCGACGGGCAGGGCCGGATCCGCGGCGCCTCGCTGGGCAACGACGTCAACCTGCGCGACTTCGAAGGCCGCTCGGCCCTGCTGCTCAGCAAGGCCAAGGACAACAACGCCTCGTGCGCCATCGGCCCGTTCTTCCGCCTGTTCGACGACGGCTTCAGCCTGGACGACGTCCGCTCGGCCGAGGTGACGCTGAAGATCACCGGTCGCGACAACTTCGTGCTGGACGGCCACAGCAACATGAGCCTGATCAGCCGCGACCCGGCGGTGCTGGCCGGCCAGGCCTGTGGCAAGCAGCACCAGTATCCGGACGGCTTCGCCCTGTTCCTGGGCACGATGTTCGCCCCGATCCAGGACCGCGACGCGCCGGGCCAGGGCTTCACCCACAAGATCGGCGACCGCGTCCGCGTCGCCACCCCCAAGCTGGGCGTGCTGGAAAACGAGGTCACCACCTGCGATCTCGCCGCTCCATGGACGTTCGGCGTCTCCGCCCTGATCCGCAATCTGGCCGGTCGCGGCCTGCTGTGATCTCCCTGAAAATCGTCTCTTCCTGGTCGTGACGCGTATGTCCTCTGCCATCTATCCCAGCCTCAAGGGCAAACGCGTCGTCATCACCGGCGGCGGCTCGGGCATCGGCGCCGGCATCGTCGCCGGCTTCGCGCGCCAGGGCTCCGAGGTGATCTTCCTCGACGTGGCCGACGAGGACTCCAAGGCCCTGGCCACCCAGTTGTCGGGCTCGCCGATCGCGCCGGTCTACGTGCGCTGCGACCTGACCGACCTGGACGCCGTGGCCAAGGCCTTCGCCGAGATCGGCCCGGTCGACGTGCTGGTCAACAACGCCGGCAACGACGACCGCCACAAGCTGGCCGAGGTGACGCCCGCCTATTGGGACGAGCGCATGAATGTCAACCTGCGCCACATGCTGTTCTGCACCCAGGCCGTGGCCCCGGGCATGAAGGCGCGCGGCGGCGGGGCGGTGATCAATTTCGGCTCGATCAGCTGGCACCTGGGCCTGGAGGACCTGGTTCTCTACGAGACCGCCAAGGCCGGCATCGAGGGCATGACCCGGGCCCTGGCCCGCGAGCTGGGCCCCGACGACATCCGCGTCACCTGCGTGGTGCCGGGCAACATCAAGACCAAGCGCCAGGAGAAGTGGTACACGCCCGAGGGCGAGGCCGAGATCGTCAAGGCCCAGGCCCTGAAGGGCCGCCTGGTCCCCGACCATGTCGCCTCGCTGGTGATGTTCCTGGCCTCGGACGACGCCAGCCTGTGCACCGGCCACGAATACTGGATCGACGCCGGCTGGCGGTAACAAAGGATTGCTCCCTTCCCCCCTGATGGGGAGAGCGCTATCGCACAGGGCCAAAAGCGATTGTCATCCCGGACGAGCGCGCAGCGCGAAGATCCGGGACCGACGCGTGAACGCAGAGCTTCCGGCGGTCCCGGATCTGCGCTTCGCTTGTCCGGGATGACAGCCGCCTTGCTGAATGCGATCGCCCTGCCCATCGAGGATGGAGGGCCTAGGAGATGCCACCGATGCCTACCCCCACCTGCGTCTGGGACCTGAAAGCCACCCTCGGCGAGGGGCCGATCTGGTCCGCCGAGGAGCAGGCCGTGTGGTTCGTCGACATCAAGAGCCACAAGGTCCACCGCTTCCATCCGGCCAGCGGCGCCACGGCCAGCTTCGACGCCCCCGACCAGGTGACCTTCCTGGCGCCGCATGCCGGCGGCGGCGGTTTCGTGGCCGGGCTGAAGAGCGGCCTGCACCGCTTCGACCCCGCGACCGGCGCCTTCGTGTTTCTGGCCCAGATCGAACCGCCCGAGCTCAACAACCGCCCCAACGACGCCACGGTCGACGCCGAGGGCCGCCTGTGGTTCGGCACCATGCACGACGGCGAGGAAACCCCGACGGGCGCGCTCTACCGCCTCGGCGCCGACGGCAAGCCGGTCCAGCAGGACGAGGGCATCTGCATCACCAACGGCCCCTGCGTCTCGCCCGACGGCAAGACCTTCTACCACACCGACACCCTGGAAAAGATCATCTGGGCCTATGACCTGGACGCCGACGGCGGCTTGTCGAACAAGCGCCAGTTCTTCCGCCTGGACATGGAGAACGCCTGGCCCGACGGCTCGGTGGTCGACAGCGAGGGCTATGTCTGGACGGCCCTGTGGGGCGGCCACGGCGCCCTGCGCCTGTCGCCCCAGGGCGAGGTCGTCGACCGGGTGACCCTGGACGCCATCAACGTCACCAAGCCCTGCTTCGGCGGGCCCGACCTGAAGACCCTCTATTTCACCACCGCCCGCAAGGGCCTGAGCGACGAACAGCTGGCCGCCTATCCGCTGGGCGGCGGCCTGTTCGCCCTGCCCGTCGCCGTGGCCGGCCAACCCCAGTACGAGGTGCGCCTTGACCTCCCCTAACACCCCATCTGGCCGCGCCCCTCGCCGCTTCCGCTCGCGCGACTGGTTCGACAACCCCGACCACATCGACATGACCGCCCTCTATCTGGAGCGGTTCATGAACTACGGGATCACCCCGGAGGAGCTGCGCAGCGGCAAGCCGATCATCGGCATCGCCCAGACCGGCAGCGACATCTCGCCCTGCAACCGCATCCACCTGGACCTGGTGACCCGCGTGCGCGACGGCATCCGCGACGCCGGCGGCATCCCGATGGAGTTCCCGGTCCACCCGATCTTCGAGAACTGCCGCCGCCCGACCGCGGCCCTGGACCGGAACCTGTCGTATCTGGGCCTGGTCGAGACCCTGCACGGCTATCCGATCGACGCGGTGGTCCTGACCACCGGCTGCGACAAGACCACCCCGGCCGGCATCATGGCCGCCACCACGGTCAACATCCCGGCCATCGTCCTGTCGGGCGGGCCGATGCTGGACGGCTGGCACGACGGCGAACTGGTCGGCTCGGGCACGGTGATCTGGCGCTCGCGGCGCAAACTGGCGGCCGGCGAGATCGACGAGGCCGAGTTCATCCAGCGCGCCGCCGACAGCGCCCCCTCGGCCGGCCACTGCAACACCATGGGCACGGCCTCGACCATGAACGCCGTCGCCGAGGCCCTGGGCCTGTCGCTGACCGGCTGCGCGGCCATCCCCGCCCCCTATCGCGAGCGCGGCCAGATGGCCTATCGCACCGGCCAGCGGATCGTCGACCTGGCCTATGAGGACATCAAGCCCAAGGACATCCTGACCAGGAAGGCGTTCGAGAACGCCATCGCCCTGGTCGCGGCGGCCGGCGGCTCGACCAACGCCCAGCCGCACATCGCGGCCATGGCGCAGCATGCAGGTCTCGAGATCACCGCCGACGACTGGCGGGCGGCCTACGACATCCCGCTGATCGTCAACATGCAGCCGGCCGGCAAGTACCTGGGCGAGCGCTTCCACCGGGCCGGCGGCGCGCCGGCCGTGCTGTGGGAGCTGCTGCAGCAGGGCCGCCTGCACGGCGACGTCCTGACCGTCACCGGCAAGACCATGGGGGAGAACCTCGAGGGTCGCGAGACCAAGGACCGCGAGGTGATCTTCCCCTACGCCCAGCCCCTGGCCGAGAAGGCCGGCTTCCTGGTGCTGAAGGGCAACCTGTTCGACTTCGCGATCATGAAGTCCAGCGTGATCGGCGCCGACTTCCGGGCCCGCTACCTCAGCAAGCCCGGCCAGGAGGACATCTTCGAGGCCCGGGCGGTCGTGTTCGACGGCTCGGACGACTACCACGCCCGGATCAACGACCCGGCGCTGGAGATCGACGAGCACTGCATCCTGGTGATCCGCGGCGCCGGCCCGATCGGCTGGCCCGGCTCGGCCGAGGTGGTCAACATGCAGCCGCCGGACGCCCTGCTGAAGCGCGGGATCATGAGCCTGCCCACCCTGGGCGACGGCCGCCAGTCGGGCACCGCCGACAGCCCCTCGATCCTCAACGCCTCGCCCGAGAGCGCGGTCGGCGGCGGGCTGTCCTGGCTGCGCACCGGCGACACCATCCGCATCGACCTGAACACCGGCCGCTGCGACGCCCTGGTGTCGGAGGTCGAGATCGCCACCCGCAAGGCCGAGGGCATTCCGCCGGTGCCGGAGACCATGACGCCCTGGCAGGAGATCTACCGGGCCCACACGGGCCAGCTGGAGACCGGCGGGGTGCTGGAGTTCGCGGTCAAGTACCAGGACCTGGCGTCGAAGCTGCCCCGGCACAATCACTGACCGGAAGGAAGACCCCCTCCGGCCCTTCGGGCCACCTCCCCCAGCGGGGGAGGATCTAGGCGAAGATGCTCCCCCTCTGGGGGAGCTGTCGCGAAGCGACTGAGGGGGCCTCGCCGCCCCCTATCCCCCCACCGCCCCGCCGCCGAAGTCGAACTGCTCGGGCCGGGCCTTGCCGCCGCCCAGGCTGTAGGTGAAGCCGAAGAACACCGCCCGCACATTGGCCCGGCGCTCGATCCGCTCCCGCAGGGCCGGGGTGTCGAGCACGGTGGTGTCGTGGAACGAGTCGAGCACGTCGTTGGCGGTGACCACGAGGTTCAGCTTGTCGCTGACCTTGCGGCGGTAGCCCAGGTTCAGCAGCGAGATCGGCTCACGATAGCCCTGCGGCGTCAGGCGCTTGCCCGAGGTGAAGCCGTTCAGCTGGAAGAAATCCTTGGGCGTGGCCTGCCAGCTGAGGCTGGCGCGGCCCGACAGGGTCGTGCCCGACCGCGTGTCGGTGAAGCCCAGATCGCTGGCGTCGATCTCGTTCCAGAAGGCGTTGCCGCTGATGTTGTAGCTGAGCTTGGGGGTCAGCTTGCCGTTGGCCACCAGCTCCAGCCCGCCGTTTCGGCTCTTGGCCAGGTTCTCGCGCGTGGTCAGGAAGACGCCGCCGCCCAGGTCGCGCACCACGTCGGTGACGCCGTCGCGGCTCTCGCGATAATAGGCCGTGGCCAGGTACGAGGCCGGGCCCTTGCGGTACTGCCAGCCCAGTTCGTAGGAGTCGGTGATCTGCGGCTTCAGGTCGGGATTGCCGGCCCGGTAGTTGTTGGGGTCCTGGTAGATCCGGTAGGGGTTCAGGTCCTGGACCTGCGGGCGCTGGACGCGCTTGCTGTAGTTGGCGATCAGGGTCTGGGTCTGGCTCAGGGTGTAGCCCAGGTGCAGCGACGGATAGACCTTGAAATAGCTGTTGTCGTCCTTCTGGCCCGAGGTCACCTGGTTGGTGCGGATCTCGACCTGCTCGGCCCGCAGTCCGGCCAGGGCCGTGAAGTCGCCGAACGGCCGCTCGTAGGTGACGTAGCCGGCATAGACGTCCTGGTCGTAGAGGAAACGGTTGGTGCGGCTGGGATCCACGACCTGGCCGGCCAGCGACGGGCCGCGGGTTCCGTGGTTGTCGTAGTCGTTGTCGACGCCCTCAAGGTCGAGCCCGGTCTTCAGCTTGGACTCGCCGGACATGGGCCGGGTGTAGTCGAGCTTGAAGTTGACCCGGTTCTGGTCGGCCCCGAACCCGAAGGTCTCGTAGACGTCGGCGCTCGTCGCGTTGTCCATTAAGGCCTGGCTGTCGCGCTGGAAGTCGGTGACCTCGTATTCCAGGTGGGTGTCCAGCTCGTGCTCGGCGCCCTTGAACTGGTGGCGCCAGTCGCCGCTGACCGCGCCGTTGTCGCGGTTCATCCTGGCGCTGGACGCGCGGGCATAGGCCAGGGCCGAGGCGCTGGGCGTCGCGCCCAGGACCGTGAAGGTCTCCTCGCCGCCGGTGCTGTAGTCCATGCCCCGGAACCGGACCTCGCCGCTGAGCCGGTCCTTGGGGGTGAGGTTGTAGTCGACGCCGCCGCGCAGGTTCACCGCCCGGCCGGCGTTCTTGAACGCCCCGTCCTGCACGGTGTGCGCGCCGGGATCGGTCGCGGTGGCGGTGTCGCGTTCGTCGGTCGACCAGAACTTCTGCCGGTCGTAGCGGAAGCCGGCGTCGCCCGACAGGGTCAGCTTGCCCTTGACCAGGTTGCCGGTGACGCCGGTGTTGTAGCGGCTGTCCGGGCCGACGTTCAGCTTGAACGAGCCGGTCGCGCCCGGCTTGCGGGTCTTCTTGGTGATCAGGTTGATGATCCCGGCCGTGCCGTCTGGACGGTAGGCGGCCGAGGGGTTGGTCATCACCTCGACGCGGTCGATCTGGTCGGCCGGCATCTGCTGCAGGGCGTCGGCCTTGCCGTCGCCGTTGAACATGCTGGACGGCTTGCCGTCGATCATGATCGTGACGTTCGGATCGCCGCGCAGGCTGACATTGCCCTGCACGTCGACCTCGACCGAGGGGATGTTGCGCAGGGCGTCGGCGATCGAGCCGGTCTTGGCCGACAGGTCGTTGGCGACGCTGTAGCTGCGGCGGTCGATCGAGGTGCGCATGGCGGTGGAGTCGCTGGTCACCGTCACGCCCTCGACGGCGGTCGGCGCGTCGGCGGGCTTGCCGGCCGGGGCGGGCCTGGCGGGCGGCGGCGCGGCCTGGGCCAGGGCCAGGCTCGGCGACAGGATCGCCGCGGTGGCGACAAGCAGGACTCTCAAACGCAACGGACTTCCCCCGAGGAAACCGTCGGCGGACGCTCGCCCCCGACGCCAAGGCTAAGACGCCATCGGAGCCCGCGGGGCAAATGTCTTTTCGGCAATGTTCGTGCGCAGAACCCGTGGACGACGGATGACAACGTTGCCAATGCGCCTTAAGCCTGGACATCTAGAGGGTGCTTGCGGCCTGATACCGCTAACATTAAGGTCGGGCCAACCAAGAGCCCAAGACGGGACTCGTTAGGGATCAAACGCGGCCTGCGGGCCAATCGGGGAAGACCAAAGTGGCATCAGTTTTGAGCGCCGGGCCCAGCCCTGGCATGAGCGCCGACGGCGCCAAGGTGAACATCGCCTTCATCGCCGCCATCGTGGCCGTCGCCACCATCGGCGGCTTCATGTTCGGCTACGACAGCGGAGTCATCAACGGCACGCAGGAAGGCCTGGAGAAGGCCTTCAGCCTCAGCAAGCTGGGCACCGGCCTGAACGTCGGCGCCATCCTTCTCGGCTGCGCCGCGGGCGCCTTCGCCGCCGGCCGCCTGGCCGACGTCTGGGGCCGCCGCACGGTGATGATCATCGCCGCCCTGCTGTTCCTGGTCAGCGCCCTGGGCACCGGCGCCTCGCACACCTCGCTGGTGTTCATCGCCTTCCGCCTGCTGGGCGGCCTGGGCGTCGGCGCCGCCTCGGTGCTGTGCCCCGTCTACATCTCGGAAGTCACGCCCGCCAACATCCGCGGCCGGCTGTCGTCGGTGCAGCAGATCATGATCATCACCGGCCTGACCGGCGCCTTCGTGGCCAACTACATCCTGGCCCACACCGCCGGCAGCTCGACCGCCCCATTCTGGCTGGGCCTGCCCGCCTGGCGCTGGATGTTCTGGATGCAGACCATCCCCGCGGCGATCTTCTTCTTCAGCCTGCTGTCGATCCCGGAAAGCCCGCGCTTCCTGGTCGCCAAGGGCAAGGAGGCCGAGGCCGAAAAGATCCTCTCGCGCCTGTTCGGCGCGGGCCAGGGCGCCGGCAAGGTCGCCGAGATCCGCGCCTCGCTGGCCGCCGACCACCACAAGCCCAAGCTGTCGGACCTGCTGGACCCGACCACCCGCAAGGTCCGGATGATCGTCTGGGCCGGCCTGGTCCTGGCCGTGTTCCAGCAGCTGGTCGGCATCAACATCGTCTTCTACTACGGCTCGGTGCTGTGGCAGTCGGTCGGCTTCACCGAGGACGACAGCCTGAAGATCAACATCCTGTCGGGCGCCCTGTCTATCCTGGCCTGCCTGGCCACCATCGCCGTGATCGACAAGATCGGCCGCAAGCCGCTGCTGCTGATCGGCTCGGCCGGCATGGCGGTGACGCTGGGCATCCTGACCTGGTGCTTCTCGACCGCCACCACGGTGGACGGCTCGCTGCACCTGGCCGCCGGCACGGGCCCGATCGCCCTGTTCGCCGCCAACGCCTATGTGGTGTTCTTCAACCTCAGCTGGGGCCCGGTCATGTGGGTCATGCTGGGCGAGATGTTCCCCAACCAGATGCGCGGCTCGGCCCTGGCCGTCGCCGGCTTCGCCCAGTGGATCGCCAACTTCGCCATCTCGGTCAGCTTCCCGGCCCTGGCCGCGATCAGCCTGCCGATGACCTACGGCTTCTACGCCGTCAGCGCCCTGGTCTCCTACTTCCTGGTCCAGAAGCTGGTCCACGAGACCCGCGGCAAGGAGCTGGAGGCGATGGAGGGCTGAGGCCGATCCTCCCCCTCTGGGGGAGGTGGCCCGGAGGGCCGGAGGGGGCAACGCGGCAGAGGCCGCATCGGCCCCCTCAGTCGCTTCGCGACAGCTCCCCCAAAGGGGGAGCAGCTTAAGAACAAAAACGCCCGGGAGGTTTCCCGGGCGTTTTTTTGTGCGGTTCGGACGGCCGGCGCCGTTGTTTCGAGGTCGGGATCCAAGGCCCCGAAAACGCCCTGAAAAACAGGTTTTTCCGACCATGACACCGGTGGACAGCGCGTTCGGCTTGCCGCTAAGTGGCCGCCAACAGACGTCTGTAATCGTCGGGAGGATTACCCCATGGTCGACATCAACCGCCGCGGCGCGCTGGGCTCGCTGTTGACTGGCGCCGCCGTGGCCGCCGTTCCCGCCGCCTCCCAAGCCGCCCAGATGGGGACCCTGCCCGCCGCGCCGGCGCCCGGCGCCGGACCGACCTGGGCCGAGGGGATCGAGGGCCAGCGCAAGGCCGACCTGGGGAACGGGACCTTCCTCAATCCCATCCTGGCCGGCGACCATCCCGACCCGTCGATCCTCAAGGACGGCGACGACTACTACATGACCCACTCGTCGTTCGACGCCTATCCGGGCCTGCTGATCTGGCGTTCCAGGGACCTGGTGAACTGGACGCCGGTGGGCCCCGCCCTGAAGACCAATGTCGGCTCGATCTGGGCCCCAGAGCTCTGCAAGCACAAGGGCCGCTACTACATCTACCTGCCGGCCAAGCAGCCCAACAACAACACCAGCTACGTGATCTGGGCCGACCGGATCGAGGGCCCGTGGAGCGAGCCGGTCGACCTGAAGCTGCCGCGCTATATCGACCCCGGCCACGTGGTCGACGAGAAGGGCGTGCGCTGGCTGTTCCTGTCGGGCGGCGACCGCATCCAGCTGGCCCCCGACGGCCTGTCGACGGTGCGCCAGCCCGAGCACGTCTACAATCCCTGGCGCTATCCGGACGACTGGGACGTCGAGGGCTTCTCGCCCGAAGGTCCCAAGGTGATGAAGCGCGGCGACTACTACTACCTGGTCACCGCCGTGGGCGGCACGGCCGGCCCGCCGACCGGCCACATGGTCATCGTCGCCCGCAGCAAGTCCCTGGCCGGCCCGTGGGAGGACGATCCGAAGAACCCCGTAGTCCGCACCACCAACAACAGCGAGAAATGGTGGTCGCGCGGCCACGCCACCCTGGTCGAGGGTCCGTCGGGCGATTGGTGGACCGTCTATCATGGCTACGAGAACGGCTACTACACCCTGGGCCGCCAGACCCTGCTGGCCCCCGTGAGATGGACCAAGGACGGCTGGTTCGAGGTGGGCGGCGGCGACCTGTCCAAGCCGATCGCCAAGCCCAAAGGCGGCCGGCCGGTTCCGCACGGCATGGCCCTGTCGGACGACTTCTCGACTGACAAGTACGGCGTGCAGTGGAGCTTCTTCGATCCCAAGCCGGGCGAGCGCGACCGGATCAAGCGCGAGGGCGGCGTCCTGACGCTGAAGGGCGCGGGCGAGGCTCCGTCGACAGGGGCGCCCCTGATCTTCGTCAACGGCGACCAAGCCTATGAGATCGAGTGCGAGATCGAGGTCGATCCGGACACCCGCGCCGGCCTGATCCTGTTCTACGACCGCCAGCTCTATTGCGGCCTGGGGTTCGACACGAAGGCCTTCGTCACCCACCAGTACGGCATCGAGCGCGGTCGCCCCGCCAACCCGCACGGCGCGAAGATGCTGATGCGGCTGAGGAACAACCGCCACATCGTCAGCTTCCACACCAGCGGAGCCAATCTTGAGAAGGGGGGCGGCGCGACCTGGAAGCGCTTCGACCGCGGCATGGAGGTCTCGGGCTACCACCACAATGTGCGCGGCGGCTTCCTGATGCTGAAGCCGGGCCTCTACGCGGCCGGCAAGGGCTCGGCGCGGTTCAGGGGGTTCAAGTACCGGGCGCTGGCTTAGGGATCGTCTTGCGCCCCAACGGATGTCATCCCGGAAAGCGCGCGGCGCTTGTCCGGGATGACATTGCCCTCAAGGGCGCGGACGATCCTTTACTGCGCCGGAGCGGTCGCCGGAGCCTTGGCGTCGGCTAGCGGCGGGCCGCTGAACTCGGCTTCGATCTGGACGTCGACCGCGTCGCCGACGCCCATGGTGGTGCCCGGGGCCGGGACGCCGAAGCCCATGCCGAACTCCGAGCGGTTGAACGTGCCGTGGGCCGAGAAGCCGATGCGGGCGTGCGGGTCCATCGGGTGGCCGGCGTAGCCGCCGTTGAAGGTGGCGTCCAGCACCACCGGCTTGGTCACGCCGTGCAGGGTGAAGTCGCCGGTGATCTTGGCGGTGTTGGCGCCGGTGACCTCGACCTTGGTCGAGCGGAAGGTGATGGCCGGATACTGGGCCGCGTCCAGCCAGGCCTTGCCGGTCAGCTCGTCCTTGAAGCCGGCGGGCGGGTTGGGCAGGGTCAGCGACTTGGGATCGATCGTCGCCTCGACGCTGGAGGCCGAGGGATTGGCGGGGTCGAACTTCAGCTTGGCGTCGAAATCGCTGAACCGCGCGGTGTAGTGCGAGAAGCCCAGGTGGTTGACCTTGAACTCCAGGCTGGCGTGGGCCGGGTCCAGCTTGTAGTCGCCGGCCGGGACTTTGGGCATGACGAACTTGTCCGCGGGTGCGGCGGCCGGCGCTGACGGCGCCGCGGGCGCTTCGGCCTTCTTGTCGGCCGGTGAACAGGCCGCCAGGGCCAGGGCGGCGGCGCCGGCGGTCAGCCAGAAAACCCGGCGCGCGCGCGGACGGACAGTCGAATAGGTCATGGCGTCTTCCCTTTTGTTGGCGGCCCGAGGGCCCGCTCGCCGTTCCCGGTCGAATCCGAGGCGTGCGATCCCACGAAGGACGCACGACGGCGCGGAGTCCCGACATCGGGCCGCTTTTTTCTCGTCACAACTTGACGTTACGGAAAGGCCGACGATCCTGTCCACCGCTATGTCGACGCCCCCTGTGGGAGACGGTTCTTGAGCAGTGTCGCGGCCCTAGGTCAGAAGTTGCCGAACCGTCTCGCGCAGGACGCGCGTGAGGGGTTCGCGGTCGGTGTCGGGGTGATTGACCGCGCGGATGATCATGCCGTCGAACAGCAGACCCACGACCTCGCAGCGCGCCTGGAACTCCGCCTCGGTCCATTCGGGCCTGCGGCCGCGGTCCAGCATGGCCTGGGCGTAGGCCCGCTCCTGTTCGTCGGCGGCCCGCAGAATCGCCGCGACCTTGGGGTTGCGGCTGGCCTCGGCCAAGACTTCCAGGGTCAGGGACGCCCGCCCCAGGTCGAAGCATTTGTCGACGGCCTCGGGCAGGTGCTCGGACAGGGCGTCGATCAGGCTGCCCGGCCGGCTTTCCATCTCGGCGAACTTCTCGCGCATCTCGGCCAGATCCTGGGCGACGATGGCGGCGATGATCGCCTCCTTGTTCTCGAAATAGCGGTAGATCTGGCCCACGCTCAGGCCGGCGGTCTTGGCGATCTCGGCCATGCTGGCGCCATGGAACCCGGCCTGCCGCACGCAGTCGCACGCGGCGTCCAGGATCTGCTGTCGCCGCGCCTCAGGCGTCGGCCGCAGCGTGGTGTTGGCGTCTTCGACCATAGAAGGCTTCGCTTCCCAATTAAATTTCCGTCACGTCAAGCTGGACGGAACCCCCGAGGTTGACTTGCGACAACCTCGGACCTATGTCCAGCCCCGCTGAGAATGAACGTTCATTCTCATGTTGGTCACCAACGGGGCGTCGTCAAGGCTGAAGGCCTGCGACGCCCTGTCGCTCCTGGGGTTTCTGCATGTCTTTCGACCGTTCTCGCGCCGTCCTTTCGGCGGCCTCCCTGGCGGCCATCGCTCTAACCCTGGCGGCTTGCGGCCAAGCCAAGGGCGGCCCCGGCGGCATGGGCCCCGGCGGCCCGACGCCGGTCGGCGTGGTGGTGGCCAAGACCGAGCCGGTCACCCTGACCAGCGAACTGACCGGCCGCACCTCGGCCTATCTGGTCTCGGAGGTGCGCCCGCAGGTCGGCGGCATCATCAAGACCCGCCTGTTCCAGGAAGGCGGCTATGTCCGCGCCGGCCAGCCGCTCTACCAGATCGATCCGGCCACCTTCCAGGCGGCCTACAACAGCGCCGCCGCCGGCCTGGCCCAGGCCCAGGCGACCGCCACGGCCGCCAAGCTAAAGGCCGACCGCTACAAGGAGCTGGTCGCCATCAACGCCGTCTCCAAGCAGGACAACGACGACGCCCAGGCCGCCAGCCTGCAAGCCATCGCCAACGTCGCCGCCCAGAGGGCCGCCGTGGACAACGCCCGCATCAACCTGGGCTGGACCAAGGTGGTCTCGCCGATCTCGGGCCGCATCGGCAAGAGCTCGGTCACCCCCGGGGCCCTGGTCACCGCCAGCCAGGCCACCGCCCTGGCCACGGTGCAGGACCTGTCGCGGATCTATGTCGACCTCACCCAGTCCTCGGCCGAGATGCTGAAGCTGCAGGCGGCGCTGAACAGCGGCCAGCTGGGCCGCTCCGGCTCGGCCCAGGTGACGCTGAAGCTGGAAGACGGCTCGACCTATCCGATCCCCGGCCGCCTGGAGTTCTCCGACGTCACGGTCGACCCGACCACCGGCTCGGTCGGCCTGCGCGCCACCTTCGACAACCCCAATGGCGTGCTGCTGCCGGGCATGTATGTCCGCGCCGTGCTCGGCAAGGGCGTGGCCAGCGACGGCATGCTGATCCCGCAGGCCGCCGTCAGCCGCGATCCCAAGGGCAACGCCACGGTGATGGTGGTCGGCGCCAAGGGCGCGGCCGAGCCCCGCCAGATCGTCACCACCCAGACGGTGGGCGACAAGTGGCTGGTGACCTCGGGCCTGAAGCCCGGCGACCAGGTCATCGTCGAAGGCCTGCAGAAGGTCCGCCCTGGCGCCCCGGTGAAGCCGGCCGTCATCACCGCCTCCGCCCCCGCTGCTCAGTAAGGCCGGCCCGTCATGCTTTCCCGTTTCTTCATCGACCGGCCGATCTTCGCGTGGGTCGTCGCGATCGTCATCATGCTGGCGGGGGCCCTGGCCATACGCACCCTGCCGATCGCCCAGTATCCCAACATCGCCCTGCCCCAGGTGTCGATCAACGCCATCTATCCCGGCGCCTCGGCCAAGACCGTCGAGGACAGCGTCACCCAGGTCATCGAACAGAAGATGAAGGGCCTGGACGGCCTGGACTACATGTCGTCGACCAGCGACAGCTCGGGTTCGGCCACCACCACCCTGACCTTCAAGGCCGGCACCAATATCGACATCGCCCAGGTGCAGGTGCAGAACAAGCTGCAGACGGCCACCGCGCTCCTGCCGCAGGAAGTGCAGCAGCAGGGCCTGACCGTGGCCAAGTCGGCGCGGAACTTCCTGCTGATCGTCGGCATGTATTCCGAGGATCCGAAGACCACCAACACCGACCTGGCCGACTACATCGCCAGCAACCTGCAGGATCCGCTGAGCCGCGTCGACGGCGTGGGCGAGGTCCAGCTGTTCGGCGCCCAGTACGCCATGCGCATCTGGCTGGATCCCAACAAGCTGGCCAGCTACAGCCTGACCCCGGCTGACGTGATCGCCGCCATCCGGGCCCAGAACGCCCAGGTCTCGGCCGGCCAGCTGGGCGGCGTGCCCAACCTGCCGGGCATCGGCCTGAACGCCACGATCACCGCCCAGTCGCGCCTCTCCACCCCCGCCGAGTTCCGGGAGATCATCGTCAAGAACAGCCCCGGCGGCGCCATCGTGCACCTGCGCGACGTCGCCCGGGTCGAGCTGGGCGCGGAAAGCTACGGCTTCGGCGCCAAGTACAACGGCAAGCCCGCCGCCGGCCTGGCCATCCGCCTGGCCCCCGGCGCCAACGCGCTGAACACCGCCGACGCCGTCAAGGCGCGGGTCGAGCAGCTGTCCAAGACCTTCCCGGCCAGCTACCGCTATGTGGTCCCCTACGACTCCACGCCGTTCGTGAAGCTGTCGATCGAGGAGGTGGTCAAGACCCTGATCGAGGCCATCGTGCTGGTCTTCATCGTTATGTTCCTGTTCCTGCAGAACTGGCGCGCGACCCTGATCCCGACCATCGCCGTGCCGGTCGTCCTGCTGGGCACCTTCGGCGTGCTGGCGGCCTTCGGCTACTCGATCAACACCCTGACGATGTTCGGCCTGGTGCTGGCCATCGGCCTGCTGGTCGACGACGCCATCGTCGTGGTCGAGAACGTCGAGCGGGTGATGAGCGAGGAAGGATTGTCCCCCATCGAGGCCACCCGCAAGTCGATGAACGAGATCACCGGCGCCCTGATCGGCATCGCGCTGGTCCTGGCCGCGGTGTTCGTGCCCATGGCCTTCTTTGGCGGCTCCCAGGGCGTGATCTACCGCCAGTTCTCGATCACCATCGTCTCGGCCATGGCCCTGTCGGTGCTGGTGGCCCTGATCCTGACGCCGGCCCTGTGCGCCACCCTGCTCAAGCCGGTGACCCATGGCGAGGGCCATGTCCTCAGGACCGACCACGAGGGCCCTCTTGGCTTCGTGGTGAACCTCGCCAACCGCTTCTTCAACTGGTTCAACCGCAACTTCAACGACGTCAGCCGCCGCTATCAGGGCGGGGTCCGCGGCCTGCTGGGCAGGAGCGGCCGCTGGATGCTGGCCTATGGCGTGATCATCCTGGTGATGGGCTTCCTGTTCCTCCGCCTGCCCAGCGCCTTCCTGCCCGAGGAAGACCAGGGCACGATGTTCACCCTGGTCCAGCTGCCGCCCGGCGCGCCGGAAGAGCGCACCCAGGCCGTGCTCGACCAGGTGCGCAACCACTTCCTGGTCGATGAGAAGGAGTCGGTGCAGGCGGTGTTCACCGTCGCCGGCTTCAGCTTCGCCGGCGCCGGCCAGAACGCCGGCCTGGCCTTCATCCGCCTGCGGGACTTCGACGAGCGCAAGGCCGCCAACCTGAAGGCCGCGGCCGTCGCCGGCCGGGCCATGGGCAAGTTCATGCAGATCCGCGACGCCATGGTCTTCGCGGTCGTGCCGCCGGCCGTGCCGGAGCTGGGCACCTCGTCGGGCTTCGACTTCCAGCTGCAGGACATCGGCGGCGTCGGCCACGACGCCCTGATCGCCGCGCGCAACCAGGTGCTGGGCATGGCCGCCCAGGATCCCACCCTGGCCGGCGTGCGGCCCAACGGCCAGGACGACACCCCGCAGCTGAAGATCGACATCGACCAGGCCAAGGCCGGGGCGATGGGCCTGACCACGGCCGACATCAACGCCGCGCTCAGCGCCGCCTGGGGCGGTTCGTACGTCAACGACTTCATCGACCGCGGCCGGATCAAGAAGGTCTATGTCCAGGCCGACGCCCCCTTCCGCATGCGGCCCGAGGACCTGGACAGCTGGTACGTCCGCACCAGCACCGGCACCATGGCGCCGTTCTCGTCCTTCGCCACCAGTCACTGGATCTACGGCTCGCCGCGTCTCGAACGCTACAACGGCCTGTCGTCGGTCAACATCCAGGGCGCGCCCGCCCCGGGCAAGAGCTCGGGCCAGGCCATGGCCGCCATGGAGAAGATCGCCGCCCAGCTGCCGCCCGGCATCGGCTACGAGTGGACCGGCCTGTCGGCCCAGGAACGTGAGTCCGGCAACCAGGCCCCGGCCCTGTACGGCATCTCGATCCTGGTCGTGTTCCTGCTGCTGGCGGCCCTCTACGAGAGCTGGTCGATCCCGCTGTCGGTGATCATGGTCATCCCGCTGGGCATCGTCGGCGCCCTGCTGGCCACCACCCTGCGCGGCCTCAGCAACGACATCTACTTCCAGGTGGGCCTGCTGACGACCATGGGCCTGGCGTCCAAGAACGCCATCCTGATCGTCGAGTTCGCCAAGGACCTGCACGAGCAGGGCCGGGATCTGGTCGAGGCGACGGTCGAGGCGGTCCGCATCCGTCTTCGCCCGATCATCATGACCTCGCTGGCCTTCGTCTTCGGCGTGCTGCCCCTGGCGATCTCCAACGGGGCCGGCTCGGGCAGCCAGCACGCGATCGGCACCGGCGTGATCGGCGGCATGCTCTCGGCCACCCTGCTGGCGATCTTCTTCGTCCCGCTGTTCTTCGTGATCGTCGAGCGGATCTTCAAACCCAAGCCGCGTCGCCACGACGAGGCCGTCCCGACTCCGGCCGAGAGCCACTAAAGATGTTTGTCCGTAACCTGACCCTCTCCCTGCTCGCGGCCACGGCCCTGAGCGCCTGCACCCTGGCGCCCAAGACCGTGCGCCCGGCCCTGGCGGTCGACAACGCCTGGCCGATCGCCCAAGCCAACACGGGGGGGGCCAACGGCTCGGCGACCACCGCCGCGGACCTGGCCTGGCGCGACGTGTTCATCGATCCGCGCCTGCAGGGGGTGATCGACCTGGCGCTGAGCAACAACCGCGACCTGCGGGTGGCGGTGCTCAACATCGAGAAGGCCCGCGCCCAGTACCGGATCCAGCGCGCCAACCTGCTGCCGGGCGTCGACGCCACGGCGACCGGGACGCGGAGCCAGAGCACCGAAGCCCAGTCCGCTCTCCAGGGCGGTGATCGCACCACCACGACCTACACCGCCGGGGTCGGCGTCACCGCCTGGGAGTTGGACCTGTTCGGCCGGGTCCGCAGCCTGAAGGACGCGGCCCTGCAGAGCTACCTGGCCACCCGCGAGACCAGCCGCTCGGTGCAGATCAGCCTGATCGCCCAGACGGCCAACAGCTGGCTGACCCTGGCCGCCGACCAGGACCTGCTGGCCTTGGCCCAGGAGACCCTGCGCACGCGGGAAGAGTCGCTGAAGCTGACCCGCAGCCGGTTCGACGCCGGGGCGGCCAACCAGCTGGACCTGCGCCAGGCCGAGACCCTGGCCGAGACCGCCCGCTCCGACGTGGCGACCTATGTCGCCCAGGTCGAGCAGGACAGGAACGCCCTGCGGCTGGTGGTCGGCGCCGACGTGCCGGCCGACCTGCTGCCGGCCGGCGGCCTGGTCACCGCCCAGATCCTGCCGGACCTGCCCGCCGGCATCCCGTCCGACGTGCTGACCCGTCGTCCCGACGTGCTGGCCGCCGAGCATGACCTGGCCGGCGCCAACGCCAATATCGGCGCGGCCCGGGCGGCCTTCTTCCCGAGCATCAGCCTGACCGCCTCGACCGGCGTCGCCAGCAACGCGCTGAGCAGCCTGTTCGACAGCGGCAACGGGACCTGGAGCTTCGCGCCGCGCATCAGCCTGCCGATCTTCGCCGGCGGGGCCAATGTCGCCAATCTCGACAGCGCCAAGGCCAGCCGCGACATCGCCGTGGCCAACTACGAGAAGGCGGTGCAGACCGCGTTCCGCGAGGTCTCCGACGGCCTGGCCGTGCAGTCGACGATCCAGGACCGGGTGGGCTCGCAGGAGCGTCTGGTCGCCGCCGCCAACGACTCGGTCCGCCTGTCGCGGGCCCGGTACGGCGCGGGGATCGACAGCTCCCTGACCCTGCTGGACGCCCAGCGCACGCTCTACACCGCCCAGCAGGGCCTGATCGGGGCCCGCCTGGCCCGGGCCACCAACCTGGCCACGCTGTACAAGTCGCTCGGCGGCGGGGCTCCCGCCGGCCGCTGAGCCACATAGATCCCCCGACCCCAGCGGGGGAGTGCTAGCGGCGTCGCCCCCCGACGCCGCCAAGCCGGAAGGGGCGCGCTCCCCCCAGATCCCGCGCGCCCCTTCCAACCTTGGGGTTGGAACCGTCGTCGCTTTGTTTAGCCGTCATTCCCGCCCTTGTGGCACGGCTGCCCGGGTTCACGCGCTTAGTCGCAAGCTCTCGAGGTTGTTCGTGTTTTCGGCCGACGCCGTGGATCGTCCCCGTCCTTCGACGGGCTCAGGATGAGGACGAATTCAACGGCGGTTCTGTAGAAACCCTCATCCTGAGCTTGTCGAAGGACGAGGGTTTCCGCACCGGCGCTGGAAGCTCCATAAACTCAAGTCTTGCCAACCGGACAGCCTTGCCCTTGTGGCGGCAAAAACGGTTGAGGAGGGAGCGCGCCCGAGGCCGAAACCCCTCACCGCTCGCGTCGCCACTCCGAGATCGGGATCGAACCGTCGGGACGCGGTGTCGGCACCTGGTAGCTGAGGGCGTCGGCGGTCAGGACGTATTTGCGCCGCTGCTCGGTCCCCTCCCAGTTGGGAAACGACGCCCCCTCGATCCGGAAGACCAGCACGTGGGCGGCCGTGTCGATGGCCACGGTCCCGTAGTGGGTGGACGAGCCCATCGCCGCGCTGGCGAACTCTTCCGGCGTGGCCGTCGCCTTGTCGCCCGAGGCGACGCGCAGGCGCTCGCTGCTGAAGATCTGCAGGCTGTAGCGGCCCTGGGCGTCGATGATCAGCCGCCCCTTCGGATGCTGGCCGTAGTCGCGGCCGCGCGAACCGTCCGGCGCCAGGCGGTCGGCCGCGGTCAGGGTCCAGGTTCCGACCAGCGAGGGTTCGGCCGCCGTCGCGGCGGTGGCCAGCAGCATCGTCGCCAACGCCAGGCCCGCGCCGAGACGCCGCCCGTGGATCGTGTTCATGTCGCCCTCCAAACCATAACCTATTTATCAGGTTAGCTTGCCGATCCTTCGCGAAACACCATAACCTGTCAATCCGGTTTGGAGTGCGCGATGGCGACGGCGGCGGCGAAGGCGGAGATCCGCGACGGCTTCAAGTTTCGGGGCGGCAGTCCCGCCCTGGACCTGGCGGCGACCGTGACGGGCCGGCTAGGGGCGACGCCGCGCGACCTGCTGGCCACGCCCGCCGACCTCGACCGCTGGCTGGTGGCGGCCGAACTGGCCCGGGTCCCGCCGGGCTCCACCGAGGGCAACCTCGTCCAGGCCCGGTCGTTGCGCGAGGCGCTCTATCGCCTGGCCCTGTCGCGCGCCGAGGGAGCCGCCCTGCCGGGGGCTGACCGCGACCTGATCAATGCCTACGCCGCCCTGCCCGCAGCCCCGCTGCAACTGGACGCCGACGGCCGCGCCCGCCTGTCCGGCGACGTCCGCGGCCTGTTGGCCGAGCTGGCCCGCGAGGGCGTGTCGCTGCTGGGCGGCGACTTTGGCCACCGCATCCGCCAGTGCGAAGGCCCGCCTTGCGCGGTGCTGTTCGTCGACACCTCGCGCAAGGGCGACCGCCGCTGGTGCTCGATGAGCGCGTGCGGCAACAAGGCCAAGGCGGCCGGGTGGCGGAAACGGGAGAAGGGCGCGGACTAATTTGATTCCGCTCATCCCGGCATTCGCCGGGATGAGCGGAATCGCAATGTTGTCTCACAGCGGCAGCTGCACCGTGCTCTTGACCTCTTCCAACACCGCGTAGGTCCGGGTCTCGCGCACGCCCGGCATCTTCACGAGGATGTCGCCCAGGAAGCCGCGATAGGCCTCCATGTCGCGCACCCGGGCCTTGATCAGGTAGTCGAAGCCGCCGGCCACCATGTGGCATTCCAGGATCTCGGGCGCGCGGCGCACGGCGGCGGCGAAGTCCTCGAACACCTCACCGGTCGTGCGGTCCAGCACCACCTCGACGAAGATCAGCAGGGCGCGGTCGACCTTGGCCGGGTCGAGCAGGGCCGCGTAGCCGGTAATGAAGCCCCGCTCGCGCAGCCGCCGCACCCGGTCGAAGGTGGCGGCCGGCGACAGGTTGCAGCGCTTGGCCAACTCGGCGTTGGTGATGCGGCCGTCGGCCTGCAGGACCCGCAAGAGCCGGCGATCGGTGTCGTCCAGAGCAGACATCGCCATTTTCCCTTTCAGCCGAAGATAGTTCGGAAATTTATACCAACAAACAAAGCACCTTCGCCATAGTCAGGCCTATACCCTCGATCGCCCTAGCGAGCTTGGCCTCCACTCCCCCCGGTGGCCTGGCGATCCAGGGCCGCCTCCGCCACTCCCCCCGGCGGAGCGCAGACAGGGCGCCCTCTCCCCCGTAGGCGCCGTGCGAGAGCGGAAGGGGCGCGCGACCTCCCCCCGTATCGCGTCCCTTCCCACCTCTCCCCTTTCCCACCTCTTCCCGCCCCCTCATGATCCGGCCCGCCCCGCGCGCCGCGACGGCTTGTCGCGCGCCTGGAGCCGATCGCGCCGTTACGAGATTTCCCCGAAGATCATCCAGCCTCACCGCCAAACAAACGAAGCACCTTCGAACAATCCAGCGATATAGCGGCGATATCCATCAACGAGGCGACCATGACCGATTGGGATTCCCTGGACGACGGCAAGTATCGTGACGAGGCGGCGGTGATCGGCGACCTGCTGGCCGCCCAGCCCCTGAGCCGCGAGGACCGCGCCGCCGTCCGCGCCGAGGCCGAGGCCCTGGTGCGCGGCGCCCGCCGCAGCGTCCGCAAGCAGGGCGTGGTGGAAAGCTTCCTGCAAGAGTTCTCGCTCGGCACCCGCGAGGGCCTGGCCTTGATGTGCCTGGCCGAGGCCCTGCTGCGCACCCCCGACGACGACACCCGCGACAAGCTGATCGCCGAGAAGATCGGCTCGGCCGACTGGGCCAGCCACCTGGGCGGGAGCGACAGCCTGTTCGTCAACGCCTCGACCTGGGGCCTGATGCTGACCGGCAAGATCGTCGAGCCCGACGACCAGGCGCAGCGGGACTTGCCGGCGTTCATCAAAAAGATCGCCGGCCGCCTGGGCGAGCCCGTGATCCGCGCCGCCGTCGGCCAGGCCATCCGCATCATGGGCGAGCAGTTCGTGCTGGGCCGCACCATCGAGGCGGCCATCAAGCGCGCCGCCAATGACGGCGACATCTGCAGCTTCGACATGCTGGGCGAAGGCGCCCGCACCGCCGCCGACGCCGCCCGCTACGAGAAGGCCTATGCCGACGCCATCGAGACGGTGGGCAAGCTGTCAGGTAAGGCCGGCCCCGAAGCCGGCCACGGCGTGTCGGTCAAGCTGTCGGCCCTGACCCCGCGCTACGAGGCGACGCAGGAGGCCCGCGTCTGGGACGAGCTCTATCCGCGCGTGCTGCGCCTGGCCAGGATCGCCGCCCGGCACGACCTGAACTTCACCATCGACGCCGAGGAGGCCGATCGCCTGGCCCTGTCGCTGAAGCTGCTGGACCGCCTGTGCCGCGAGCCCGAACTGGGCGACTGGACGGGCCTGGGCCTGGCCGTCCAGGCCTACCAGAAGCGCTGCCCCGAGGTGATCGCCCGCCTGACGGCCCTGTCCAAGGAGACCGGCCGCCGCCTGATGGTCCGGCTGGTCAAGGGCGCCTACTGGGACAGCGAGATCAAGCGCGCCCAGGTCGCCGGACGCCCGGACTATCCGGTCTACACCACCAAGCCGGCCACCGACCTGTCGTACCTGGTCTGCGCCAAGGCCCTGATCGCCGCGGCCCCGCACCTCTACGCCCAGTTCGCCACCCACAACGCCCACACCCTGGCCGCCGTGGTGCGGATGTCGAAGACCGCCGGCGTCCGGATCGAGCACCAGCGCCTGCACGGCATGGGCGAGGCGCTCTACAAGGCCGCCGACGACCTCTATGACGGCGTCACCCTGCGGGCCTACGCCCCGGTCGGCGGTCACGAGGACCTGCTGCCCTACCTGGTCCGCCGCCTGCTGGAGAACGGCGCCAACACCTCGTTCGTCCACGCCCTGCTCGACGAGCGGGTGCCGGTCGAGAAGGTGGTGGTCGATCCGATCACCGCGGTCGAGGCCCACCCCGACCGCCACGCCAAGATCCCGACGCCGGTCGACGTCTATGGTCCGCGTCGCCGCAACAGCGCCGGCCTGGACCTGTCGGTCAAGGCCGACCGCGACCGCCTGGCCGCCCACGTGGCCGAGCTGGACAAGCTGACCCTGTCGGCCGGCCCGCTGATCGGCGGCAAGCTGACGGCCGGCGCCCCGCCGATGCCGGTGCAGAGCCCGGCCGACCACGAGCGGGTCGTCGGGGTGGTCTCCGAAGCCCAGCCGGCGCAGATCGACCAGGCCTTCCGCCTGGCCCGCGCCGCCCAGCCGGCCTGGGACCAGGCCGGCGGCCCGGCCCGCGCCGAGGTGCTGCGCGCCATGGCCGACGCCCTGGAGGCCAATCTCGAGCGCCTGTGCGCCCTCCTCTCGCGCGAGGCCGGCAAGACCCTGCCCGACGCCATCGCCGAGGTGCGCGAGGCCGTCGACTTCTGCCGCTACTACGCCAGGCTGGCCGAAGACCAGTTCGGCCTGGCCGGCGAGGTCCTGACCGGTCCGGTCGGCGAGACCAACAGCCTGCGCCTGGCGGGCCGGGGCGTCTTCGTCTGCATCAGCCCGTGGAACTTCCCGCTGGCCATCTTCACCGGCCAGGTCGCCGCCGCCCTGGCGGCCGGCAACGCGGTGCTGGCCAAGCCGGCCGAGCAGACCCCGCTGATCGCCATGGAGGCCGTGAAGCTGTACCACGCCGCCGGCCTGGACCACCGCCTGCTGGCCCTGCTGCCGGGCCGTGGCGAGACCGTCGGCGCGGCCCTGACCGCCCACGAGGGCCTGGACGGCGTGGCCTTCACCGGCGGCACCGACACCGCCTGGCGGATCAACCAGACCCTGGCCCAAAGGCAGGGACCGATCGTGCCGTTCATCGCCGAGACCGGCGGGCTGAACGGCATGTTTGTCGACACCACCGCCCAGCGCGAGCAGGTGATCGACGACGTGATCCTGTCGGCCTTCGGCAGCGCCGGTCAACGCTGCTCGGCCCTGCGCCTGCTGTTCCTGCCGGAAGACACCGCCGACCACATCATCGACGGCCTGAAGGGGGCGATGGACGCCCTGGTGATCGGCGACCCGGCCCTGGCCGTCACCGACGTCGGGCCGGTGATCGACGCCGAGGCCAAGGCGGCATTGGACCAGCACCTGGCGCGCCTGAACCGCGAGGCCAAGGTGCTGCACGCCCTGCCCGCGCCGGACGCCGGCACCTTCTTCGCCCCGGTCCTGGCCGAGATCCCCGCCGCCGACTTCCTGGAGCGCGAGGTGTTCGGCCCGGTGCTGCACGTGGTGCGCTACCGGCCCGAGGACCTGGAGCAGGTCGCCGGGGCCCTGGCCGCCCGCCGCTACGGCCTGACCCTGGGCGTCCATTCGCGGATCGAGAGCTTCGCGGCCGACGTCCAGCGCCTGGTCCCGGCCGGCAACTGCTACGTCAACCGCTCGATGACCGGCGCCGTGGTCGGCGTCCAGCCGTTCGGCGGCGAGGGCCTGTCGGGCACCGGTCCCAAGGCCGGCGGTCCCCACGCCCTGCTGCGCTACGCGGTCGAGCGGGCCCTGAGCATCAACATCACCGCCCAGGGCGGCGACCCGTCGCTGCTGAATCTCTGACCTTGACGATACCGGCCATGGGTTGGACTCTTCGCCCATGGCCGATGGTTTCGACATTCACCTGGATCCCGAGCGCGCCGCCAAGCTCAAGGCGATGGCGGATCTGCTCGACATGACGCCAGAGGCCTATGCCGCCCTGCTGATCGATCGAGGGCTAGGAGAGGTCGAGATCGGTCGGATCGACCCTGACCCGGCGATCGACCGCGCCATCGTCGATCACGCCCGGCGCACCGACCAGGCCAAGCCTTGGTCCGAAGTGCGCGATCGTCTTCTCGCGCGCCACGGCCGGTAGCGTCCTGGCTCGTCCGGTTCACGTCTCGGCCCAGGCGGAACTCGACATCGAGCGCCTGCACGATTGGTTGTTCGAAAGGAGCCCGGCGGCGGCCGTTCGACTGATCGCCTTACTCGAAGAGAGTTTTTCGAGTTTGGCCCAGTTCTCTGACCGAGGACGCCTGATCGACGATCGGATCAGGGAATTGATCGTGCCATTCGGTGGCTCAAGCTACGTGATCCGCTATGAAGCCGACACGGCGGGCGTTCTTGTCTCGCGTGTCTGGCATGGTCTCGAAGATCGCCAAACACAAACCCTCCCAACGGGATAAGGCCCCCCTACCCCGCCAGCGTCGCCTTGAAGACCGCCAGCTGCTCGGCGAAGGCGCGCTGGTAGGCGGGCCGGGCTTCTGCGCGGGCGACATAGGCGGCCAAGTTGGGATATTCGTCCAGCAGGCCCGACCCGCGCGTCCTCAGCAGGACCGAGGCCATCATCAGGTCGGCGGCGCTGAACGCGCCGTCCAGCCAGTCGGCGTCGCCGAGGCGGTCGGAGAGTTCGCCCAGCCGCGCGCGGATGCGGTCATGGACCATGGCCAGGCGCGCCTCGTACCAGCTGTTGTCGCGCTCGGTGAACAGGACGAACTGCAGTTCGACGATCGACTGCTCGACGGTGCTGAGCGCGGCGAACATCCAGGTGATCGCCCGGGCCCGGGCGTCAGGGTCGTCGGGCAACAGTCCCGGGCGGGTCTGGGCGATGTGGAGCACGATGCCCCCGGACTCGAACAGCACCAGGTCGCCTTCCTCGTAGGTCGGGATCTGGCCGAAGGGGTGAAGCGCCCGGTGGGCCGGCTGCTTCATCTCGGCGAACGTGACGAGGCGGACGTCGTAGGGCTGGCCGACCTCCTCGAGCGCCCAGCGCACGCGCATGTCGCGCGCCAGGCCCTGGCCGCGATCGGGCGAGGCCTTGAAGGCGGTGATGGTGGGCGTCATGGGCGGTGTGGCGCTGTTCATGGCGATGATCTCCCGATCGCTTGTTCCCACCTAGGACGCACCACTCACGACCCGTCCGACATGAGCCGTGATCTTTTTGCGCGCCGCAACCCGATCGGCGGCGGCGCTATCCTCCCACGGGGAGGGCCGGACATTCTGAAAGCGAATTTGTTTAATGCCTTCCCCCGGACCGCCCATACCCTTTAGGTTGTCCCAAAACAACGGGGAGTGAACCATGCTGTCGAGACGCCGCCTGCTGGCCGCCGGAACCGCAGCCCTGGCCGCCGCCAGCGCTCAAGCCGCGCACGGCGCCGCCGCGCCCTCCACCTTCGTCACCGTCAAGGACGGCCGCCTCAGCCTGGGCGGCAAGCCCTATCGCTTCGTCGGGGCGAACCTGTGGTACGGGGCCTGGCTGGGCTCGCCGGGACCGTCCGGCGACCGCGCGCGGCTGGGCCGGGAACTGGACCGGCTGAAGGCCCTGGGCGTCACCAACCTGCGCATCCTGGGCGCGGGCGAGACCTCGCCGGCCAAGGTGGCGATCTCCCCCACCTTCCGCGGCCCGGGCGACGACTACGACCAGGACCTGCTCAAGGGCCTGGACGTGGTGCTGGCCGAGATGGCCGAGCGCTGCATGAAGGCGGTGATCTACGTCAACAACTTCTGGGACTGGTCGGGCGGCATGCCGGCCTATCTGCGCTGGACCGGCAATGGCGACTGGTTCCAGCAGGGCGACCCCGCCCACCCCTGGCCCGAATTCGCCGACTACTCGGCCCGCTTCTATGGCGACGCCAAGGCCCAGGACCTGTTCCGCCACTATCTGCGCGCCCTGGTCGGCCGGGTCAGCAGCGTGACCGGCAAGCCCTATCGCGACGACCCGACCATCATGGCCTGGCAGCTGGCCAACGAGCCGCGTCCGGGCGGCAGCGAGGCCTTCGGGGTCGCCAACCTGCCGACCTACTACCGCTGGATCGCCGAGACCTCGGCCCTGATCAAGTCGCTGGACCCGCGCCACCTGGTCACCACCGGCAGCGAGGGGGCCATGGGCTGCCTGCAACGCGAGGCCTGCGTGGTCGAGGCCCACAAACCAGCCAGCATCGACTACCTGACCCTGCACGTCTGGCCCAACAACTGGGGCTGGATCGAGTTCAAGAACCAGCCGGCCACCTATGAAGCCGGCGAGGCCAAGTGCCGTGACTACGTCACCCGCCACATCGCCATCGCCAAGGGGCTGAACAAGCCGCTGGTGATCGAGGAGTTCGGCCTGATCCGCGAGGATCGCACCTTCACGCCCGGCGGCCCCACCACTCACCGCGACCGGTTCTACAGGATGATGTTCGGCCTGGTCGAAGCCGACATGAAGGCCGGCGGCCCGCTGGCCGGGACCAACTTCTGGGCCTGGAACGGCGAGGGCCGCGCCCAGCATGCCGACGCCTGGTTCAAGATGGGCGACCGCGCCTATGTCGGCGATCCGCCGCAGGAGGAACAGGGCCTGTTCGGCGTGTTCGACGTCGACGCCTCGACCCTGGCGGTGGTGCGGGAACACGCAAAGGCGGTGGCGGCGATCTAGAATGCCTCCCTGGGAGGCGGCCCTAGCAGCCCGGCCCCGCCCCCAGTGGCAGGCAGCGTCCGTCGACGTCCGCGGGGACCGGCACGCCGGTGACCGCCGCGATCGTCGGGGCGATGTCGACGGTCTCGATCGGCAGCACGCGCTCGCGGGCCGGGCCGCCCTTCCACCAGAACAGGATCGGCACCCGGCGGTCGTAGTTCCACGGGCTGCCGTGGCTGGCCACGTAGGTCGCGCCGGCCGAGGCCGGGGTCAGGTAGGGCTGGAAGGCCACCAGGATGTCGCCCACGCGGCCGGGATAGGCGCTGCGGCGCATGCGCTCGGCGACGCTGATCTCGTCCGGCGGCGTCCCCTTCGGGGGCGGGGCGGCGGTGACCAGGGCGTTGGCGTCGTAGGCCGCGAACACCTCGGGCCGCTTGGCCAGGATGGCCAGGACCGCGGCGGTGATCCGGGCATGGTCGCCGGCGGTCGGCGCCTTGCCGTCGGCCCCGACCACGTACAGCGACTCGATCCCGCCGGCCTGGACCAGGGGGTCGTAGGCCAGCTGCAGCTGGCCGCGCACGGCGGCGTTGAGGTCCTTCAGCCATTGGACCGGCGGCACGCGGCCGGCGTCGTAGCCCTGCTGGGCCAGGCGCTCGGGGAAGTCCGAGCCGCCATGGTCGGCGGCCAGCACGACCAGCACCTGGCCCTTGACCTTGTCCAGGCTGTCGAGGAACACGCCCAGTCGGTCGTCCAGCCGCATCAGGTGGTCGCACATCTCCGGGCCCTTGCTCCCAAACCGGTGGCCGATGAAGTCGGTGGCCGACAGGCTGATGGCCAGGACGTCGGTCGCCTCGCCGTCGCCCAGCTTGAACTGGTCGCGCAGCATCTGGGCGGCGTCCAGGGTTACGCGGTCGGTATAGGGGCTGACCGACAGGTCGTCGGTGGCCGCCGCGGCGTCCTTGGGGGCCGGGCGCGGCAGGGCCGAGCGCCAGGCGCGGCCGCCGGTGAGGTAGTCGCCCTCCAGCGCCGCGCAGCGCTTGTCGCCATAGGTCCAGGTGAACGGGTGGGTCTTCTGGTCGGCGACGAGCCTGGCGTTGAACGCCGCCACCGGCGCCAGCCGGGCCTTGGCGTCCTGGCCGGGCTCGACCCAGCTCGTCATGCCGAAGCGCGTCTCCAGCCAGAACACCCCGTCGGCGTGGTGGCCGGCCATGTTGATCGCCCCGCGGTCCTTGCCCGACACCGCATAGACCCGGCTCGCGGGCGAGACGGCCTTCAGCCAGTCGCCATAGGTGGTGGCCATCAGCAGCTTGGGACTGACCAGCCGGCCGCCGCCCGAAGGGTCGTTGGCCAGGGTCACCGACGGATCGGCCAGGCAATAGGTCTTCTGGCCGGTGGCCAGGTCGTAGAAGTCGTTGGCGACGATGCCGGTCTTGTTCGGGGACTTGCCGGTCAGCAGGGTGGAGTGGCCGGGGCAGGTCTCGGTCATGCCGTGCGACTGGTAGCCGCTGGGATAGACCGTTCCCTGCCGCGCCAGCCGGCCCAGGCCGCCATGGAAGTCGGCGCGATACTGCTCGAACAGGCTGGCGCCGAACTGGTCGATCGAGATCACGACGACGAGCTTGGGCTTGGGCGCCTCCACCGGCGCGGCGAAGGCTGGCGCCAACGGGGCGGCGAGGACGGCGGTCAGGGCCGCCAGGGCGACGGTCTTGGGCAAGCTGGACATGGTCGCCAACAACCATCGTCACAAAACCGTCGCAAGCCGGATTTGATCCGGACGCGGCGTTTTTCGCTACACGGGGACGTGGCTGACGAACTCGATCAGCCGGCCGTCCGGATCGTGGGCGAAGCCGGCATAGTAGTGCGGATGGATCTGCGGCAGCACGGCCGGGGCGCGATCCGGCGCGCCACCATGCTGGCCGGACCGGAGGTAGGCGCGGTCGACGGCGGCGCGGTCGGCGGCCAGGAAGGCGTAGTGCACGTCGATCGATGGCTCGCCCTCGACGATCCAGAAGTCGAGGCGGCCGCCGTTCGAGGCGAAGCCCTTCTTGGGACCGTCCACGACCAGGCGGTAGCCGGTGGGCTCCAGGACCTGGCGGTAGAAGGCCGCGCAGTCGTCCAGGCGGCGGGTGCGGATTTCCAGGTGATCGAGCAAGGGAGCGACCTTTCAGAGGATTGAAACGACGCCGTGACGTGTAGCCGCGCTGGCGCGAGGGTTGGCGGCGAACACCGGCGCGAAAACGCGGAAATTCGGCGTCCTGGCGCGTGGATCTGGCGTAGGCTTGCGCCCATGAAACTCGACCGCTTCGATCGCCAGCTGCTGAACCTCGTCCAGGAGGACGCGGGCCGCACCTCCGAGGACCTCGCCCAGCGGGTGGCCCTGTCGCCCTCGGCGGTGCAGCGCCGCCTGCGCAAGCTGAAGGAGGCGGGGGTGATCGTTCGCCACACCGCGGTGCTCGAGCCGCGCAAGGTGGGGCGGCCGACCTTCTTCATCGTCTCGCTGGAGATCGAGCGCGACCGGCCCGAGCTGCTGACCCAGCTGCGGACCTGGCTGGCCGGCCAGGAGCACGTGCAGCAGGCCTTCTACGTGACCGGCGAGGCCGACTTCATCCTGGTGGTCACCGCCCCGGACACCGAGACCTACGACGCCCTGATGGCCCGGCTGGCGACCGAGAACCCGAACGTGCGCAAGTTCACGACGAACGTCGCGTTGGGGGTGGTCAAGCGCGGCCTGGCGATCCCGGTGCCGCTGGACGAGGAGTGAGTCCCGAGGCGTCGAGCGCGCAGATGGGGACACACACTCGCTCCACCACCTCGATCGATCTGGCGAGGCCGTGGAGCGAGTGTGTGTCCCCGCCTCCGCCACTACCGTTTCAGCCCCTTTTCCAGCGCCCTCGCCGCCTCGGCGGGCGACGCCTTCCCGGTGTCGCGGTCCACCGAGAAGTTGGCCTTCCGCATCGCTTCCACCGTGATCGCGCCGTCCAGGCCCGCCAGGGCGGCGCGCAGCTTGCGGTCGTCGGCCCGCCCCGGGGCGACCAGCAGCACCGCGTCGTAGGGCGGCAGGGCGCCCTTGGGGTCGCCCAGCACCACCAGGTCGTCGGCGGCGATGCGGCCGTCGCTGGAGAAGGCCGAGATCACGTCGGCCTCGCCCGAGCCCAGGGCGCGGTACATGAAGGTGGGCTGGAACTGGCGCCTGGCCTTGAAGCGCAGGCCGTAGGCGGTCTCGACGCCGGCCCATTCGGGGCGCGAGAAGAACTCCAGGTCGCCGCCCATCGTCAGCCGCGGGGCCTTGGCGGCGAGGTCGGCCAGGGTCCGGATGCCCAGGGCCTGGGCCCGGTCGCGGCGCATGGCCAGGGCGTAGGCGTTCTCGAAGCCCAGCGGGGCCAGCAGCACCACGCCGTCGCGGCGCTTCAGCTCGGCGCGCAGGCCGGCCAGCACCGCGGCGCGGCCGGGATTGTCCTTGCGGCCCAGGACGTTGGCCCACAGGGTGCCGGAGTAGTCGACATAGGCGTCGATCTCGCCGGCGGCCAGGGCGCGGTAGGCGACCGCCGAGCCCAGGTTGATCTTGCGGGTGACCTGCGCGCCCCGCCCTTCCAGCCGGTCGGCCATCAGCTCGGCCAGGATGTACTGCTCGGAGAAGTTCTTGGCCCCGATCACGTAGCGGGTGGGATGGGGCGCCAGGTCCGCCGCCAGGGGGGCGATGGCGACCGCCAGCCCGACGGCCAGGCCCGCCAGGCCCGCGCCCCACAGCCGCCGGTCGCGCCGTTCGGTCCCCCGCTCGACCAGGCCCAGCAGTTGGTCGACGACCAGGGCCAGCACGGCCGAGGCGACGCAGCCGACCAGCACCATGTCCCAGGCCTCGGTCTGCAGGCCGGAGAAGATGTAGTCGCCCAGCGAGGTCTGGCCGACCGGGGTCGACAGGGTCGCCGCGCCGATGGTCCACACCGCCGCCGTGCGCACCCCGGCCATGATGACCGGCGCGGCCAGGGGCAGCTCCACCCGCCACAGCCGCTGGCGGTCGGTCATGCCGACGCCGCGCGCCGCCTCGACCACCGCCGGATCCACGCCCGTCAGGCCGGTCACCGTGTTGCGCAGGATCGGCAGCATCGAATAGAGCGTCAGGGCCAGCAGCGACGGCAGGAAACCCAGGGCCGAAAAGCCGTGGCCGAACGCCCCCTTGGCCAGGCTCGAAAGCCCCAGCAGCAGCGGATAGAACAGGGCCAGCAGGGCCAGGCTGGGGATGGTCTGGACCAGGCCGGCCAGGGCCAGGGACGGCCAGCGCAGGCGCGGGCTGCGGGCGGCCAGCACGCCCAGCGGCAGGGCCACCGCCAGGCCCAGGGCCAGGGCCGCCGCCGACAGGGCCACGTGCCAGGCCAGGCGCCCTGACAGCAATGAAAGATCAGGCAGCAGGGACAGCAGGCCGCTATTCACCGGCGACCTCCCGCATCCGCGCGGCCTGGCGGCGGGGCGCCTGCATCAGGGCCTCGACCGCCGGGTCGGGGTGGCCGGCCAGCAGGGCCCGGGGCGTGTCGTCGGCGACCACCCGGCCCTGGCTCATCACCACGATCCGGTCGGCCAGCAGCACGGCCTCGGCGATGTCGTGGGTGACCATCACCGTGGTCAGGGACAGCTGGTCGTGCAGGCGGCGCACGTCGTCGGCCAGGGCCGTGCGGGTCACCGAGTCCAGCGCCCCGAACGGCTCGTCCATCAGCAGGATCGACGGCCGGGCCGCCAGGGCCCGGGCCACGCCCACCCGCTGGCGCTGGCCTCCGGACAGGGCGGCGGGGCGGCGCGCGGCGACCTCCCGCGGGAGCGCGACCAGGTCCAGCAGCTCGGCGGTCCGCGCGGCGATGACGGCGGCGTCCCAGCCCAGCAGGGTCGGGACGATCCCGATGTTCTCGGCCACGGTCAGGTGCGGGAACAGGCCCACCTCCTGGAAGACGTAGCCGATCCGCCGGCGCAGGGTCGGGCCGTCGAGGTCGGCGGTCGCCGCGCCGTCGATCCGCACCTGCCCGCCGTCGGGCGCGACCAGGCCGTTGATGGTCTTGAGCAGGGTGGTCTTGCCCGCGCCCGACCCGCCGACCAGGGCCACGAACTGGCCCCGGCCGATGGCCAGGCTGGCGGGCTGCAGGACCGTCGCGCCGTCATAGGCCTTGCGCACCTGGTCCAGGACGATGGCGTCGGTCATGCGGCTCCCGGCAGGCGGACATGGAACGCCCCGGGACGTGCTGTCGCAGGGGCGTCCTGTCACAGTCAGCCAGAACGCGCGGCGTGGGAAGCCTAATGCGACAGCTGATTCCCGACGCGGTTCGCCGCGACGGGGAACGGCTCCAGGAGACCGACCATGACCCTCGACTCGCTCGCCCTCGACCGTCGCTTCGAAACCCGCGCCGCGCCCGCCCGGCAACGCGCCCGCGCCGCCGACGGCCGCCTGCGCGAGGCCGTCGTGCTGATGGCGCTGCTGAACCTCCTGGTCTGGGGCGGCATGATCGCCGCGACGCGCGGCCTGATCGACGTCCATCAACTGGCGGACCAGGCCTGGGCCCTGGGGGCCCGCTGGATCGCGGCGCTGCCGCAGGTGAGCGTCACGATCTCGCACTGAGACGCCTCTCTCTTGGCTGCGGCCGGGGACAGGCGCAGGCGCCTGTCCCCGATCGTGGGCGCGACCTGGCCGCCTCACGCGGAAAGCCGCTGAGCTGGTGGGAGGGTGCGAAGCGCCCGGGCCTCGCCCGGAAGAGCTTTGATGTTTTGTACCGTTTCGACGAAGTTCGAGCGCTTCGCGTGGAGCCGTTATCCGGAAGCCTTCGGGTCGCGGATTCTTAACCCGCTCCGATGGAGGCCCCCGACGGGCAGGGTGTTGGCTCACCCTGGACCGCCCGGGCGATTTCAGCCCGGGCCTGTTGCGCTCGCCCGCCACCGCAGCGCCGAGGTTTCGGCTCCTTGCATCGGAGCGCCCGCCTCGAACCGACCGCGGCGTCCACCCAAGGACCGCCGGCGAGCGCTTCCCGCTCGTCCACCCCCGAAAGCCGCATCGGTCGCCGTACGTGCGCCCTCCCCATGCCTTCAGGTGAGGTCAGGATAAGGGCGGTTTGGAAGGCGGGGACAAGTTTGGTCGAAATAACCTAGCGCGTTGAAATCGCTTCGATCTGTTTGCTATCCGCAGAGGATAGGCGCTCTCGCCCCTCTTCCAGAGGAAGAGAAAGAGTCAAGAAACCGCCCTCTCCGAAACGCCCCTGACGCCATCGCCAGCGGCGAGGCCGGCATCCGGGGCGGATGCGGGCTTGCGTCGAACGGACGTTTCAGACGTCCGAGAAGGGAGGTCGCCCGTCAGGGTTTTGTGAAGCTAACCTCTCCTGTGCGGACGTCGATCCGCCAGTCGCGGGGTTGCGGAAGGGCCATTTCCCCGTTCCCAATCCTTAGCGGCATCCAAATGTACCTTGAGTCTGCAAGATCGTCCCGGTTCCATCGATCGCCGACATAAATTACCGTTGTCTGCCGGCTACCCACGACCTTGATCAGGTTGCTGGACTGCGATTGAAACGTATTGGTTTCCGGCGGCGCTACGTCCTTGAAGGTGGTCCATGGACCTTTCAGACTGGGAGCGGTAGCGTAGATGTTAGGATTGGGCCACCATCCCGTCAGATGTGATCCCAACACATAATACAGACCGTTGAAATGGACGATGGCGCCGCCTTCAATCGGAGCCTCGATAAAGGCCACGACGCTCTCCACGCTCAGATAGTCTTTCGAGAGGTTCGCTATGTAGAACCCTTTGGTCGGCCGGGACTCGAAGATGAGGTAGGGCGTACCGTCGTCGTCGATAAACTGACCTATGTCACGGCTCTCCTTGCCCAGCGGCCGAAAGCTCCTGACGTACCGGTAGGGGCCATTTATTCGGTCACTTACGGCAACCCCGACACGGGCATAGGTATAGGCTCGCCCGTCTGGATGCGTGTCATCAAGGTGAAAGTACATGACGAATTTGCCGGTCTCGCGATTGGCAAAAACCTTGGGTCGCTCGAGAACGAAGTCGTTCCCCAATCCGTCAGGATTCTGAAGACGAAAAACCTGTCCTTCGTATCGCCAGGTCATCAAATCCGTCGAAGAATATCCGGCGACAAAACGAGCGTCCGTCGGATTTTCGGGCGTGCGGTCTTCACCAAACCAGTAATACCGGCCGTCATGACGGATGATACTTCCACCGTGCGCCTGGATGGGTTTGCCGCGATCGTCCAGCCATAGATCTCCCGGGCGAACCCAAGCGCTGTTCGATGCTTTGGCCGGAAGGGCCATCAAAGACGCGCCCAGGCACGCCGCACCCGTCAAAAGGCTTCTTTTCGTCAGCAGAGGATATTCGGACATATCTTTCCAGTGCGGTTAGCCTGGGTCAGGTATGTTACTATCCTTATTGCCCGGCAACCCATCTCTGCGCGCAGCGGTGGAACCGCTTGTCCGAGCCGCGCTGACCACTCTGGGCGATCCAGCGCGCATCGCTCTTAAGGCCGCAACTTGGATTGTCAGTGCGCGAGCTTGAGCGCGGTCCCCTGCGACGTCCGCATAGGGGGGAGCCGAAGCCATCGCCTGGCCAAACAGCCGACATTCACCTTGTCGCTAACGACGCCGCCCGCCCCTAGATCGGCATCCGCATGATTTCCTGATACGCCGAGATCACCTGGTCGCGGACGGCCATCACGGTGTCGAGGCTGGCCTCGGCCGAGGAGATGGCGGTGACGACGTCGATCAATTCGGCCTTGCCGGCCGCCTGCTGGGCCATCTTGGTTTCGGCCGCGCGGGTCTGGTGCAGGGTGTCGGTCATGGCCGATTTCAGCAGGGCGCCGAAGTCCATGGCCTTCTTGGCCTCGCCGGTCCCGCCCAGCGAGGGCGCGGCCATCGAGCCCTGGGCGGCGTAGGCCTTGGCGGCCGCGAGCGCGGTGATCATCGCCTAGCCCCTTACTTGCGCAGGATGTCGAGCGTGCGCGCTTCCATGGCGCGCGACGTCTCGATGACGTTCATGTTGGCTTCATAGGCGCGCTGCGCCTCCTTCATGTCCAGCGCCTCGACCAGGGTGTCGACATTGGGCAGCTTGACGTAGCCCTTGGCGTCGGCGGCCGGGTTGCCGGGGTCGTACTCGGTGCGGAAGTCGCTGCGGTCGGGATCGACCGAGGCCATGGCCACGCCCTCGCCGCCGGCCACCTGGGCCGGCTTGAACACTGGCACCTGGCGGCGATAGGGGTCGCCGCCGGCCGTGCGGGCCGTCGAATTGGCGTTGGCGATGTTCTCGGCGATCACCCGCATGCGGCCCTGCTGGGCCTTGAGGGCGCTGGCGGCGATGGCCATGGTCGCCATGGACTGGGAGCGGATCTCGGTCATCTAGTCTCTCCCTAGCCGCCCGGCCGGCGCGTGGACGTCTTCAGCAGGGCCATGGACTTCTGGTAGAAGCCGACGGCGGCGTCGTAGTTCATCCGCGCGTCGGTCATCTTGAGCATCTGGTCCTCGAGCGTCACCGAATTGCCGTCGAGGGTGGTCTCGCTGTCGGCCTGCTCGGGCGAGCGCCACGGGCTGGCCAGCCTGGCCGGGGCCATGTGGGCGGCGCTGGTGGCCATCATCTGGACGCCGTTGGTGGCGGTCGGCGACACCGGCCCGCCGCGATAGGGCTGACCCGCCGCCTGCTGGTCCAGGGTCGCCTTGAAGCTGTAGGCCTTCAGGTCGCGCGGCTGGTAATCCGGCGTGTCGCCGTTGGCGACGTTCTGGGCGATGACCTTCTGCCGCTGGGACAGATAGCCCATGCGGCTCTTCAGCATCGCGAAAAGGGGAATGTCGTCGGGACCCATGCCGCTCATGGTGAAGAAACAGGGTTAATCGGCCATTAAGGACCCTGCGGCACACCAGGGGTGCGGCTCCGCGCCGCGCCCTGCGCTATCCTGTTTCCCGACTCGCTTCCCGTCACTCCTTCCGCCAGGCGTCATGGACATCTTCCTACTGATCCGCGCCGTCGCCGCCCTGGCCATCACCCTGGGCCTGGTCGGGCTGGCCGGAGTGGCCCTGCGCAAGTTCGGGCCGGACGCCCTGTCGCGCATCACCGCCCTACGCAAGGACCGCCGGATGCAGGTGGTCGAGACCCTGGTGCTGGATCCCACCCGGCGCCTGGTGCTGTTCACCCTGGACGGCGAGGAGCGCCTGCTGATGCTGGGCGAGGGCCAGCTTCTGGACTGGGCGCCCGGAAAGCCCCGGAAGGCTCCCGCCCCGAAACCCGCTTCCAAGCCCTCCTCGGAGACCGTGGTCTGATGCGCGGCCTGCTCAAGCTGATCACCGGCGCCGACCCCAAGGACCTTCGCCAGGCCGCGATCATCTCGGTGCTGGCCGGGCTGATCACCGTGCTCGGACCCGCCGTGGCCACGGCCCAGTCGGCGATCAATGTCGACCTGGGCACCGGCGCGGGCCTGTCCGAACGCGTGGTCCAGATGGTGGGCCTGCTGACGGTGCTCAGCCTGGCCCCGTCGATCGTGATCATGACCACCTCGTTCGTGCGGATCGTGGTGGTGCTGGGCCTGCTGCGCACCGCCATCGGCGTCCAGCAGAGCCCGCCCAACCCGGTGATCATCAGCCTGGCGCTGTTCCTGACCGCCATCGTCATGGGCCCGACGTTCGAGCAGTCCTACGACGCCGGGGTCAAGCCGCTGCTGGACAAGCAGATGGAGATGCCCGAGGCCTTCGACGCCGCGGCCCAGCCGGTCAAGATCTTCATGCTGCGCCAGGTCGACCAGGACGACCTGGCCCTGTTCATCCGCCTGTCGAAGATCGAGAAGCCCAAGACCGCCGTCGAGACGCCGCTGAAGGTGGTGACGCCGGCCTTCATGATCTCGGAACTGAAGCGCGCGTTCGAGATCGGCTTCCTGCTGTTCATCCCGTTCCTGGTCATCGACCTGGTGGTCGCCAGCGTGCTGATGAGCATGGGCATGATGATGCTGCCGCCGGCGACGGTCAGCCTGCCGTTCAAGCTGATCTTCTTCGTGCTGGTGGACGGCTGGCGACTCGTCGCCGGCAGTCTGGTCGAAAGCTTCCAGCGCGGCTCCGGCGGCGGCTAGGACGTCTTCGAACGATGTGGAAACCGGTTCGCGCGAAGACGGCGCGCCAAAGCAAGCGATCTAGAGAAGAACAACAATGAGCGTTTTCGTCCTGGGCTCGATCAATCTGGACGCCGTGGCGCGGGTCGACGACCTGCCGCGGCCGGGCGAGACCGTGGCCGGCATCTCGCTGGAGCTGTTCCCCGGCGGCAAGGGCGCCAACCAGGCCGTGGCCGCCGCCCGCTTCGGCGCCCCCACCCGGCTGATGGGCGCGGTCGGCAAGGAAGACAGCGGCCCCAGCCTGAAGGCCAAGCTGGCCGGCTATGGCGTGCAGGTTTCCGACGTCGCCGAGCTGCCCTCGATCCCGACCGGCCAGGCCCACGTCTGGGTCTCGTCCAGCGGCGAGAACATGATCGTCGTCACCAGCGGCGCCAACGCCACCCTGTCGCCCCAGCACGTGGCCGCCACGCCGCTGGAGGGCCAGCGCGTGCTGCTGTGCCAGCTGGAGACCCCCGCCCCGGCCATCGAGGCCCTGTTCCGGGCCGGCGTCGCCAAGGGCGCCCTGCGAATCCTGAACGCCGCCCCCGCCCTGCCGCAGGGCGCGGCGCTGTTCCCCCTGACCGACATCCTGATCCTGAACCAGACCGAGCTGGCCACCTATGCCCGCCTGGACCACGAGCCCTCGCGCCTGGAGGAGGTCAGCCGCGTGGCCCGCAAGCTGATGAGCCGTCCGGACCAGACGGTGATCGTCACCCTCGGCTCGGCCGGCGTGGCCACGGTGCGCCGCGACGAGGCCTTCCTGGTCGAGGGCCGCAAGGTCAAGGCGGTCGACACCACCGGGGCCGGCGACTGCTTCTGCGGCGCCCTGGCCGCCTGCCTGAGCACGGGCATGGACCTGCGCGAGGCCGTCGAGCACGCCAACGCCGCCGCCGCTCTCTCGGTCCAGAAACCCGGCGCCGCGCCGTCCATGCCCAGCCGGCGCGAAGTGGAGCAACTCCTGGAGGGGTGAACCCTCGCCCTCGGGCCGGGACGCGTCTCCGTTCCCGACGCTGGACGTCGATACGCTCTAGCGTCGGCGCAGAATTATCCTACAAATGGCCTGAACACATCCGACCGGGAGTCGACCCATGCGCCGCCGTGACCTTCTGAAGCTGGGGGCGGTCGCCGCCGTGGGCGTTCCTTCGGCGACCGTGGCCGCCCAAGCCGCGACCAAGGCGCCCGGCGACGTCGCGACGCCGCCCCCGCCCGGCCCGCTCTCCGAGAAGACCGCGCGCGAGACGGTCCTGCTCGACGCCGACTGGCGCTTTCACCACGGTGACATCGCCTTCCCCAAGGTGCGCGGCGACAGCCCGACCTATGACAGCACCAAGGCCGGCGCGGCGGGTGGCGCGGCGGCGATCAAGTACGACGACAGTGGCTGGCGCGCCCTGGACCTGCCGCACGACTTCGTGGTCGAGGGCCCGTTCGATCCCGACGAGAACCCCGCCCAGGGCTATCGGCCCAAGGGCCAGGCCTGGTACCGCAAGACCTTCACCCTGCCCGCCTCCGACCGGGGCAAACAGCTGGAACTGCGGTTCGACGGCGTGGCGGTCAACGCCACCGTCTGGGTCAATGGCGACGTCGTGGCCCACAGCCACAGCGCCTATAGCGCCATCACCGTCGACCTGACCGCCAACGCCCACTATGGCGACACCCCCAACGTCGTCGCCGTGCGCGTCGACGCCGACCCGATCGAGGGCTGGTGGTACGAGGGCGGCGGGATCTATCGCCACGTCTGGCTGGTCAAGCGCCCGCCGGTCCATCTGATCGCCGACGGCGTCTACGCCCATCCACGACGCCGCGAGGATGGACGCTGGGTCGTGCCGGTCGAGGCCAGCGTGGGCAACATCGCCGAGGCGGCGAAACAGGCGACGGTCGAGGTCATCCTGCTCGATCCCGAGGGGCGCCCGGCCGGCCAGGCCCGCGTCTCCGGAACCGTGAACGCGCTGGAGACCGCCGTCCTGCGCACCGAGATGCTGGTGGACGCCCCGCGCCTGTGGTCGGTCGATGATCCCGCGCTCTACAAGGTGCGCACCCGTGTCCTGGCCGACGGTCAGGACGCCGACGAGCTGGTGACCCCCGCGGGCTTCCGCACCCAGCGCTTCGACCCGGCCAAGGGCTTCTTCCTCAACGACAAGCCCCTGAAGATCCAGGGCGTCTGCATCCACCAGGACCATGCGGGCCTGGGCGTCGCCCTGCCCGACTCGATCATCGAGTTTCGCCTGCGCCGCCTGAAGGACCTGGGCTGCAACGCGATCCGCAGCTCGCACAACGCCCCCACCCCGGCCCTGCTGGACGCCGCCGACCGGCTGGGCTTCCTGGTGATGGACGAGAACCGGGTGTTCAACGTCAGCCCCGACTACACCCGGATGCTGTCCTGGCTGGTGCGGCGCGACCGCAACCACCCCAGCGTGGTCCTGTGGTCGGTGTTCAACGAAGAGCCGCTGCAGGGCACCGAGGCCGGCTACCAGATGGTTCGCCGCATGGCCAAGATCGTCAAGGACCTGGACGACACCCGGCCGGTCACGGCGGCGATCAACAACGGCATGTTCAACCCGGTCAACGTCACCCAGGCCGTCGACGTGGTCGGCTTCAACTACCAGATCAAGGAGTACGACCGCTTCCACGCGGCCCATCCCAACCTGCCCCTGACCAGTTCGGAGGACACCTCGGCGGTCATGACGCGCGGCGAGTGGGTCACGGACATGAAGCGCAACGTCCTGGCCGCCTATGATGACGAGTTCCGCCCCTGGGGCGCCACCCACCGGGCGGCCTGGAAGGCCATCGCCGAGCGGCCCTACCTGGCGGGCGCCTTCGTCTGGACCGGGTTCGACTATCGCGGCGAGCCCCAGCCGTTCACCTGGCCGACGGCGAGCTCGTCCTTCGGGATCATGGACCTCTGCGGCTTCGAGAAGACCGCCTTCTACATCCACCAGTCGCAGTGGGTGCGCGACCGGCCGGTGCTGAACCTGGTCCCGCATTGGAACTGGGCGGGCCGCGAGGGCCAGCCGATCAAGGTGATGGCCTTCACCAATTGCGACACGGTCGCCCTGCGCCTGAACGGCAAGCTGGTCTCCGAGCAGAAGAACGACCTCTACGAGGGCCTGACCTGGCAGGTCCCCTACGCGCCCGGCCGCCTGGAGGCCGTGGGCATGACCGGCGGCAAGGTGGTGGCCCACGCCGTGGTCGAGACCACCGGCGCGCCCGTGGCCCTGCGCCTGACGGCCGACCGCTCGACCCTGACCGGGGACGGGCGCGACGCCACGCCCCTCCGGGTCGAGGCCGTCGACACCAAGGGACGCCCGGTGCCGACCGCCCAGACGCCGATCCAGTTCGCGGTCGAGGGCGGCCGGATCATCGGCCTGGGCAATGGCGACGCCAACAGCCACGAGCCGGAAAAGGGCGACCGCCGCAGCCTCTACAACGGCCTGGCCCAGGTCATCGTGCAGACGACAGGCGCGGCGGGACCGCTCGTCGTCACCGCCCGGGCCGAGGGCCTGAAGCCGGCCACGGCGCGCCTCGCGGTGCGGCCGGCCTAGGGTCTGCGGACAGTTGGCTGTCTTGAGCCGAATTCCTCGTCCTTCGGCAAGCTCAGGATCAGGAATTCTACTCAACCGCCTTACCAGTAGCCCTCATCCTGAGCCTGTCGAAGGACGAGGGCGCGGCCTCGACGCCAAACGCCTAACGCCTAACCCCTAACGGTCCACAGAACCCAGGGCGGATCGACATTCAGCCGAAGACCACCAAATCTTTCGTCATTCCCGCCCTGAAATGAGGGGATACACCAGTACTGGCAAAGGTCGGACGCCGGCGCCGGAAGCGGACATGATGATCGTCCGCTGGCGGTGGGTTGCGGAACATTCGCGCCGCGGATCCAATATATCGGCCTAGAGCAAGCCGGGCGATGTTGGAATCGCCCGGCTTGCTCTAATTTTTTGTTTTCGCATCGCTTTTGCGGAAAACCGGCGGCCACTTTTCCGCGCGATGCTCTAGCCTGCTGCGCCTGGATCTCGCCGTTCCGCCGCCTTGGGCCGCCGCTTGGAGCGGGGGCGAAGCGGCGCCAGGGCGAAGGCGAAACTCATTAGCCGCTCGCGTCCGGGCGCCTTGGGCTGGCTGGTCAGCGCGCTGAGTCGCTCCAGGAGCCGCGAGACTTCCCGTAGATCCTCCTTGCTCAGCCAGCCCTTGTTACGGGAAGCCCAGAGTTCGCGCCCAGGTCCCTCGGTAAGGACTTCCGCCGACGTCAGGGCGGCCTCGAAGTCCTGGGCGGCGATCTGGAGGAGCGCGCGGGCGAACGCGCCCAGTTCGCGTCCATTCCCCTGCGGCCCCAGGTCATAGGCTAGCCGCAACGGGCCGTCCCCCTCGCCAGCCAATCGATAGCGGCGCTCGTCGTCGCCCACGACGGCGGTCTCCTCCACCAGCCCACCGTCGATCAGGGCGCGCAGGTGGTAGTAGAGGCCGTCAGCCGGACGGCCCAGGTGCGCCGCCATGGCCGCAACGCTCGCCTCGCCGCCCAGGGCGGCCAGCGTGTCGACGATTTCCTGCCGCACGGCCGAACTCAGAAGCCGGATCTGCCCCGGGTCGCGAACAGCGCGCTGAACGAACGGCTCAACCATGTCATGGACTCTTGTTGAAATTTGCTGGTAGTATTTCAACATACGGGCGCGCCGGCAACCTCGTCGTCGAAATTGGGAACGGGTCTTGGAAGCAAATCTCTTCAAGGGGCTGGGTTTGGCCATGATGGCCGCGGCCCTGGCCGCTGGCGCAGCCAAGGCGGCGGAGGCGCCGATCTCCGTCACTGGCCTCCGCGCGGACCTGCGGCTGGCGGTCGACACGATCGAGCAGAACCATCCAGATCTCTCCCATTCGGTAGATAGGGTGCAGCTGGAGCGCGCCGCGCGGCGGGTCGACCGCCAGCTCGACCATCCGATGACCCGGGCCCAGGCTTGGTCCGCGCTGGCGCAGCTCAATCCAGTGCTCGCGGATGGCCATCTTTTCATCGGACTGCCCGATTGGCGGAACGAGAGCGCCCAGGCGGCGGCTGAAGGCAAGACCTTCTTCCCATTCGAGGTCAGCCTGGACGCGCAAGGCGCTCTGCGGATCGTCTCCGCCCTGGGCGGTGCGCCGACGCCGTTCGCCGGCCAACGCATTCGGCAAATCAACGGACAGGACGCAGGCCTGGTGGTGAGGGCGTTGTTGGCTCGCGTGCATGGCGACACGCCCACATCCAGATCCGCTCTATTGGCCAAGCGCTGGTGGCTCTTCTACGCCAAGGTCTACGGATCGCCGGTCGCGTTCGACATCGACCTGGCCGACGCCGGCCGCCAGACCATAGCGGGCAGCGGCGAGACGCCGGCCATCCTGCAGGAGGAAGCGAGCTTCGAACGCACCTATCAATGCGATGTGAGGAAGCAAGGAGCCGTCCTGACAGCCGCTGCGTTTTCATGGCCGGACAAGACGCGGTTCTTCGACTTCACTCGCGACTGCTTTGCAAGGATCGCCGCGGCGGGCGTGACCCGGTTGGTCATCGACATCCGCCAGAACGGCGGTGGCGACGACGACATGTGGCGTGATGGCTTGCTCCGCTATATCGCTGACCGGCCCTACAAGCATGGCTCACGATACATCAAGCGGGTGCTTCAACCGCAAGCGCCGGGCGAGATCGCTGGCGAGGTCGTCTCCGGCGTGATCGAGACCGCCGCCACGCCGCCCGCCGACGAGCCGCTACGGTTCACAGGACAGGTCTATGTGCTGGTCGGCCCGCTTACCTATTCCTCCGCCGTGCTCTTCAGCAACGTGGTCCAAGATTACGGCTTCGCCAAGGTCGCCGGGGTAGGCGGCGCGGTCCGCGCGCGCCAGTCGGGCGGCGTTCAGAGCCTCCGCCTGCCGAACACCGGCCTCCTGCTATTCTATCCTCGGTTCGTGCTCGACCGCCCCTCGGGAACGGCGACGACCACCTATATCGAGCCCGATCTACCGGTTCCCGACGACCCGCTCCACCAGCAGGCCGCAGTGGATGCGCTGCTGCTGGGCTCGAATGGCCTGCTCCCTCCCAAACAGTAGCTCCAGATGACTTGCGAAGGTCCGCTATGGGTGGAGGCTGTGCGGAAACACAGGGCTGAGCCCTCTCGCGGAGGAAAGCTTTCGCGTCCTGATCGGCCGTTATGCGCGACACAGCGCCAGATCAGCCAGTTGATGGCGCGGGCAAAGGCGCTTGATGGTGTGCAGTCGTCAGCACTGACGCCGAATCCGGACACTCAGATCGCCACCACCAACACTTGTCGGTCCCGGTGAACACCCGCCCTTGTGGCGGGAACCCCTGGTTCATCTGGCACGTGAGCCTCGAGCGAACCGCCAGCGGTTCGCCCCTACTGCACCTGCGGCCGACAGAGAGGTTCCCGCCACAAGGGCGGGAATGACGGAGTCCTAATATCTGAACGTCGATTGGCCCTAGGACGCCTTTGACTCCCCATTGAATGTCGATCCGGCCTAGGCGAGCCGCGCGACGCCGCTCACCAGCGAGCAACGCTCGGAATCGTGCTCGAGCCGCGGCTGGACCGGCGGGCCAAGCTGGGTCATGGAAATCGCCGCGACGCGCCCCGCCAGGCGCGGTCAGGCGGCGCGGATGCCGCTGTGCTGGTCGGCGGCCTGGGCCCCGACCACCGCGTCGTAGCCCAGGATCATGTCGACGTCCCGGCCGTTGCTGGCCAGGGGCAGACGCAGCCACAGGATCGACATGTGCGGCGAGCCCTTCCAGGCCAGGCTGTGCACGCCCACGCCCGGGCGGCGCTCGGTGACCACCTTGTCCAGCTCCCGGCGCCAGTATTCGACCGCGGCGCTGTTGTAGACGTCCTCCAGCGTGCGGCCGGTGATCTCACGGCCATAGACCGAATAGAGCCCGGTGCCGGCCAGCCGCAAGCGGTAGTCGATGGCGCCGTCGGGGCCGCGCCTGACGTCGGTCAGGCTGACGGTCGGCAGCATGCGCTTGATACCGGAAGGGTGCAGGTCGACGCGCGACGGGAGGCTGGCCCCCCGACGGAGGGACGCCCAGTAGGCGAACATCTCCTGGTGAGCGCGGGCCGCCGTGGCCGATGCGCTCAGCTGCGCGTTCATCTTCAGATTCCTTAACAAGCCGTTGGAATCACGACGATTCACTATGTCTTAAGGACCGAATCGCCGCCAGCGAAAATCACGGCCTACGGTCAAGTTTGTTGATGTGAGTCAATCCGCAAGCGACACGCCCGGCCTAAAAATAGGGGCGCCGAGAAGCGGTCGTGAACGGCGCAAGCGATTGTTTGAGTTAGGGTTAATGAACGCTCAGACTCACTTTTTCAGCGCCCTCGCGACGGTCGGCGACCCGGTTTCGGAGGCGGCGCCTTGCCCCGTTTTCCAGCGTGCCGAGGCCCAGGGACCACAACCCTGAAGAGGCGATCGGCCTGAAGGCGCGATGGCCGCATGCTAGGGTCGTGCGAAGACCTCAGGGAATCCGGAGTCCGCGATGCCAAAACCCGTGCTGACCGCCCAGGCGCTCCTGACCCGAAAGCCACGCCGAACCGCGCCTCTCTCGATCTCCCCGTGAGCGCGGCCATGCGCGTGGCGGTGTTCTCGACCAAGGCCTACGACCGCCGCTTCCTGGACGCGGCCAATCGCGGCTTCGACCATCGGCTGGACTATTTCGAGGCCCGGCTCGACGCCAGCACCGCCGCCCTGGCCGAGGGCTACCCCGCCGTCTGCGTGTTCGTGAACGACCGGGTCGACGCGGCGGTCCTGGAAATCCTGGCCAAGGGCGGGACCCGGCTCGTGGCCCTGCGCTGCGCCGGATACAACAATGTCGACCTGGAGGCGGCCGAGCGCCTGGGCGTCGCCGTCGTACGGGTTCCGGCCTATTCGCCCGAGGCGGTGGCCGAGTTCACGATCGGCCTGATCCTGGCGCTCGACCGCAACATTCCCCGGGCCTGGAACCGGGTTCGCGAGAACAACTTCGCCCTGGACGGCCTGATCGGCCGCAACCTCTCCGGCCGGAAAGTCGGGGTGGTCGGCACGGGTCGTATCGGCGCGCTGGTCGCCCGTAGCCTCAGGTTGGGTTTCGGCTGCGAGGTCTTGGCCAGCGACCTGGTCGAGGATCCCGAACTGGTCGCGATCGGGGTGCGCTACGCCCCCGTCGACGACCTGCTGAGGGCGGTCGACCTGGTCACCCTGCACTGCCCGCTGACGCCGCGGACCCGGCATCTGATCGACCGGCGCCGCCTGGCCGCCGCGAGACCGGGGGTGACGATCGTCAACACCAGCCGCGGGGCGCTGATCGATACGGCGGCGCTGATCGAAGGCCTGAAGTCACGCCAGGTCGGCGGGGTGGCCCTGGATGTCTACGAACAGGAGGCCGACCTGTTCTTCGAGGACCTTTCCAACGAGATCGTCCAGGACGACGTCTTCCAGCGCCTGCTGACCTTCCCCAACGTCCTGATCACGGGACACCAGGCCTTTCTGACCGAGGAGGCGCTGTCGGCGATCGCCGAGGCCACCCTGGCCAGCGTCGCCGAAGCCGAGGCGGGCGCATCCCTGACCCGCCAGGTCACCGCCCGGCAGGTCAGGAGACAGGCTTAGCCCCCGCGCCCCCGGCGCGCCGGCTTCCGGCCGCCCTGGCCCAACCCCATCTGCTTGGCCAGTTCGGAACGCGCCTGGGCGTAGTTCGGCGCGACCATCGGATAGTCCTTCGGCAGGTCCCAGCGGGCGCGATATTGCTCGGGGCTCAGGTCGTACTTGGTGCGCAGGTGGCGCTTCAGCGACTTGAACTTGCGGCCATCCTCCAGGCAGATCAGGTAATCGGGCGTGATCGACCGGCGGATCGACACGGCCGGTTCGCGGCTGGCCTCGTCGGCCTCGCCCGGGGTTCCGACCGTCGAAAGCGCCTGATGCACGCTGCGGATCAGGGCCGGCACATCGGCCGCCGCGATGGTGTTGCCGCCGACATAGGCGGCCACAAGGCTCGCCGTGACTTCAATAAGTTCGGACTGCTGGTCCATTATCTTGTCGCTCCCCCGACTCGTACTGGTTCGATAGAAACCAATTCTGTTTTGGATAGCATATTATTACATATTCGCAACAAGACATAGGAGTAACGCTCGCCGTTGGCGGGCCCTGGACTGTCATCGCCTCTGCGAAATACAGCCTTCAGTTGATTGAAATCTTTGTCTCGGGCGGGACCCTGGTCCGACAATATTCGTCGAACGCATTCAATGACCAAGATCGACTAGCGTCCGAAGTCCCGGGAAAGCGCCAGCATCGCGGCGCGCTGCGGCACCGAATATTCGTCCACGGCGGCCTCGTCGCCCTCGCGGATGGCCTTCAGCAAGGCCGGGGTCATGGCCGAGGACAGCGACCAGTTCCAATAGCGCAGCATGGTCTGGGCGCGGTCGACGGCGATGGTGTCGAAGGCGGTCAGCACGCGCTCCAGGCCGGGCGTCGGCGCGCCGGAGGCGTCGGTCTCGGGCCGGCGAAGGCCGCGCCACAAGGCCCGCACGGCGCCGCGCGGCAGGCCGGTGGCCTTGCATAGGATGGCCAAGGGCTCGCCGCCGGCGTCGGTGAAGATCTTGGCCCCGGTCATCGGCTTCAGGCCCGACAGGTACGAGATCTCCTCGGCCGTCTCGCGGGTCATGCCGTTCTGGGCCGCGGCGATGGCGTCCTCGAGGCTGTCATAGGGGCTCTTGGCGATGGCGGCGCGATTTCGCTGACGTCGTTCAATGAACTGCAGCGCCTTGCGCGACAGCGGGTCCTGCCAGCCCTCCGCCGAGGCCAGGGGAAACACGTCGCCGACCGCGTCCTGCAGGATTTCGCGCGACACGGCGAAGCGCTGCAGGATCGTGCGCCGCGCCTCCGCGTCCGACCACCAGAACATCACATAGGCGTGGCTGGGCCGCAGCTCGGCGCGCTTGAGCAGGAGCGGGATCAGCTGCGGATTGTCGCGCGAGGATGCGACGATGTTCTCCAGGCCCTGGTGGCTGAAGCGCACCAGCTCGTTCTTCAGCAGCGCCTCGATGACCGGCGTCTCGTCCATGTCGACCAGGGCGTCGGCCACCACCTCGCTGACGCCGCGGCGCAGGGCGATCAGGCGGCGATGGTCCTGGGTGCTGTTGTAGAGGCAGCTGATCAGGTCGGCGTCGCTGAGATTGGGCGAATGCTCGAGCAGGGCCCGGGCCACCGGCAACTCGTCGCGCAGCAACAGGCGCACCAGCACGCCGGGCATCTCGGTCAGGTTGGCCAGGCGCCGGGCCACCTTCTCGCGCTCGCCCACCACCGCGTCGCGCAGCATCTCGACCAGCAGGTCGGCGGTCATGGCGCGCTCGAAGGCGTTGATGCGGCTGGCCGGCAGGCAGACCACGTCGGCCAGCCGCTTGAGCAGGGCGGCGCGCGAGCGCGGGACGGCGGCCGGTTCGGGCTGGGAGCTGGCGAAGGGCGCGGTGAAATCGTTCATGGTCGTCCTGACGGCGGTCCGTCGTTCTCCAGCCTAGACCCTAACGCCGTTAACGTCCCATGAGCGGCCGGAAACACCACCGTGCGCCGTTTCGCCCGACTCGGCCGCCGGGCGGGCGGTCAGCGCCATTCGCCGGGGCGCGAGCGCGGCTCGATCTTCAGGGCGTTCGCGCCCTGCACATAGCGCTCGCGAAACGCTTCGCGGCGGGGGGCGGCGGGGATTTCGCGGCGCAGGTCCTGGCGCGGACGGTATTCATGGACCTGGGCGCCGACCTGGAAGCCGTCCAGCAGGCGCTCCAGGTCGTCCGCCTCGGCGGCCAGGGCGCTGGCGGCGGCGGCCGACTGTTCGACCATCGCCCCGTTCTGGTGGATCCCCTGGCCCATCTGGCTGACCGCGGCGTTGATCTCGGCCAGACCGCCGGCCTGCTCCTTGGACGAAGCCGCGATCTCGCCGACCAGGTCGTTGATCTCGATCACCTGGCCCAGGATCTGGTCCAGGGTCTGGCCGGTCTCGCCGACCAGCTTGACGCCCTTGCCGACCTGCTCGCTCGAGGCGCGGATCAGGCCCTTGATCTCCTTGGCGGCGTCGGCAGAGCGCTGGGCCAGGGCCCGGACTTCCTGGGCGACCACCGCGAAGCCGCGACCGGCGTCGCCGGCTCGGGCCGCCTCCACGCCGGCGTTCAGGGCCAGCAGATTGGTCTGGAAGGCGATCTCGTCGATCACCCCGATGATCTGGGTGATCGACTGGGACGACTTTTCGATGCCGCCCATGGCCTCGACCGCCTCGCGCACCACCTGGCCGCTCTTCTCGGCGTTGGACTTGGCGCTCTGGGTCACGCCCCGCGCCTTCTCGGCGTTGTCCGAGCTCGTCTTCACCGTGGCGGTGATCTGGTCGAGGGCGGCGGCGGCGCGCTCCAGGCTGGCCGACTGGCGCTCGGTGCGCTGGGCCAGGTCGTCGGCGACCGCGGAGATGTCGCTGCAGCCGGCGCGGAGGCTGCGGGCCGCGCCCAGGACGCCGGCCAGAGTCTGCTGCAGGTTGTCGACGGCGGCGTTGAAGTCGCTGGGGATCTTGCGCGCCTCGGCCGGGAAGGCGTCTTCGCGCAGGCGCGAGATCAGGTCGCCGTCGGCCAGCCTCTCGACGCCCTGCCCCAGGGCGTTGACGGCGGTCAGCTGGGCCCGGGCGTAGGTCTCGACCTCCTGCAGGCGCCGGCGTTGTTCGGCCTCGGCGGCGGCGCGTTCGGCGTCCTGGACGGCGCGGGCGGCCTGGTCGTCGGCCAGCCGGCGCTGGACGCCGTCCAGCCCCTTGGCCAGGGCCCGGACCTGCGGGTCGTCGGCGTCGGGCGAGGCCAGCGGGCGGTCGTACTGGCCCGCGCCCAGGGCGTCGACCGAGCGGGTCAGGCCGTCCAGGGCGCGGCGCGTGGCGTCGTTCCAGGCCAGCAGGCCGATGGCCAGGGTCGCCACCAGGGTGGCCAGGCCGGCCAGGCTGAACGGCGAGACCAGACCCGGCCCGCCGAACGCCGCCCAGCCCAGCTGGCCCAGGCCCGCCAGCAGGCCGAGGACGACGATCAGCCTCCAGCCGAGAGGCAGCCGATTGAACCCGCTCATCTACGAATCTCCGCGGCCCAGCTAGGCCGTCTGCGAGAAATGGCGACTGAGTCCTAACGCCTCATTAACCATACCGGCGCCGCGACATTTTGGCGGGGACAGGGGGCGCGAACCGCTCCCTTGGCCACCGATCCGCCAAACGCTCCGCACACCCATGGCTTGACCCCGCGCCCCGCGGGCGTCACTTAGGCCCCGGACCAGATGGTCGGGCGGCCGCGGCATCCTTGGATGTCGAGGAAAGTCCGGGCTCCACGGTGACAAGGCGGCGGGTAACGCCCGCCGGGAGCGATCCCAGGGATAGCGCCACAGAAAGCAAACCTCCTCCCTTCGGGGCGGGAAGGGTGAAAGGGTGGGGTAAGAGCCCACCGCGGACCTGGCAACAGGGACGGCATGGCAAGCCCCGCCTGGAGCAAGACCGAATAGGGACCCCGCGCCGGCCTCGCGTCGGATAGGCCGTCACTGGCCGAGAGGGTCCGGGTAGGTCGCGAGAACCGTCCAGCGATGGGCGGTCCAGAGGAATGGCCGTCTCGCGGCCGTCTTTCCTTCGGGAAGGGCGGGCGTCAGACAGAACCCGGCTTACAGACCATCTGGTCCATTTCGCCCACCGCCCCGGGACGCGAAAAAGTGGGTTTCAGCCCCACCCTTCCCATGACCCCGGCGGCCCCGACCTGTCCGGCCCCTTGCCCGCAAGGCGCTCCGCAGAGTCTAGCCCCCTCTAATTGTTAATAAGTTCCATGTATGTTCTGTGGATAGATTCACGAGCTCTGTGAAAGAGCTTCCAGATACCTTTGTTTTGACGGTCAAACGACCGTTGGTGTCATTGTATCCCAATCAATCCCATGTTAACCCATCTCGTGTCGGGGCGGCCGTAGCAGGGCGTCCGGCGGCGGGCTTTAACAGGGGTAGCGAGGTGTTTCTCTCGACGTTCGAGAAGCAGCTGGACAGCAAGCGGCGCATCGTCGTGCCGCAGGACTTCCGCGCCGCGCTCTCGGGTCCGTTCGACGGGATCTTCTGCTTCCCCTCCATCGAGGCCGACTGCCTGGAAGCGGGCGGAAAGGCCCTGTTCGACCGCTATCAGGGCGTGATCGACGAGCTGCCGTTCGGCGATCCGCTGCGCTCGGCCCTGGAGACCAGCGTCCTGGGGGGCATGGCGCGGCTGTCGTTCGACACCGCCGGTCGCATCACCCTGCCCGACACCCTGTGCGAGATGTTCGGCCTGACCGATTGGGTGGCGGTGGTCGGCCTGGGCGAGCGGTTCCAGATCTGGTCGCGCGAGGCCTTCCAGGCCCATCGCGCCGCCCAGCGCGAACTGGCCCGCGACGGTCTGGCCGCCCTGCGCGCCCAGCAGCGCGTCGCCCGGATCGGGGGCGCGGCATGACCGACCTCGAAACCATCCAGGAGGCCGGCGCGCCGCACGTCTCGGTGCTGCTCGACGAGGTGGTCTCGGCCCTGGCCGCTGGCCCCGGCGACATCGTCGTGGACGGCACTTTCGGGGCCGGCGGCTACACCCGCGCCATCCTGGCGACCGGGGCCTCGGTCGTCGCCTTCGACCGCGATCCGAGCGTCCAGCGCTTCGCCGCCGAGTTTTCCGCGACGGCCAATTCTGCGGCGGATAGCCGCTTTCGGCTGATTCAGGACCGGTTCTCGCAAATCACCGCGTATCTGGAGGATGCGTCGGTGGACGGCGTGACCCTGGATCTTGGCGTGTCTTCCATGCAGCTCGACGAGGCTGAGCGCGGCTTCTCCTTCATGCGCGACGGTCCGCTGGACATGCGCATGGGCGCCGACGGCCCCACCGCCGCCGACCTGGTCAACGAACTGGACCCGGTCGAGCTGGCCCGCATCCTCTATGTCTATGGCGAGGAGCACGCCTCGCGCCGCATCGCCAGCTTCATCGTCAAGCGCCGGGCCGAGCGCCCCTTCACCCGCACCCTGGACCTGGCCGCCGTGATCGAGCGCGCCCTGGGCGGCCGCAAGGGCGCCAAGGTCCACCCCGCCACCCGCTCGTTCCAGGGCCTGCGGATCGCCGTCAACGCCGAGCTGGAGGAGCTGGAGGCCGGCCTCGCCGCCGCCGAGCGCGTGCTCAAGCCGGGCGGCCGCCTGGCAGTGGTCACCTTCCACTCGCTGGAAGACCGCATCGTCAAGAATTTCCTGGCCGAGCGGGCCGGCCGCACGCCCGGCGGGTCGCGCCACGCGCCGCCGGTCGCGGCCGGCGCGCCGCCCAGCTTCCAGCTGATCTCATCCAAGGCGATCGCGCCGGGCGAGGCCGAGCTGGCGGTCAATCCGCGCGCCCGCTCCTCCAAGCTGCGCGCCGCCGTGCGCACGCAGGCTCCGGTCTGGAGCGCCGCATGAGCCTGTCCAGCCTATTCGACCGCCGCGTGCGGGGCTTCCGGGTCGTGGAGCTGGTCTGCCTGACCATCCTGCTGGTGCTGGTGCTGGGCGTCTACCTGGCCAAGACCTTCGCCGGCCGCGAGCGCGCCCAGATCGCCGAGGTCGAGCGCCAGATCGACGACGAGAAGATCCGCGTGCGCCTGCTCAAGGCCGAGGTCGCCTATCTGGAGCAGCCGCGCCGCATCGAGCAGCTGGCCCAGCGGCTGCAGCTGGCCCCGATCAAGCCCGAGCACGAGACCACCGAGGACGCCCTGATCGACGTGGCGCGCCACGCCCCGGCCGCCCACGCCCCGGCCTCGCCGACCGCGGCGGCCAATGACGACGCGGCGGTGGCGGAGGCCCCCGAGGCGACGCCCGACGACTATCCGCCGCCGGCACAGGCCACGGAGGCGCCGCGATGAGCCTGGCCAATCTCGCCCCCGGCGGCGCGCCCGCGGCCTGGCGCTGGCTGATCGAACGGGTCTGGCGGCTGGAGCACGCCTTCGAGCGCTCGCGCGCCGCCGCGCGGCCCGAGGACGACACCCGCATCCGCATCTTCTTCGTCATGGCCATCTTCGGCCTGGCCTTCACCGTGCTGGCCCTGGGCGCCACCTGGGCGGCGGTGTTCTCCAAGGTCGGCGGCAACGGCTACCTGGCCTCGACCGACGGCGCGCGGGGCGACCTGGTCGACCGCAACGGCCAGCTGCTGGCCGTCGACCTGACCCACTACGCCCTCTACATCAATCCCAAGGACGTCTGGGACGCCAAGGCCACGCGCAAGGCCCTGGCCAAGGCCCTGCCCCAGGTGCCGGCCAAGCGCCTGGACCAGGTGGTGTTCGCCGACCGTCGCGGCTTCCTGGTCGGCGGCATGACCCCGGCCGAGAAGGACGCCATCTTCGACCTGGGCCTGCCCGGCGTCGAGTTCGAGGAGCAGGCCGCCCGGGTCTATCCGCTGGGGGCCAGCGCCGCCCACTTCATCGGCTTCGTCGACAAGGGCGGCAAGGGCCTGTCCGGCGCCGAGAAGGCCCTGGACAAGCCGGTGCGCGAGGCCGCCGCCAAGGGGCCGGACGGGGCGATCCCGCTGTCGATCGACCTGCGCGTCCAGGCCGCCCTGGAGGACGAGGTGCGCAAGGCCGCGATTGAGTTCCAGGCCAAGGACGCGGTCGGCATCGTCACCAACGTCCATACCGGCGAGATCCTCGGCCTGGTCAGCTATCCGGACTACGACCCCAACCAGCTGAACCAGGCGTCCGCCGAGCAGATGACCAACCACGCGGCCGCCTCGGTCTACGAGATGGGCTCGACCTTCAAGGCCTTCACCGTGGCCATCGGCCTGGACACCGGCGCGGCGACCCCGGCCTCGACCTTCGACGCCCGCGAGCCGTTCAAGCTGGGCTACCGGACGATCCACGACTTCCACGCCGCCCGGAAGATCCTGACCCTGGTCGAGGTGTTCCAGCACTCGTCCAACATCGGCACCGCCATGCTGGCCGAGCGGATCGGCGGCGAGCGCCTGAGCCGCTACTTCAACGCCCTGGGCCTGACCAAGCCGGCCAAGGTGGAGCTGCTGGAATCGGCCCGTCCCCTGACCCCGAAGAAGTGGGACGACGACGCCGTCGCCTCCACCTCGTTCGGCCATGGCATCAACGTCTCGCCCCTGGCCCTGGCCCAGGCGATGGGCGCGCTGCTGAACGGCGGCACGCTGCAGCCGCTGACCATCCACAAGCTGGCGCCCGGCGTGCGTCCGGAAGGGCCGCGCGCCATCTCGGAGGAGACCTCCCAGCAGATGCTGCAGATCATGCGCGCCAACGTCACCGGCGGCAGCGGCAAGTCGGCCAACATCCCGGGCCTGTCGGTCGGCGGCAAGACCGGCACGGGCGAGAAGTACGATCCGACGATCCGCGGCTACAACCACCAGCGCCAGGTCTCGTCGTTCGCGGCGGTGTTCCCGACCGACAACGCGCTGGAGGCCGACCGCTATTTCGTGCTGGTGCTGCTGGACGAGCCCAAGGGCAACGCCAAGACCCATGGCTTCTCGACCGGCGGCTGGGTGTCCGCGCCAGCCGCCGGCCGGGTCATCGACCGCATCGCCCCGTTCCTGGGCGTGCGTCGCCAGACCGACATCTTCACCGTGGCCGCCCAGCAGCCGAAAGCCGCACCGGAGGCGGGACTTTGAGCAAGACGCTTTCGCAGATCCTCAACCGGCCCTGCGCGGTCGATCCCGTGATCGCCGGGGTCACCGCCGACAGCCGCAAGGTGCGTGAAGGCTTCCTGTTCGCCGCCCTGCCCGGCAGCAAGGTCGACGGCCGCGACTTCATCCCCGGCGCGATCGCCTCGGGCGCGGCCGCCATCCTGGCGCCGGACGACGTCGAGGGCCTGTCCGTGCCGGTCGTCCACGCCGGCGACCTGCGCCGCGCCTACGCCCTGGCCGCCGCCCAGTTCTGGGCCGAGCAGCCGGCCACCTGCGTGGCCGTGACCGGCACCAACGGCAAGACCTCGGTCGCCGGCTTCTGCCGCCAGATCTACGCCCGGCTGGGCCGCAAGGCCGCCAGCATGGGCACCCTGGGCGTCGTGGTCAGCGAGGCCGGCAAGCCGGACCGGCAGCTGACCCCGCCGGGCCTGACCACGCCGGACGCCGCCGACGTCGCCGAAATGATGGCCCGCCTGGCCGCCGAGGGCGTCACCCACCTGGCGGTCGAGGCCTCGTCGCACGGCATCGACCAGCGCCGCCTGGACGGCGTGCGCCTGGCCGCGGCCGGCTTCACCAACTTCACCCAGGACCACCTGGACTATCACGGCACCATGGGCTGCTACCGCGCGGCCAAGCTGCGCCTGTTCGAGACCCTGCTGCCGCGCGCCCGCACCGCCGTGCTGAACGCCGACAGCGACGCCTTCCCGGCCTTCGCCTCGGCCGCCGTGACCGCGGGCCAGACCGTGCTGACGGTCGGCCACGACGGGCAGGGGCTGAAGCTGGTCGAGCGAACGCCCGTGCCGCAGGGCCAGCGCCTGGAGATCGCCGCCCGGGGCCGCGAGTTCGACGTGCTGCTGCCGCTGGCCGGCGACTTCCAGGCCTCCAACGTGCTGGTCGCGGCCGGCCTGGTCCTGGCCACCGGCGAGGATCTCGAGGCGACGATCGCCGCCCTGGAGCACCTGGAAGGCGCGGCCGGCCGGCTGCAGCGGGTCGGGACCGGCGCGCGCGGCGGCGAGGCCTATGTCGACTACGCCCACACCCCCGACGGCCTGGAGACGGTGCTGGCCGCCCTGCGCCCCCACACCCGCGGCAAGCTGATCGTGGTGTTCGGGGCCGGCGGCGACCGCGACCGCGGCAAGCGTCCCCTGATGGGCGAGATCGCCGCGCGCCTGGCCGACGTGGCCATCGTCACCGACGACAACCCGCGCTCGGAAGAGCCCGCCTCGATCCGCGCCGCCATCCTGGCCGCCGCGCCCGGCGCGAAGGAATATGGCGACCGCCGCGAGGCGATCCGGGCCGGCGCGGCCCTGCTGGCCGACGGCGACGTGCTGGTGGTGGCCGGCAAGGGTCACGAGCAGGGCCAACTGGTGGCCGGCGTCAACCATCCGTTCGACGACGTGACCGAGACGGCCCAGGCTCTGGAGGCCGTCCATGCGTGAGATCCTCTGGACCGCCGACGAGATCGCCGCCGCCACCGGCGGCCAGGTGCTGGCCGACTTCGAGGCCACGGGCGTATCGATCGACAGCCGCAGCCTGGAGCCCGGCGACCTGTTCGTGGCCCTGACCGGCGCGCGGGACGGCCATGAGTTCGTGGTCCAGACCGCCGACAAGGGCGCGGCCGGGGCGCTGATCTCCAGGCCCGTCGCCATCCCGGCCGTGCTGGTCGAGGACACCTTCCGCGCGCTGGAGCGCCTGGGCGTCGCCGCCCGCGAGCGCGCGCCCCAGGCGCGGCGGGGCGCGGTGACCGGCTCGGTCGGCAAGACCAGCGTCACCCGCGCCGTCGAGGCGGGCCTGCGCCGGGCGGGCAAGGCCCACGCCTCGGTCAAGTCGTACAACAACCATATCGGCGTGCCCCTGACCCTGGCGCGGATGCCGCGCGACACCCAGCGGGCGGTGTTCGAGGTCGGCATGAACCACGCCGACGAGATCACCCCGCTGTCGGGCTTCATCAAGCCGCACGCCGTGGCCATCACCACCGTCGGCCCCGTCCACCTGGAGAACTTCGCCGACGGCGAGGAGGGCGTGGCCCGGGCCAAGGCCGAGATCTTCGCCGGCCTGGAGCCGAACGGCGTGGCCGTGCTGAACGCCGACAATCCGTGGTTCGGCCTGCTGAAGGCCGAGGCCGAGAAGGCCGGCGCCCAGGTCTGGAGCTTCGGCACGGGCGAGGGCGTCACCGCCCAGTTGACCGTGTTCGCCGCCGGTCCGAACGGCGCCCAGGTCACCGCCGTCCTGCGCGGCGAGACCATCCATTTCCCGATCCTGCAGACCGGCGTCCACTGGGGCCTCAACAGCCTGTGCGTGCTGCTGATGCTGGAGGCGCTGGACGTCGACCGCGAGACCGCCCTGGCCGCCCTGGCCGAGTTCGAGCCGATCGAGGGCCGCGGCGCCGAGCGCGTGGTCAGGGTCCCCGGCGGGACCTTCACCCTGGTCGACGAGAGCTACAACGCCAACCCGGTCTCGATGCAGGCCGCCCTGAAGACCCTGGGCGCGCGCGCGGTCGCCGGCCGGCGCATCGTCGTCCTCACCGACATGCTGGAGCTCGGCCCGCAAAGCGCCCGATTCCACGGCGATCTAGCCGACCCGATCGCGGCCGCCGGCATCGACCTGGTGTTCTGCACCGGACCGTTAATGAAATCTCTATGGGAAGCGCTTCCGCCGACTCGGCGGGGCGCGTACGCCCCAAGCGCCGCCGAACTCGCGCCCCTGGTCGCCTCGGCGGTGCGGGCGGGCGACGTGGTGATGGTGAAGGGTTCGAACGGATCGAAGGCGGGGGCCGTGGCCGCCGCCCTGGGCGCGCTCGACCTCGAAGGACAGGACTGATGCTGTATTTCCTCTACGAGTGGCTGTCGCGGGGCGGGCACGAGCATGTGCCGGTCCTGAACCTGCTCAAGTACCTGACCTTCCGCACCGGCATGTCGATGCTGACGGCCTATATCGTCGCCGTCGCCATGGGCTCGCGCTTCATCCGCTGGATGAAGGCCAAGCAGGGCAAGGGCCAGCCGATCCGCACCGACGGCATCGCCCGCCACGTCACCGAAAAGGCCGGCACCCCCACCATGGGCGGCTTCATGATCCTGGCCGGCCTGTTCGTCGGCTCTCTGCTGTTCGGCGACCTCAAGAACGTCCACGTCTGGGTGGTGCTGGGCATCACCGCCGCCTTCGGCGTGCTGGGCTTCATGGACGACTACGCCAAGGTCACCAAGCAGACGACCGCCGGCCTCTCCAGCGGCCAGAAGCTGGTCGCCCAGTTCATCGTCTCGATCCTGGCGGCCGTGGTGCTGATCGTCTTCGCGCCGCAGTCGCCCACCACGCCGGGCCTGGAGACCTCGGTGGTCTTCCCGATCCTGAAGAACCTGGTGATCAACCTCGGCTGGTTCTACGTGGCCTTCGCCGCGGTCACGATCGCCGGCTTCTCCAACGCCGTGAACCTGACCGACGGCCTGGACGGCCTGGCCATCGTGCCGGTGATGTTCGCCGCCTCGACCTTCGGCCTGATCGCCTACCTGGTCGGCAACGTGAAGTTCGCCGACTATCTGAACCTGCACTACGTGCCCAGCGTCGGCGAGCTGGCCGTGCTGTGCGGCGCGATCATCGGCGGCGGCATGGGCTTCCTCTGGTACAACGCCCCGCCGGCCAAGATCTTCATGGGCGACACCGGCTCGCTGGCCCTGGGCGGCGCCCTGGGCTCGATCGCCGTCTGCGCCAAGCACGAGCTGGTCCTGGGCATCGTCGGCGGCCTGTTCGTGGCCGAGGCGCTGAGCGTGATGATCCAGGTCGCCTACTTCAAGAAGACCGGCAAGCGCATCTTCCTGATGGCGCCGATCCACCACCATTTCGAGAAGCTCGGCTGGGCCGAGAGCACCGTCGTCGTCCGCTTCTGGATCGTGGCGATGATGCTCAGCTTCGTCGGCCTCGCCACCCTGAAGCTGAGATAGGAAGGGGCGCGCCATGATCCCGGTCCGCGGTTTCGAGGGCAAGACCGTCGCCGTGTTCGGCCTTGGCCGGACGGGGCTGACGGCCGCGCGCGCGCTGATCGCCGGCGGGGCCAAGGTGGCGCTGTGGGACGAGAAGCCCGCCAGCCGCGAGGCGGCCGTGGCCGAGGGCCTGAGCGTCGTCGACCTGTCCACGGCCGACTGGAGCCAGTTCGCCGCCCTGATGCTGTCGCCGGGCGTGCCCCTGACCCACCCCAAGCCGCACTGGACCGTGGCCAAGGCCAAGGCGGCCGGGGTCGAGGTGCTGGGCGACATCGAACTGTTCGCCCGCACGGTCAACGCCGCGCCCGAGCACAAGAAGCCCAAGATCGTCGCCATCACCGGCACCAACGGCAAGTCGACCACCACCGCCCTGATCGGCCACCTGTGCCGCCAGGCCGGCCGCGACACCCGGGTGGGCGGCAATATCGGCGAGGGCGTGCTGGGTCTGGAGGACATGCACGGCGGCGCCGTCTACGTGCTCGAACTCTCGTCCTACCAGCTGGACCTGACCTCCAGCCTCAAGCCCGACGCCGTCGTGCTGCTGAACATCTCGCCCGACCACCTGGACCGCCACGGCGGCATGGACGGCTACATCGCCGCCAAGCGCCGGATCTTCCTGAACCAGGGCAAGGGCGACACCGCGATCATCGGGGTCGACGATCCCTGGTGCCAGCAGATCTGCACCGAGATCACCGCCGCCAACCGCCGCACCATCTGGCCGATCAGCGCCGGCAAGGCCATGGGCCGGGGCGTCTACGCCCTGCAGGGCGTGCTGTACGACGCCACCGGCGAGCGGGTCACCGAGATGGCCGACCTGCTGCGCGCCCGCAGCCTGCCCGGCCGCCACAACTGGCAGAACGCCGCGGCCGCCTACGCCGCCGCTCGCGCCCTGGGCGTCCCGCCGCACCAGGCGGTGGACGGCCTGATGACCTTCCCGGGCCTGGCCCACCGGATGGAGACGGTCGGCAAGATCGGCAAGGTCCGCTTCGTCAACGACAGCAAGGCCACCAACGCCGACGCCGCCCGCCAGGCGATGTCGTCCTATCCCAGGTTCTACTGGATCGCCGGCGGCGTGCCCAAGGCCGGCGGCATCGACGACCTGGCCGACCTGTTCCCGCGCGTCGCCGGCGCCTATCTGATCGGCCAGGCGGCCGAGGACTTCGGCAGGACGCTGGAGGGCAAGGCCCCGGCGCGCCAGTGCGGCGACATCGAGACGGCGGTGGCCGCCGCCTATGCCGACGCCGCCGCGTCCGGCGAGGAGGCCATCGTCCTGCTGTCGCCCGCCTGCGCCTCGTTCGACCAGTTCGCCGACTTCGAGCAGCGGGGCGAGGCGTTCCGCGCCGCGGTCAACGGCCTGGGCAAGGCGCCGGCGTCGGCGGCCAAGCGGGCGTAGGTGCTCGCCGTCCTGGAGGGCTTGGCGTGCATCCCTACTGGTTTACCTTCGAGCCGCTGAATTCTCCGACGCCGCTCAATTTTGGCGCGGGGGTCACGGCGCGTGACGACGCGGACGCTCGGGAGTTGGTTCGAGAGGCCTTCGGAGATCTGTCCGTCGCCAAGATGGTGGTTCTGAAGGACCTGGACGGGCTGGATCAAGGCCATGTCCGCCCGAACATGGGAAACATCCTGTTTCGTGGGATTTGGTTTCCGCTCGGCTACGAAAACATCGGCAAGGACTGATCAGAGTCCATTCGTCACACCCTCGCCAACCGCCACAACAACACTCGATTAACCCTAAACTCCGACTCTCCGGCCATGACGTTCCAGACCACCCACGCCTTCGCCCGCACCGACCGCTCGCGGCTGGGCGTTTGGTGGTGGACGACCGATCACTGGCTGCTGGGCGCCACGGCGGTTCTGATGACGGTGGGGGTGCTGCTGTCGTTCGCCTCCAGCCCGGCCGCCGCCGCGCGGATCGGCATCGACGACCAGTTCCACTTCGCGGTGCGCCAGTGCATCTTCGGCCTGGGCGCGGCGCTGATCGTGCTGTCGGTGTCGATGCTGAGTCCGCGAGGCATCCGCCGCGCGGCGTTCTTCATCTACATCGTCGCCATCGGGGTGATGGCCGCCCTGCCCTTCATCGGCCACAGCGCCAAGGGCGCGGCCCGCTGGCTGCTGATCGGCGGCTTCACGTTCCAGCCGTCGGAATTCATGAAGCCGGCCCTGATCGTGCTGGTCTCCTGGATGTTCGCCGAGGGCCAGAAGGGCGAGGGCGTGCCGGGCGTGTCGATCGCCTTCGCCCTCTATTTCATCGCCGTGGCCCTGCTGCTGGTCCAGCCCGACGTCGGCCAGACCGTGCTGATCACCATCGCCTTCGGGGCCGCCTTCTGGATGGCCGGGGTGCCGATCTCGTGGATCATGGGCCTGGGCGCCGTGGCCGTCGGCGGCCTGATGTCGACCTATTTCCTGTTCGACCACGTCCATGCCCGGGTGCAGAAGTTCCTCAGCCCAGACCAGGCCGACACCCACCAGATCACCCGCGCCGCCGAGGCCATCCACGCCGGCGGCCTGTTCGGGCGCGGCCCGGGCGAGGGGGTGATGAAGCGCCACGTGCCCGACCTGCACACCGACTTCATCTACTCGGTCGCCGCCGAGGAATATGGCCTGGTGTTCTCCCTGGCCCTGATCACCCTGTTCGCCTTCGTCGTGGTGCGCGGCCTGTACAAGGCCATGAAGCTGACCGACACCTTCGAGCAGGTGGCCGCCTCGGGCCTGTTCGTGCTGGTGGGCCAGCAGGCCTTCATCAACGTGGCCGTGAACCTGAACATGATCCCCACCAAGGGCATGACCCTGCCCTTCATCAGCTATGGCGGCTCGTCGATGCTGGCCATGGGCCTGACCCTGGGCATGGCCCTGGCGTTGACGCGCAAGCGTCCGGGGGCCTATGGCGGGGCGGGAGAGTTCGACCAGGCGGGGGGCCTGGCCTAGGAGTCTCCGAGGAGAGCCGCCTTGCCCGTCATTCGCTCGCGTACCGGAGCCGTCCCGCAATGAGCAAGCTGGCCGTCGTCGCCGCCGGAGGGACCGGCGGACACCTGTTCCCCGCCCAGGCCCTGGCCGAGGCCCTGGCCGCCCGCGGCTGGCGCATCGTGCTGGCCACCGACGAGCGCGGCGCGCTCTATGCCGACAAGTTCCCGGCCCAGGAGCGCCTGGCCCTCTCGGCCGCCACCGCCAAGGCCGGCGATCCGATCGGCATGCTCAAGGCCGGCCTGGCGGTCTGGCAGGGCGTGAACCAGGCCAAGGCCGCGTTCAGGCGGCTGGACCCGGCCGTGGTCGTGGGCTTCGGCGGCTATCCCGCCCTGCCCGCCCTGCTGGGCGCCCTGGCCCAGAAGCGGCCGACGGTGATCCACGAGCAGAACGCGGTGCTGGGCCGGGTGAACCGCTTCCTGGCCCCGAAGGTCGACGAGGTCGCCTGCGCCTTCCCGACCCTGCAGCGCGCCAAGCCCTCGGTGAAGGCCCGCGCTCACGTCGTGGGCAACCCCGTGCGGCCGCCGGTGCGCGCCCTCTACGACGTGCCCTACCTGCCGCCCGAGGTGCAGCTGCGCATCCTGGTCACCGGCGGCAGCCAGGGCGCGCGCCTGCTGTCCGAGCTGATTCCCGAGGCCGTCGCCAAGCTGCCCGAGGAGATGCGCGGCCGCCTGAAGGTGTTCCAGCAGGCCCGCGCCGAGAGCATGGAAGGGGCCCGCAAGACCTATCGCAACGCCATGGTCGAGTGCGAGGTCGCGCCGTTCTTCCGCGACATGGCCGGTTATCTGCGCCAGGCCCACCTGGTGATCGGCCGCTCGGGGGCCTCCACCTGCACCGAGCTGGCCGTGGCCGGCCGCCCGTCGATCCTGGTGCCCCTGAAGATCGCCGCCGACGACCACCAGCGCTTCAACGCCCTCCTGCTCGAGGAAGCGGGCGGCGCGGCCGTCTGCCTGGAGGACGAACTGACCGTCGACGCCATGGCCGGCGCGCTCAACGCCCTGCTCAAGGACCCCGAACGCCTGGCCCGCATGGCCGAGGGCGCGCGGTCGGTCGCCAAGCCGGACGCGGCGGAGGAACTGGCGGACCTGGTGGAGAAGACGGCGGAGTAGAACGCGTGTTTCTGATTCTTCTCATTGCGTAAGGCAGTATTGTACTTCGCATACCCACTGCCTAGATTGACCCCGGCCCAGAGGGATCCACAATGGCATGGGCGACGCCCCAATTCACACCCGAGGTGGTTAACGCCGCCGCAAAAAAGTTGGCGGGGCTGGAGTTTCCGGTTGTCGATCTTGCCGGGCTTGAAGCCCTTGGAGTTCTAAACAACTGGCGCTCTTCTCACGCGTATCCACTCAACACCTTCCAGATCACTCTTCGGAACAAGGCCCGTAAGATCGAGCGCGGCGTTATCGTCGCGCAGCGATCGAAGCGCTTGGAGTCGATCCATAAGAAACTTGTCGCCAAGCCTACGATGCGCATGACGCAGATGCAGGACATCGCTGGGTGCAGGGCAGTTTTCACCAAGATGACGAGCGTATATCGCTTAGTTAGAGCGTATAAATCCAGTAAGTTTGACCACAAGTTCAGGGGCGAGAAAGACTACATCGCCAATCCGAAGCCTGATGGCTATCGGTGTTACCATCTCGTTTATGAGTACATTGGAAGCGGGGATACAGCGGCTTATTCCGGACTCCGCGTAGAGGTCCAAATACGGACTCAGATGCAGCACGCATGGGCTACTGCAGTTGAGGCTGTCGGCATCTTCACTAAGCAGGCCCTGAAATCCAACCAAGGAGATCAGGAGTGGCTACGCTTCTTTGCGCTTATGGGATCGGCGCTCGCTGCGATAGAGCAAACGCCGCCCGTTCCTGGTACGCCGGTTGACAAGGTCGAGCTTGTAAGAGAGATCGGAGCGCTCGCGCAAGCGCTCCATGTCAAACAGATGCTTCAGGTCTACAATACGACCCTTACAACACTTGGCTCAGCCAAAGACGAGAAATATTTCATCATCGAAGTGGACCTAGATAGCCTACGGATTACAGTCCGCCGATTCAAGGCTAAAGAGTCGGAGGAGGCTAACCGTATATATACTGAGTTAGAGAGCAAGCTCCCCGATGGCTCTCCAAATCAGGTAGTTCTGGTATCAGTGGACAACATTAACGCCCTCAAGAAAGCATATCCCAACTACTTCCTAGACACGGATTTATTTAGCCGTCTTGTAGATCGGGTTTTGAAGGGGGATTTTCCCGCTCCGCAGGCGCAAACTACTCTTTCCTTAGGCGAACCACTCCTCGCATAATTTTCTCAAGCCGTCGGCAGTTTGGAGCACAATTAGCCATCGGCTTCTAGCTCTGCGAGTTCTGGCAATCGCTTCGACTGCTTCGCCCTCACCTTGCTCTTGATTCGTCACTGGTCTCGCTTTCACTTGAGATGTGAGCGCTTTGCCCAGCTGTCGTGGAAAATATCCACACGGCGGTGAGGCGTGGCCTTGAGCGCGCCAGACGGTGAGCGGTTGCGCGATCAGGGTTCCGCGCCCGTCTCGATCAGCGGCCGACCGATCTTGACCGCGTCAGCAACGCTCCTCGCCAATGAGACCTTGGCGAACGGCCGCCAGCCGTCGCAGACGACCTTGGCCACCGCCTCGTCCGCGCCGCCCGCGGGGATCGCCGCCGCGGGCCGCTGGTCGCCCGTCACCGGTCCTTCACGTCCGCCCGCCCGGATGCTGCCGAAGCCGGCGCGGGCGATCGTCCGCGCGTCGCAATCGATGACCTCGTAGCGCCAGCCGCCCCAGAAGGCCTCGGTCCCGGCGGTGAAGCCATCCTCGGCCACCTGCAGCACGCGCAGGCGCGCCGTCCGCCCCGTCCAGGCGATCCCGCCCATGTCCACGAAGGTCGCGAACCGGCCGACATCGGCCAGCCGCAGCTCCATCGGGGCCTGGGCGAAGGCTGGGAATGCGAAGGCGATCAGGCCGCTCGCTAGCCCGGCCAAGCTTCGCCTCGGGCCAAAATCCACGCGATCTGCACCAAACATCCCGTTCCACCCCGTCGCCAAATCGTCTAATCGGGCTGGATGATCCAGCGTCGACGACCCGTCCCCTTCGAACTCGGCCCCGTGCACTTCATCGGCATCGGCGGCATCGGCATGTCCGGCATCGCCGAGATCATGATCCGCATCGGCTACACCGTGCAGGGCAGCGACGCCAAGGCCAGCGCCAATACCGAGCGGCTTTCGAGCCTGGGCGCGCGGATCTTCATCGGCCACGACGCGGCCCATGTCGAAGGCGCCTCGGCCGTCGTCTATTCGACCGCGGTCAAGGCCGACAATCCCGAGATGGTGGCCGGCCGCGACAAGCGCCTGCCGCTGGTGCGCCGCGCCGAGATGCTGGCCGAACTGATGAGATTGCAGTTCTCGGTGGCCGTGGGCGGCACCCACGGCAAGACCACCACCACCTCGATGGTCGCCGCCCTGCTGGACGCCGGCGCGCTGGACCCCACCGTGGTCAACGGCGGCATCATCAACGCCTACGGCACCAACGCCAAGGTCGGCGAGGGCGACTGGATCGTGGTCGAGGCCGACGAGAGCGACGGGTCGTTCCTCAAGCTGAAGTCCACCGTAGCCATCGTCACCAATATCGACGCCGAGCACCTGGACCACTGGGGCGACTTCGACGCGGTCAAGAAGGGCTTCCGCGATTTCGTCGAGAACATCCCGTTCTACGGCTTCGCGGCGGTCTGCACCGACCATCCGGAGGTCCAGGCCCTGACCGCCCGGATCGAGAACCGCCGGCTGGTCACCTACGGCACCAATCCCCAGGCCGAGGTGCGGGTCAGCAACATCGCCATGGGCCCGGACGGCGCGACCTTCGACATCGTCGTCTCGCCGCTGTCGGGCGAACAGATCCGCTACGAAGGCCTGAAGATGCCGATGGCGGGCCATCACAACGTGCTCAACGCCACCGCCGCCGTGGCCGTGGCCCGCGAGCTGGGCGTCGACGCCGAGGCCATCCGCGCCGGCCTGGCCGGCTTCGGCGGGGTCAAGCGCCGCTTCACCACCACGGGCGTGGCCAACGGGATCCGCATCGTCGACGACTACGGCCACCATCCGGTCGAGATCGCCGCCGTGCTGAAGGCCGCCCGCGCGGTCAGCACGGGCAAGGTGATCGCCGTGGTCCAGCCCCACCGCTTCACCCGCCTGCGCGACCTGATGACCGAGTTCAGCTCGTGCTTCAACGACGCCGACACGGTGATCGTCGCCGACGTCTACACGGCCGGCGAGACGCCGATCGAGGGCGTCGACCGCGACCACCTGGTCGACGGCCTCAAGAAGTTCGGCCACCGCCGCGCCCTGGCCCTGGAAAGCCCCGCCGCCCTGCCGGCCCTGATCGCCGCCGAGGCCCAGTCCGGCGACCTGGTCGTGCTGCTGGGGGCCGGCGACATCACCGCGTGGGCCTATGCCCTGCCGGGGCAGTTGGAAGCGCTGGCCAAGTGAAGCACTACGGCGCCGTGTTCGCGACGAAGGCGGTTCTTTTCGCCTTAGGGATCGCGGACGTGGTCGCTAGCTGGTGGCTGACTAACCTTTTGACGTTTCATCGGCCGCCAGCGCCGCACGGAATCTACGTGAGGCCCTATCAAGCCCACGGCAGCGTGACCTACATCTCGAACCTCGACTACTGGACCAACATCGCGCCGATTGGCGTTGCGCTTTTTCTGGCCCTGTCGTGGTGGCTGGTGATGCGCCGTGAAAAGCATTTGGACGGACGCTAACGCTCGCCATGACCTGGAAAACCCAACTCCCCGCCGTTCGCGGCAAGCTGCTGGTCGACGAGGCCCTGGCGCCGTTCACCTGGTTCCGGGTCGGCGGTCCGGCCGACGTGGTGTTCCTGCCGGCCGACGAGCAGGACCTGGCCGACTTCCTGAAGGTCCTGGATCCGGCGGTGCCGGTGCTGGCCATCGGCGTGGGCTCCAACCTCTTGGTCCGCGACGGCGGCGTCGAGGGGGTGGTGATCCGGCTGGGCAAGGGCTTCAACACCGTCGAGGCCCTGGGCGACAACCGCATCAAGGCCGGGAGCGCCGTGCCCGACGCCATCCTGGCCCGCAAGGCGGCCGACGCCGGCGTCGCCGGGCTGGAGTTCTACGCCGGCATCCCCGGCACGGTCGGCGGCGCGGTGATCATGAACGCCGGGTGCTACGGCTCGGAGACCGTCAACGTCGTGAAATCCGTCCGGGTCATGGACCGCGCCGGCCAGGTGCGCGAGCTGGCGGTCGAGGACCTGCACTACACCTATCGCCACAGCGCCTTGCAGGACGGCGAGACCGTGGTCGTGCTGGACGCGATCTTCGAAGGGACGGCCGACGAGCCTTCCGAGATCAAGTCCCGCATGCGCGCCATCACCGAGCGCCGCGAGACCACCCAGCCGATCCGCGAGAAGACCGGCGGCTCGACCTTCAAGAACCCGCCGGGCCATTCGTCGTGGAAGCTGGTCGACGAGGCCGGCTGGCGCGGGCGGCTCTATGGCGGGGCGATGTTCAGCCCGCTGCACAGCAACTTCCTGATCAACACCGGCGAGGCCACCGCCGCCGACCTGGAAGGCCTGGGCGACACGGTCCGCGCCGACGTGCTGGCCAAGACCGGGGTGCAGTTGGACTGGGAGATCAAGCGGATCGGGCGGGCGGGCTGAGTCGTGACCGGGACATGCACTTGTGCGTGTCCCCAAGTCCAGGCTCGACGCCCCGGATGCGGCTGGGGACACGCACAAGTGCATGTCCCCGCCTCAACTCCAAAGGTTACGGATAGTTCATCCGGTTGTTGCCTATTCCCGGCGCATAGCGGTGCTATGAACCCCCTCGAACGAGGGAGATTTCATGCGCCTGCTCCGTACCCTGCTGACCGCCGCCGCCGTTTCCACCCTGATGGCCGGGACTGTCCATGCCCAAGACGCCAAGACCGCCGAGGCCCTGCGCGACAAGGCCCTGCTGGACCGCACCGCCTGGGACGTCACCGAGGACCTGACCACCAGCATCGGCCCGCGCCTGGTCGGCTCGCCGGCCATGGCCCGCGCCAAGGATTGGAGCGTCGCCAAGTTCAAGGCGCTGGGCTTCACCAACGTCAAGGTCGAGGAATTCGCCAAGCCGTCGTGGACGCGCGGCGAGGAGAGCGCCGAGCTGGTCGCCCCCTATCCGATGAAGCTCAGCATCGTCGGCCTGGGCCGCACGGTCCCCACGCCCGCGGCCGGGATCGAGGCCGAGGTGGCGCTGTTCAAGACCTATGCCGAGCTGATCGCCGCGCCGGAAAGCGCCGTGAAGGGCAAGATCGTGGTGATCACCCAGCCGATGGTCCGCGCCCAGGACGGGGCCGGCTACGGCGTGGCGGGGATCTCGCGCCGGTCCGGCCCGGTCGAGGCCGCCAAACGCGGCGCGGTCGGCCTGCTGATCCGCTCGGTCTCGACCTCCGACTCCACGGTGCCGCACACCGGCGTCACCGCCTTCGGCGACGGCGTGGTCTCCATCCCCTCGGCCGCCCTGGGCGTGCCCGAGGCCGAGCAGCTGGAGCGCCTGGCCGCCAAGGGCCCGCTGCGCATCAAGCTGAAGCTGGCCTCGACCGTCGACCCGGCCGACGTGGCCTGGAACATCTCGGGCGAGATCAAGGGCTCTGAAGAGCCCGACGAGGTGATCGTCATCGGCGGCCACCTGGACAGCTGGGACGTCGGCACCGGCGCCCTGGACGACGCCACCGGCGTGGCCATCACCACGGCCGCCGCCAAGCTGATCGGCGACCTGCCCAAGCATCCCAAGCGCACCATCCGCGTGGTGATGTTCGGCTCGGAAGAGAGCGGCGGCTCGTCGGAGGCCTATCTGGCCGCCCACAAGGACGAGGTCCCCAAGATCGTCCTGGCCGGCGAGAGCGACAGCGGCGCCGACCGCGTCTACAGCCTGCAGATCGCCAAGGGCGCGGCCGACCATCCGGCCATGAAGACCGCCGTGCGCGTCCTGGCCCCGCTGAAGATCTACCTGGACCGCAACCCGCCGGCCCACGCCGGCGCGGATGTCGAGGGCCTGGAAGGCGCTGGCGTGCCGGTGGTGGCGCTGAACCAGGACGCCAGCCGCTACTTCGACTACCACCACACCATGGACGACACCCTCAACAAGGTTCGCCCCGACGAACTGGCCCAGAACGTCGCCGCCTGGGCCAGCTTCATCTACCTGGTGGCCGACAGCGACATCGACTTCCGCGCGCTCAGCGCCGCGGCGCCGGCCTCGGCTTCGGGACACTAGGCCGCCGGCCGCGTCGGTCGGGATGCGAGGGGATGGCCCCTCGCATCCCTCGCCGAACGCGCTATATCCACGCCCATGGCTGAAGCTTTCAACGACAAGACCCTGACCGGCGACAAGGCGACCCGCTACGCCGAGGTGGCCGACGAGATCGCCTCGGTGCTGGACGGCGAGGCCAATCTGACGGCGCGCATGGCCACCGTGGCCTCGATGCTGGCCAGCAGCTTCGACCACTATTTCTGGACCGGCTTCTACGTGGTGGACCCGGCCAAGGACCGCGAACTGGTGGTCGGCCCCTACCAGGGCACCCTGGGCTGCCTGCGCATCGCCTTCGGGCGCGGCGTCTGCGGGACGGCGGCGGAGACCGGCCAGACCCAGCTGGTCGCGGACGTCCATGCCTTTCCGGGACACATCGCCTGCGACAGCCGCTCCCAAAGCGAGATCGTCGTGCCGGTGTTCGACGCCTCGGGAACGCTGCTGGCGGTGTTCGACGTCGACTCCGACCAGCCGGCCGCTTTCGACGCCGTCGACCAGCAGGGCCTCGAAAAGATCCTGAAGACCACATTCGCCTGAGAAGGGTACTGGGCCGATACAAAGTGGCCCGGTGGTTGCAATCCTGATCCACATCTTTCCCTAACCGGATCGGATTAGGACATATGGCGATGCTGGATATCGAGACCCTCCACCCGCTGGCTCTGGACGAGGCCGATCTGCGGACCTGGCGCGACCTGGCGGCGGCCCAGCCGGCTTTCCACAGCCCGCTGCTGGGTCCGGACTTCGCCCAGGCCGTCGGGGCCGTGCGCGACGACGCCCGGGTGGCCGTGATCCGCCGCAGGGGCCAGACCCTGGGCTTCCTGCCGCATCACCGCCGTCCCGGAGCCATGGCCCGGCCGATCGGCTCGCCGCTGTCGGACTATCACGGCCTGGTCTCGCGCCCGGACGCGGGCCTGGCCGGCGCCGAGGTGCTGCGCGCCGCCGACCTGACCGCCTATCGCTACACCGGCCTGGTCGATCCGCACGGCGTGTTCTGCCGAACCGAGACCAAGGCCGCCCATGTGATCGACCTGATCGGGACCGACGCCGAGGCCTATCTGGAGGCCGTCCGCGCCGCCAGTCCCAAGAAGATCAAGAACTGGCGCCGGCTGGACAACAAGCTGGAACGCGAGGTGGGCGCGGTGACCCTGGTCGGCCCCGACCATTCCCGCGAGGCCTTTGACCAGCTGATCGCCTGGAAGCGCGAGCAGCTGGAGCGCACCGGCGTCCACGACTTCCTGCGTCCTGACTGGACGCGCGGCCTGATGCTGGACCTGTTCCAGAAACGGACAGGCCCGTTCCAGGGCCTGATGATCAATCTCTACGCCGGCGGCCAGCTGGTGGCCGGTCATTTCGGCGTGCGGCTGGACGGCGTCTACCACCCGTGGATCGCCTCGACCAATCCGGCCCATGGCGAGTGGTCGCCGGGCCAGATCTTCTTCATGCGCGCCATCGCCGCCATGCCGGGCCTGGGCCTGCACCACTATGACCTCGGTCCCGGGCACGACCACTACAAGGGCGCCTACGCGCTCAGCCAGGTCCAGATCGGCGAGGGCACGGCCACGGCCGCGACCATGGCCGGCCGCGTCGCCCATTCGCTGGACGGGGTCATGGCCCTGGCCGGTTCGCGGGGCGCGGGCCCGGTCGGGCGGCTGACCCGCCGCATGGAGGCCATCGCCAGCGTCGAGCTGACCATGGGCGGGCGGATGCGCGGCCTGGTCGACGCCTTCGCTAACCAAGCGCAAAGGCGCGGCGGATAAGCTGGGCCAAAGCCTGGAGTTGCCATGCGCGTCACGGTCATGATCCCCACCCAACGGCGTCTCGCCGGCCTGGCCGTCGCGGCGCGTTCGGTGTTCGCCCAGGCTGGCGTCGATTTCGCCCGCCTGGAGCTGGTGGTCGTCGACAACGACCAGGCGCCGTCGGCCCAGGCGACCGTCGCCGAACTGGCCGGCCAGGCGCCGTTTCCGGTCCACTACGTCCACGAGCCGCGGCCGGGCGTGGCCCACGCGCGCAACGCCGGCATGGCCAGGGCGGGCGGCGAGCTGATCGCCTTCCTCGACGACGACGAGGAGGCCCCGGCCGGCTGGCTGGCCGCGCTGCTGGCCGCCCAGGCCCGCTATGGGGCCGACGTGGTGTTCGGCCCGGTCCGGGCCCGCGCCCCGGCCAGCGTGACCCAGCATCGCGACTATCTGGAGCGTTTCTTCTCGCGCGAAGGCCCGGCGCAGGCCGGTATCATCGACCACTATTACGGCTGCGGCGACAGCCTGCTGCGCCGCGCCGCCCTGCCCGACCCGGTCGCGCCGTTCGCCGTCGAGCGCAACCACATCGGCGGTGAGGACGACATGCTGTTCGGCCACATGCGGGCCGCCGGGGCGCGGTTCGCCTGGGAGCCGGCGGCCTGGGTCTGGGAAGACCCCGTGCCCGATCGCCTCTCCCTGGACTACACGATCCGCCGCGCCTTCGCCTACGGCCAGGGTCCCTCCGCCCACTGCGCCGCCGCCAGCCCCCCCGACCGCCTGGGCGTCGCCCGCTGGATGGCCGTCGGCGTGGCCCAGAGCGCGCTGTTCGGCCTGGTGGCCGGCTTCAAGTGGCTGGTCCGGGCCGGGGACCGGGCCGACTGGCTGGACCGCGCCGCCCGGGGCCTGGGCAAGACCCTGTGGTGGGGCCCGTTCAAGATCCAATTCTACGGAAGGACCGCGTCGTGAGCATCATCAGCGACTGGACCGACGACAAGGCCAGGGCTTTCGGCCGCGAGAACCTGGTCTTCCAGCATGGCCTGCACCAGCGGCCGATGTTCGACGACGAGGGCCTGGCGCGCCTGCTGGACCAGTATCCGCGCGACCAGCTGGGCGTCTTCACCATGGGCGAGGACCCCAAGGCCTGGACCACCTGGCGCAAGGGCGCGGCGGGGAACCTCAGCGGCGACCAGTTGCTGGAGGCCGCCCAGGCCGGACGCATCTGGCTGAACCTGCGCAAGACCAACGACTTCGTGCCGGACTACGCCGCCCTGTGCGACGAGATCTTCGCCGAGAAAGAGGCCCGGGTCCCTGGCCTGAAGACCTTCAAGCGCGACCTGGGCATGCTGATCAGCAGCGCCAACGCCCAGGTGTTCTATCACCTGGACGTGCCGCTGGTGTCGCTGTGGCAGATCCGCGGCCAGAAGAAGGTCTGGGTCTATCCGGTCGCCGATCCCTATGTGGGCGAGCTGGCGCTGGAGAGGATCGTGCTCAAGGAAACAGCCGAGCAGTTCGCCTTCGACCCGGCCTGGGACGCCGGCGCCCAGGCCTACGACCTGACGCCCGGGACCATGGTCACCTGGCAGCAGAACGCCCCGCACCGGATCGAGAACGGGCCGATGCTGAACGTCTCGATCTCGATCGAATTCATGACCCCTCCGGCCCTGATGCGGGCCAATGTCATCTACGCCAACGGCGTGCTCCGCCGGCGGCTGGGCGCCAGGCCGCGCGTGCAGAGCGGCTTCGGGCCCACGGCGCTGGGCAAGCTGGCCGTGGCCCGCGGCGCCAAGGCCCTGAACCTGCAGACCCCGCACGTGCGCCACCTGCCGGTGACCTTCGGTCTGGACGCCCAGCGGCCCGGCGAGCTGGTCGAGCGGGCCGGGGACGGAATCAGGTCTTAGCGTTGACCGGCTCGAACGCCGCGTCCCGCATCCACCCCGCCACCGGATGATCGCCAAGCGCGGCGACCACGCCGGCCCGTTCGGCGGCGCTCTTGTTCTGGCCCAGCTTCCAGGTTCCCTCCAGCCGCTCGACGCTCAGGCGGCAGCCGATGATGCCGCGCCTAATGGCCTCGAAGCGGCCCGGGCTCATCTTGTCTCGGGTCCAGGGTTTCTTGGGCAGGAGACGCGCCTTCTCCTGGGCCGACAGGTCGTCGAGAAGCGCCACGAACTCGGCGTCGCTGAGCGGCGCGATCAGGCCCTCGGCCTCGACCGAGACGTAGTTCCAGGTCGGGACCTGATCCTCACTGCCGTACCAGTCGGGGCTGACATAGGCGTCCGGGCCAGTGGCCAGGGCCACGGCGCGAACACCCTGGACGACGTACGGCGCCAGGGCGTTGCCGCGCGACAGGTGAAGGTCGAGGGCGACCTCGCCGAAGTCCAGCTCCCGGACCACCACCGGCGCCTGGGCGACGAACGGCCGACCGTCGACGGCCGCCGCCAGGGTCACGAACGGATGGGCGCGGACGAAGGCCAGCAGCGTCTGACGATCCTCGACCCGGAAGGGCTTGGCCGGATGCATCAGCCGGCGGCCCGCAGCAGGGCGACCAGCCGCGCGCGGGTCTCGCCGTCGGCGACTCCGTCGAAGCGGGTCTGCAGCCAGTGGCGCTGGAAGGCCGCGACCACCGTCTCGGTCCACTCGTCGTACTGGCCCGACGGCGCGCAGTTGTAGCCCAGGCGGGTCAGGCCGGCCTGCAGGGCGAAGACGCCGGTCCCCTCCTCGCCCCGCCCCAGGGGCGCGCCGGGCGACGGCGGCGGCTCGACCCACAGGCCGTGGCCCGCTTCGGCCAGGCGCTTCCAGGGAAACAGCTCGCCCGGGTCGATCTTGCGGCCGGGGGCGATGTCGGAATGGCCCAGGATACGGTCGTCGTCGATGGTCCAGCGCGAGCGGATGTCGGCCAGCAGGTTGATCACCGCGGCGACCTGGGCGTCGGGGAACGGGCGGTAGCCGAACTCGTGGCCGGGATTGACGATCTCGACGCCGATCGAGGCCGAGTTGATGTCCTTGACGCCCTTCCAGAAGGCGGCGCCGGCGTGCCAGGCGCGGCGCTCCTCGGGCACCAGGCGGAAGACCCGGCCGTCCTCCTCGACCATGTAGTGGGCCGAGACCTTGGCTTCCGGATCGCACAGCCGCGCCAGGGCCGCCTCCCCGGTCTCCATGCCGGTATAGTGCAGCACGATGCAGTCGGGCACGGTCTTGCGCGCGTCGAAGTTCGGCGACGGAGCGTCGATCAGCGCCTTGGGCGACGTCATTGAGAGCGGTTCCTCGTCAGCAGCAGCAGCGGCATCACCTGGTTCTTGCGCAGGGCGATGATCAGCACCCCCACTAGCGCGAGCAGCGTGCCGAGTCCCATCCGGGCGTCGAAATGATCGTGCGTGATCAGCACGCCCAGGCCAATGGTCATCAGCGGGGTCATCAGGGTAAGCGGCGCGACCAGATTGGCGTCGTGGCGCTGGATCAGGCCGTAATAGGCGGTGTGGGCCAGGACCGAGACGATCAGGGCCGAGAACAGCAGGGCCGCCAGGAACGGCCAGCCGGCCTTCAGGGCCAGGCCCGGACCGCCGGGTTCCGTGGCCAGGCTCAGCAGCGCCAGCGGCAGGACCGAGGTCGCGCCGACCCAGGCCTGGAACTGCAGCGGCTTGACCCCCTCGATCTGCTTCATCATCACCGCGCCCAGCGAGCCGGTGAAGGCCGAGGCGACGATGAACCACAGGCCCGGCGACAGCGTCAGGCCGTTCGGGTTCCACATCACCACCACCGCGCCGGTCAGGGTCAGGGCGATGCCCAGGCCGCGCTTCCAGCGCACCTTCTCGCCCAGCAGCAGCATCGACAGGATCGTCGTGAACGGCACGGCCAGCTGGATCACCACCGCCGAGGCGGAGGGCGAGGCGGTCCGGAACCCCATGAACAGCAGGGCGAAGTTGCCCGCTCCCATCAGCAGGCCGACCGCCACGATCCGCCAGGCGGGCCGCGGCGCCGGCAGCAGCCAGGGCAGGGTCACCGCCGCGACGATGGCGAACCGCACCGCCGCGTAGAACAGCGGCGGCACGCCCCAGTGGGCGACCACGATCTTGGAGATGATGTTGTTGCAGGCCCAGACCAGGCAGACCAGGACCAGCACGCCGAAGTCGCGCAGGGACATGGGAGGATCGATACGCGTCGCCGGTAAAGGTTTGCAATGAAAACCGATCATCGCGACGTCGTCCTTGGCGACGCCGCGGTTGACGTCCCGCCTAAACGGTCGTTTGCTGGTGAACAATGTTCACATAAGCGAGCGTCCGGACCACCGGACCGGGTGAACCTCAGGGTGGAAGCACGATGGCCATCGAGCATTTCGACGTACTGATCGTGGGCGCGGGCCTGTCGGGCGTCGGCGCGGCCTATCACCTGCAGCGCGACTGCCCGGGCAAGACCTACGCGATCCTCGAGGCGCGGGCGGCGATCGGCGGCACCTGGGACCTGTTCCGCTATCCCGGCATCCGGTCGGACAGCGACATGTACACCCTGGGCTACGCCTTCAAGCCGTGGCGCGAGGCGAAAGCCATCGCCGACGGACCGTCGATCCTGCGCTATGTCCGCGAGACCGCCGACGAGAACGGCATCACCCCGCGCATCCGCTTCGGCCACAAGGTCCGGCGGGCCAACTGGTCGTCGGAGAGCGCCACCTGGACCGTCGAGGCCGAGCATGACGGCCGGACGGTGAAGCTCACCTGCGGCTTCCTGTCGATGTGCAGCGGCTACTACAATTACGACGCCGGCTACATGCCCGACTTCCCGGGGACCGAGCGGTTCCAGGGGCGGATCGTCCATCCCCAGCACTGGCCGCGGGACCTCGACTACGCCGGCAAGCAGGTGGTGGTGATCGGCAGCGGCGCCACGGCCGTGACCCTCGTGCCGGAAATGGCCAGGACCGCCGGCCACGTGACCATGCTGCAGCGCTCGCCGACCTATGTGGTCTCGCGACCAGCCGAAGACGGGATCGCCAACTGGCTGCGCGCCAAACTGCCGGCCATGACCGCCTACGGCCTGACCCGCTGGAAGAACGTGCTGATGCAGATGCTGTTCTTCCGGATCGCCCGCAAGAAGCCGGAAAAGACCAAGCAGCAGCTGCTGGGCTTGGTGCGCGAGCACCTGGGCCCCGACTACGACATCGAGACCCACTTCACGCCGCGCTACAATCCCTGGGACCAGCGGCTGTGCCTGGTGCCTGACGCCGACCTGTTCGACTCGATCAAGGCCGGGACCTGCTCGGTGGTCACCGACCAGATCGAGACCTTCACGCAAACCGGCCTGCTGCTGAAGTCCGGCAGGACCCTCCCCGCCGACATCATCGTCACCGCCACGGGCCTGCGCATGCAGCTGCTGGGCGAGATGGAGATGGTGGTCGACGGCCGGAAGATCGCGCCGCACGAGACCACCAGCTACAAGGGCATGATGTTCAGCGACGTGCCGAACCTGGCCTCGACCTTCGGCTACACCAACGCCAGCTGGACCCTGAAGGCCGACCTGACGGCCGAATATGTCTGCCGCCTGCTCAAGCACATGGACCGCACGGGAACCCGGATCTGCACCCCGCGCCTGCCGGAGGGCGAGATGGAGATCGAGCCCTGGCTGGACTTCTCGTCGGGCTACGTCCAGCGCGCCCTGGCCGTGCTGCCCCGGCAGGGAACCAAGACGCCCTGGAAGGTGCACCAGAACTACGCCCTGGACCTGGTGGCCCTGCGCTACGGCAAGGTCGACGACGGGGTGATGGAGTTCTCCAAGGCCCGGGCTGCGGCAACGGCGAAGGCGGCGGCCTGACATCGTCAATCCGTCCCGCACGAGGCGCGCGAACGCGACGGCCGTGCGAGACGCCGATCAATCGAAGCCGAGGAAGCTCATGCTCTCCGCATCGGCCCTAAAAGACTCAGTAGCTGAAGCCTCCGCCTGTGTCGGTTTCGAGCGGGATGATCCTCGTGCCCGGTCGCGCCCGCATGAGGCAAACGTCGAAGCTGAACGTCCGCTTTTCGGGAAGCAACAACCTCAAGCGAAGCTCGGGCTTGGCTCCAAGGGCTTGTGGCGCGACGGTCGGGCTGAACAGCGCCACGCCAAAACGAGTCCAGTTCGCGCCGATCGCCAGAGGGGTATGAAAGACAGGCGGCGGGTTTGCGCCAGAGTCGAGCATCTGGACGGTCTGCGGAATGACGTCATAGGTCGCCCCTGCACCGACCGCCCGCATATAGGCGTCGAGCGTGAACCACTGATTCGACGCTAGGTCGAGAGGCCCGAACGCAACGTCCAGAAAGGGTTGCGGTCCCGAGGTGACGTCCTGGTTCACCCGGAACACATTTCGTACGATCAGACCCGCGTCGAGACTCGTGGGTTGACCAAAACCGACTGTCCCCACGGCGCCACACGCCGTCACCCTCAGGTTGGTGTTGACCTGACCGTCGACGACGGCGTCCACGGGATTGTTGACGAGGATCGGACGCCGAAACCAGGGGTCCGAAACCATTTCAGGCCCGCGAAGTTCTCCATCGCCTTTCAAATCGACGGAAAGCTGACTGTTGCCAAGCCCTTCGACCCGGAACGGGGCGGCAGAGCTTCCGGCCCCGCCGTACTTGGTGACCAGAGCGGCAAAGTCAATCTTCCGGCACCCGCCCCGGATATGAAGGGCATAGGTCCCGGCGCTGTCACGACCGTCGAGGCGATTGCCCGCCCCGACGAGATTCCCAATATCGCGAAGGACAACACCGTTACCGAAGACCGATGAGAACCGGCAATTGTGGATTTCAACTTCATCCAGGAAGCGAGCATTGAACGCGTCCCCTGCCGCCGCATCCACATCCGTCTCGTTCAGGCGGAAGCCGCCTCCGCCATGGCCGTCCTGGCCAAGGTAGAAGGCGTGGTCCATCGTCGCGGGCGCATAGTTGGACCCGGCCAGGCGAGCCCTCTCAAAGAAGTAGCCACCAGCGCCCGGAATTTCAGCCGGCACGTTTGCGTCGACCATCGGATAGTTGAATTCGGCCAAGACCTCGTCGCCGTAGAAAGATCCGCCACGGTTCTTGTCGACATAACAGTCGGAGACGAAGATCGAGGCGAACCCCCGCCGCCACTTGAAGGCCGTGCCGCGCTGAACATAAGCCTTGAAGCCTCGCAACCGCGTTCCCTGCCAGGCGCCCGCGCCGCCATTGTCGTGCAGGATCCCGCCGGTCCACTTGAGGATAAAATCCTCGATCACGATCCTGTCCAGGACCACGCCCGGGCCGATGCTGGCCGTATCCATCAGGAAGGTCGGCTCGACGTCCGCCAACGCCTTCTTGTTGCTCTCGCACCAGACCTGGAAGCCGCTCAAGTGCACGTCGGAAGACCTGATCTTGAAGAGAGCCCCGCCGCCCGCGTGGACGAAGATCGGCGCTCCGTTCGCGTTGGCGCCCGACGACCGCATGCGAACTGGCGCACTGATCACCAAGCTCGAAACCTTATAGGCCGCGGACGGGGCTGTCAGAAGCAGGCCCGCGCCGAGCGTCGCACCCGCGTCGATCCAGCGCTGAAGCGCGGGCGTGTCGTCCGCATCGTTGTCGCCGGTGGCGCCATAGTCCTGCGGCGTGATCCAGATCGTCATCTCGTTCCCCGTTTTCATGTGGATTTTCGTGTGACGCTGGCGTCTCACAATGAGAACATAAAGAGAACAAAATATCGTTCAAGCCGTCCCGACGGCTAAGCTGTGGAGCCTTTTGAATAGCCCAACGAAAGCAGTCTGGCGCCTCGGCCCGAGGCGTCAGGCGACCCAGCAAAAAAGAGCAAGGACCCTACTCCTCGTCGAACCCCGCGTCATCCTCCTCCACCGGCGCGGCCTTCACCGCCGCTCCGCCCTTGCGCCGCACGAAGCGCAGCGCCGTGTGGGTCCTGGAGAAGGCGCAGACCTTGGTGTCGACCAGGCCCTGCTCGCGGGCGGCGGCCAGGATCTCGACATCCTTCAGCGGCGCGCCCTTGCCCTTCTGGGCGACGATCCAGAGGGCGCCCTTGGGCCCCAGCCCGCCGACCAGGTCCTCGAGCCGGTCGAAATCGGCCAGGTCCTCGACGCCCAGGAACAGCAGGTCGATGTCCTCCCAGGCCTCGACGGGTTCGACCCGGGTCGACAGCTCGTCCAGGAACTCGGCGTCGTCGATCCCCTCGACCACCACCGTCTGGCCGGCCTTGACGCCCAGCTTGTCCAGCCGCCCCGGCGGGTTCTGGATGGCGTGCAGCCACTTGGCCGCCTGGCCCGGCTCCAGCGTGAAGCGCGTGCCGTCGGTCAGCACCAGGTCGTCGCCCTCGACCCGCAGGTCGCGCAGGGCGTGGCCCTGGAAGATGCCGCGCACGGCGCCGCGGAAGATCAGCTTGGGCGGCTCCCACAGGAGCTTGCCGTCGCTCTCGCCGTCGGAGAGCTGCCCCCAGACGCCCTTGGCTTCCTTGCCCATCAAGACCCCCGGAAGTTGGGCTGGCGCTTTTCGAGGATGGCGTCGACGCCCTCCATGTGGTCGTCGGTGTGGTGGGCGATGGCCTGGGCCGCCGCGCTCATCTCCATCAGGGTGTCGTAGCTGGCGGTCTGGCCGTGCTTGAGCAGGCTCTTGGCCATGCGCAGGGCGTGCGGCGGCTGCTGGGCGATGCGGGCCGCCAGGGCCAGGGCCTCGTCCATCAGGGTCTCGGCCGGCACGGCCTTGCTGATCAGGCCCCAGGCCTCCGCCTTGGCGGCGTCGATCACGTCGCCGGTGAACAGCAGCTCGGCGGCGCGGCTCATGCCGATGGTGCGCGGCATCAGCCAGGCCCCGCCGTCGCCGGGGATCAGGCCCAGCTTCAGGAAGGTCACCCCGAACTTCGCGGTGTCGGCGGCCAGGCGGATATCGGTCATGCAGGCCACGTCGCAGCCCAGGCCGATGGCCGCGCCGTTCACGGCCGCGATCGACGGGACTTCCAGGCCGTAGATGGCCCGCACGATGCGGTGGATGTTCTTGCGGTAGCCGTCGCGGACCTTGACGCCGTTGCCGCCGAACGCCCCTTCCCGCGCCTTCATCGCCTTGACGTCGCCGCCGGCCGAAAAGGCCCGGCCCGCGCCGGTCAGGATCACGCAGCGGATGTCCTGGTCGTCGTTGATCGCCTCGCAGGCCGCCGCGACCTGGTCGCCGTCGCCGGGCGCGCCCAGGGCGTTCAGGGCGTCCGGCCGGTTGAGGGTGAGGATGGCGACGTGGCCGCGCTTCTCGGTCAGGATCAGGGGGTCTTGCGACATGCGGGCGGCTCCGGGTGTTTGGTTCTGCATAACGCAAATCACGCAGGGAGAGGCAAGAGACCCGCGCTCGTCGGACAAGGTTCTACAAATTAGGGTTAATCCCTGACTTCGCCCAAAATAGACAAGACTCTGGGCTTCTTATTGTGATCACACACAAGACCTGGAAGATCTTGGGCGATGAGAACAAGACGCAACAGCAGGCCTGCGACATTTTAGACAAGCTGAGCCATAAAAACCGTTAGCGTAGAAGAGAATCATAGGTTTCTACTAAGGCCAGGGACGGTTTTGGAAGCGGTGGCGTGCAGTGCTCATGTCCCACAGACATGCTTTGATCATCGAGGATGAAATCCTCATCGCGATGGAAGTTGAAGCCCTGCTCGGCGAGCAAGGGTTCGACAGCTTCGACATCGCCGAAAGCCCGCAAGATGCGCTGGATTGCGCGCTGCGGCGTCCGCCTGACCTGATCACGGCTGACTACCGCATCGTGGGCGGCACGGGCGTCGAGGCGGTCACCGCCATCCTGGCCCGGCTGGGACCGATCCCCGTGGTTTATGTGACCGGCAACGCCGACCAGCTGGGCGCGCGCACCCGCGCCGTGGTGGACAAGCCCATCTCGCCCCACCGCTTGGCCGAGGCCTGCGCCATGGTCCAGAGCGCCGCCTAGGCGCCTCCGTCTCCCGACGGCTATGCTGGCGGTCCGCACGGGAGCCGCCCATGATCGTCGACACGCTCGAAGCCCTCGAGGCGCTGTACACGCCCGCCCCCGCCCGGGCCTCGACCGTCAAGGTCGCCGACCGCATCACCCCGCACTATCGCGCCCTGATCGAGGCCTCGCCGTTCCTGGCCCTGGCCACCGCCGGCCCCGAGGGCCTGGACTGCAGCCCGCGCGGCGACCAGCCCGGTTTCGTCCGCGTCCAGGACGAACGGACGCTGATCCTGCCCGACCGGCGCGGTAACAACCGCATCGACAGCCTGCGCAACGTGGTCCGCGATCCGCGCGTGGCGCTGATGTTCCTGATCCCCGGCTCGGGCACGACCTTCCGGGTCAACGGCCGCGCCGTGATCAGCGCCGATCCCGAGTTGCTGGCCAGCTTCGCGGTCGACGGCAAGGCGCCGCGCACCTGCCTGGTGGT
>Ga0209257_1000197_pt1 | contig 149491 bp, 122 predicted proteins | sample AraplaCvi_mCL_r2_FD_184277 | JGI IMG/M metagenome (GOLD analysis project Ga0209257, IMG submission 184277) | Arabidopsis root microbial communities from North Carolina, USA - plate scrape MF_Cvi_mCL_r2 (SPAdes) (version 2) | ecosystem: Host-associated > Plants > Roots > Endosphere | place... | reverse complement strand
ATGCGCATGGATCCGGACAGCGGCGAGAGCGCGGCCCAATGGCTGGCGCGCGCCGACGAAGCGGAGATCGCCGATGTGCTGTGGACCTATGGCGAAGAACGGCTGAGCCGGCGCATCGCCAAGGCCATCGTCGCGCGTCGCACCGAGAAGCCCTTCACCCGCACCGCCGACTTGGCCGATCTGCTGGGCGCGGTGGTCGGGCGCGGCAAGCACGACATCAACCCGGCTACGCGCAGCTTCCAGGCCATCCGCATCCACATCAATCGCGAGCTGGCCGATCTGGAAACCGGTCTTGATGGCGCGCTCGACCGCCTGAAGGTCGGCGGCCGGCTGGCGGTGATCAGCTTCCACTCGCTGGAAGACCGCATCGTCAAGCGATTCATCAGCAAGCATGCCAAAGCGCCGCCGGCCAACCGCCGCCTGCCCGAGCTGGATACGTTCGTGCCTACACTGAAGACCATTGGCGACGCCCAGCGCGCCGATGCGTCGGAAACTTCCGCCAACCCCCGCGCCCGCAGTGCGGTGTTGCGCGTTGCCGAAAAGCTGGGGATGGCCGCATGAGCCGGTTCCTGCTGGTGGTATTGATCCTGGGCAGCATCGCCTCGGCGATCGGCGTGGTCTATGCGCGCCACCGCCATCGCCTGCTGTTCGTGGAGCTGTCGCGGCTGGAAAAGGTGCGCGACGAACTGAACATCGAGTTCGGCCGCCTGCAGCTGGAACAGGCGACGGTAGCCGAAAGCAACCGCATCGACCAGATCGCGCGCATGCGCCTGGGCATGAAGTTCCCGGAAGCGGCCGATGTCGTGGTGGTGCGTCCATGAAGGGCCGCGACAAGAACCCGGCGCCGCGCGGCCGCAACCGCGCACGCTTCAACCTGCGCGGCCGCGTGCTGCTGGTGGTGTGCGCATTGGGGCTGTGTTCGGTCAGCCTGATCGGCCGCGCCGCCTACGTGCAGCTGGTCAACCGCGACTTCTACCAGCGCGAAGGCAACGAGCGCTTCGTGCGCAACATCGAGATCCCGACCTCGCGCGGCATGATCACCGACCGCAACGGCGAGCCGGTGGCGGTGTCTTCGCCGGTGGAATCGATCTGGTGCGATCCGCAGGAACTGCTGAAGTATCCGGCGCGGCTGCCTGAGCTGGCGCGCGCGCTGGACGAACCGCTGGACGCCCTTACCAGCCGCCTGAGCCAGCGCGCACAGCGCGAGTTCTACTACCTCAAGCGCCGCATCAACCCCGACGAGGCCAAGAAGATCCTGGCTCACGGCGTGCCTGGTGTGTATTCCAAACGCGAGTTCCGCCGCTTCTACCCGCAGGGCGAAGCGATGGCGCATGTGCTGGGCTTCACCAATATCGACGACCGCGGCCAGGAAGGCGTGGAGCTGGCGTTCGACGAATGGTTGCGCGGCAGCCCCGGCGCCAAGAAAGTAATCCGCGACAACCGCGGTCGCATCGTCGAGAACGTGGACCTGGTCAAGCAGGCGCAGCCGGGCAAGGACCTGACCCTCAGCATCGACCGCCGTATCCAGTTCCTGGCCTATCGCGAACTGCGCAACGCGCTGATCTCGCATGGCGCCAGCAGCGGTTCGGCGGTGGTGCTGGATGTGGCTACCGGAGAAGTGCTGGCGATGGTCAACCTGCCGACTTTCAATCCGAATGCCGCATCGCTGGGCAAGCCCGACGCGCACCGCAACCGTGCGGTGACCGATCTGTTCGAACCCGGTTCCACCGCCAAGCCGTTGACCGTGGCGGCGGGCCTGGAGAACGGCGTTATCACGCCGGCGTCGATCTTCAACACCAATCCTGGCTGGATGCCCAACGGCCGCTACCGCACTACCGACACGCACAACTACGGCGTGCTCGATACCACCGGCGTGATCCGCAAGAGCTCCAACGTGGGCGCGGCCAAGATCGCCCAGCGTCTGGACAACCGTCAGTTCTATGATTTCTTCCGCAAGATGGGCTACGGCCAGAGCACACGCAGCGGTTTTCCGGGCGAGGCGGCCGGCTTGTTCCCGGCACCGGACCAGTGGAGTGGCACCAGCAAGCAGACCATGTCCTATGGCTATGGCATAGCGGTCACGCCGCTGCAGGTGGCGCACGCCTACGCCACGCTTGCCAATGGCGGCCGTGCGATCCAGCCGACTTTCGTCAAGGGCGAGCGCAATGAGCCCAAGCAGGTGCTGGATCCGAAGATCGCCGCCGAAGTGATGAAGATGATGCAGACCGTGACCGAGCCGGGCGGCACCGCAGTCCAGGCCGCGATTCTCGGTTACCACGTCGCCGGCAAGACCGGCACCTCGCGCAAGGCGTCGGCGGGCGGATATTCGCGCAGCTATCTTTCGTTCTTTGCTGGCGTGGTGCCGGTGGACAACCCGCGTTTCGCGATGGCCGTAGTGGTGAACGATCCGACCAATGGCTCGTACTACGGCGGCTCGGTTGCCGGGCCGGTGTTCCACAATGTCATGGATGGTGCGCTGCGCTTGATGGATGTGCCGCCGGACGACATCGAAACCTGGCTCGCGGCGCAGGAAAAAGGCGAGGTCAGGCACGCCACCGCGGCCGCGCCCGAAGCGGAATTGCCCGTGGACCTGCACGCCGCATTGCCGGCGCCGCTGCCGGGTGAACTGCAATGAGGCGCGCGATGGCCCTGGCCGATCTGCTGCCGGACGTGGAGATTTCGCGCGACATCGCGATCCGCGGACTGGTGCTGGACAGCCGCCATATCGAGGCTGGCGATGCCTTCGTCGCCATCGCCGGGTTCGGCGCGCATGGGCTGGGTTTCGTCGAACAGGCCCAGGCCGCAGGCGCAAGTGCGATCCTGTTCGAGCCGCCGGCCCCGGAAGAATTCGACGTGCCCGCCGATGCGATCGCAGTGCCGGGCCTGCGCGCGCGCATGGGCGAGATGGCCGACCGGTTCCACGCTCACCCGTCGCGCGACATGTCGATGGTCGGCGTGACCGGCACCAACGGCAAGACTTCCACCGTGCAGCTGCTGGCTCAGGCCTGGCACCTGCGCGGCGTGCGCGCGGCCAGCATCGGCACGCTGGGTGCAGGACTTTATGGCGAGGTGGTACCGACCGGCTTCACCACTCCGCTGGTGCTGCAGATGCATGCGCTGCTGGCGCAGCTGCGCGATGCCGGCGCCAAGGCGGTGGCGATGGAAGTGAGCTCGCATGCCCTGGACCAGGGCCGGGTCGACGCGGTGCATTTCGATGTGGCCGTATTCACCAATCTCACTCGCGACCATCTGGACTACCACGGCGACATGGAAGGCTACGGCGCGGCCAAGGCCCGGTTGTTCGCGTGGCCCGAACTGCAGGCAGCGGTGATCAATCTGGATGATGGCTTCGGCCGCCGGTTGTTCGCGCAGCTGCCGCCAGGCTTGCGCGCGGTTGGATTGAGTTCGCGCGGGCAGGAACGCGCCTCTGTGCGTGCCAGCAACCTGAATCTCGATTCCAACGGTATCGGCTTCGACCTCGACGTCGGCGACGAAAGCTATGGGGTGCAATCCAAGCTGCTGGGCCGTTTCAATGTCGACAACCTGCTGGCCGTGGCCGGCGCGCTGCATGCGCTCGGCGACACGCCCGCCGACATCGCGCGCACCTTGTCGAAGCTGCAACCCATCCATGGCCGCATGAACCGGCTGGGCGGCGATGGTGCCAAGCCTCTGGTGGTGATCGATTACGCGCACACGCCCGATGCGCTGGAGCAGGCGCTGGCCAGCCTGCGCGACCATGCGTCCGCGCAACTGATCTGCGTGTTCGGCTGTGGCGGCGAGCGCGATGTAGGCAAGCGCCCGCTGATGGCCGCCTGCGCCGAACGCCTGGCCGACCGCGTCATCGTCACCGACGACAATCCGCGTGGCGAAGACGGCGACAGGATCGTTGCCGACATTCTTGCCGGTTTCGCCAATCCCGATGCGGTAACGGTGCAGCGCGACCGCGCCCAGGCCATCGCCCGCGCCATTGGCGAAGCGGCCGCGAACGACATCGTGCTGATCGCCGGCAAGGGCCACGAGCCCTACCAGGAAATCGCCGGCGTGCGCCACGACTTCGACGATACCGCCGTCGCCCGCCAATGCCTGGAGGCCTACCAATGAAGCGCACTCCGCTTTCATTGCTTGCGCACTGGGCCGGCGGCGAACTGCGCGGAGAAGATCTGCTGGTCGATACGCTGACCAACGACACCCGCAGCCTGATGCCGGGCAGCCTGTACGTGGCGCTGCGCGGCGAGCGTTTCGACGGACATGATTTCGCTTACGACGCGGCCATGCGCAATGCGGCGGCGCTGCTGGTCGACCATGCGGTGGAAGTGGATCTGCCGCAGGTGATCGTCGCCGACACCCAGCTGGCGCTGGCCCGCATCGCCAGCAACCTGCAGCTGGATCGTGGCGGCAAGGCCATCGCCATCACCGGCAGCAACGGCAAGACCAGCGTCAAGACCTTGACCGCGTCCATCCTGCAGCGCGCCGGCAACGCCTACGCCAATCCCGGCAACCGCAACAACGAGATCGGACTGCCGCTGGCGGTGATCGATGCGCCGGACGATGCGGATTTCGCCATCTACGAAATGGGTGCGGGCAAGCCGGGCGATATCGCCTACCTGACCGACATCGTGACCCCGGACGTGTCGTTGGTGAACAACATCGCCGCCGCGCACCTGGAGCGCATGGGCAGCCTGATGGGCGTGGCCCAGACCAAGGGCGCCATCTACTCGGCGCTGGCGGTCGACGGTGTGGCCGTGATCAACGCCGACGACGCGTTCGCCGAGTACTTCGCGAGCCTGGTCATCGACCGTCGGGTGCTGCGCTTCGGCCTGGATTCCACGGCTGATGTCACTGCACGAAACATCGTGGCCGGAGTCGAAGGCTCGCGATTCCTGCTGGTCACCCCGCAAGGCGAAGCGAACGTCGAACTGCCATTGGCTGGACGCCACAACCTGCTCAACGCATTGGCTGCCGCTTCGATTGCCCTAGCCAGCGGCGTGGCGCTCGGCGCAATCGTCGAAGGCCTGGCCGCCAGCAAGCCGGTACCCGGCCGCCAGGTCGCGCACGTGCTGGCCAATGGCGCCGTGCTGATCGACGACAGTTACAACGCCAATCCCGGTTCGCTGGTTGCGGCCATCGACACGCTGGCCGCGGCGGGCGGCGAGGCCTGGCTGGTGCTGGGCGACATGCGAGAACTGGGCGAAGACGGCGAGGCCCTGCATGCCGATATCGGACGCAGGGCCAAGGCCGCAGGTCTGCGCCGGCTGTACACGCTGGGTTCGTTGAGCAGGGCCGCCGCGCTGGCTTTCGGCGAAGGCGCGCGCAGTTTCGAAACGCATAAGGAACTGGCCGATGCATTGCGCACCGATCTTTCGCAAGCTGCGCAGCCGCAAAGCTTGCGCTGCCTGGTGAAGGGATCGAGGGGGAGCGCGATGGATCGCATCGTCACGGCATTGCTGTCCACAGGGGAGGGCGCATCGCATGCTGCTTGAATTGACACGCTGGCTGCAGCAGCTGGAAAGCCTGTTCGGATTGTTCGGCTACCTGACTTTCCGCGGCATCCTGGCGGCGCTCACCTCATTGTTCCTGTCGTTGTGGATGGGTCCTGCGGTCATCCGCCGGCTGGCCCAGTTCAAGGGCGGCCAGCCGATCCGCCAGGACGGACCGCAAACCCATTTCACCAAGGCCGGCACGCCGACCATGGGCGGCGCGCTGATCCTGATGACGGTGTTGCTGTCGGTGCTGTTGTGGGGCGATCTGCGCAACCGCTACGTGTGGGTCGTGCTGCTGGTGATGCTGGCCTTTGGCGCCATCGGCTGGTACGACGACTGGATCAAGATCGTCAAACGCGATCCGAACGGATTGAAGTCGCGCTGGAAGTACCTGCTGCAGTCGATCTTCGGATTGGCCGCAGGCATCTTCCTGTTCATGACCGCCGATCCTTCGGTGCCGGCTTCGACCACGTTCTACATTCCGATGATCAAGAGCGTGGCGCTGCCGCTGGCTGGGATCGGTTTCATCGCCATCGCGTATTTCTGGATCGTAGGTTTCTCCAATGCGGTCAATCTGACCGACGGCCTGGACGGGCTGGCGATCATGCCGACCGTATTGGTGGCCTGCGCGCTGGGCGTGTTCGCCTATGCGTCGGGCAATGCGGTGTTCTCGGCCTACCTTCAGATTCCGCAGGTGCCGGGCGCTGGCGAGCTGGTGATCATCTGCGCCGCCATCGCTGGTGCGGGTCTCGGCTTCCTCTGGTTCAACACCTATCCGGCCATGGTGTTCATGGGCGACATCGGCGCGCTGGCGTTGGGCGCGGTGCTGGGAACGGTGGCGGTGATCGTGCGCCAGGAACTGGTGCTGGTGATCATGGGCGGCATCTTCGTCATCGAAACGCTGTCGGTGATGATCCAAGTTGCCTCGTTCAAGCTCACCGGCAAGCGTGTGTTCCGCATGGCGCCCATCCACCATCACTTCGAGCTGAAGGGTTGGCCGGAACCGCGGGTGATAGTGCGCTTCTGGATCATTTCGGTGGTGCTGGTTCTTGTCGGCCTTGCGACGTTGAAGGTGCGCTGATGAACGGCGGACCCGTCCACAGCGCGCCTCGCCAGGCCACGCGACTGGAAGCCATTGGCGGGCGCTACGATCCCTGGCTGCTCGGCGTTACCCTGGCGCTCGCCGCGCTGGGTGTAGTGATGGTGGCGTCCAGTTCCATCGCCATGGACAGCAATCCGTTCTATTACCTGACCCGACACCTCATGTTCCTGGCCTTGGGTATCGGCTTGGCTTACGTGGCCATGCGTACCGAACTCAAGACCGTCGAGCACTACAACCAGTGGCTGCTGCTGGCCTGCTTCGTGTTGCTGATGCTGGTGTACGTGCCGGGCCTGGGCAGCAGCGTCAACGGCGCGCGGCGCTGGATCAACCTGGGCGTTTCCAAGTTCCAGGTCGTGGAAGCGGTGAAGGTGCTCTACATCGTGTGGCTGTCCAGCTACCTGGTGCGTTTCCGCGACGAAGTGAACGCCACTTGGCCGGCGATGCTCAAGCCGCTGGGCGTGGCTGTTGCGCTGGTCGGCCTGCTGTTGCTGCAGCCGGACTTCGGTTCCTCGACGCTGCTGCTGGCGATCACCGCCGGCATGCTGGTGCTGGGCGGTGTGAACCTGCCGCGCATGTCCGCGCCGATCGTGATCGGGCTGCCGATCTTCGCTTTCATCGCCATCCTCGAGCCGTACCGCATGGCGCGCATCACTTCTTTCATGAATCCGTGGGCGGACCAACTGGGTTCCGGTTACCAGCTGAGCAACGCGCTGATGGCAGTGGGTCGCGGCGAGTGGTGGGGCGTGGGCCTGGGCGGTTCGGTGCAGAAGTTGAACTACCTGCCGGAGGCGCACACCGACTTCATCTTCTCCGTAATCGGCGAAGAACTCGGTTTCGTAGGCGCGTGCAGCGTGATCGCCCTGTACGCGCTGCTGGCCGGCCGGGCCTTCCACCTGGGTCTGCGCTGCGTGGAAATGCGCCGCCACTTCGCTGGCTATTGCGCCTTCGGCATCGCCTTGTGGATCAGCATGCAGAGCTTCGTTTCGATTGGCGTCAACCTTGGCCTGCTGCCGACCAAGGGCCTGACCTTGCCGCTGATTTCGTCGGGAGGTTCCAGCGTGATGATGACCTGCGTGGCGATGGGGCTGCTGCTGCGCGTTTCCTACGAATTGAACCGCGCCGAGCGCCAGGTCGCGTTGCTGCGCGGTGAAGCGACGCCTGGCGCGGAAGCTCCGGCGCCGGTCGCACACGTTGCTGCAACGCCAGCGCCAGCACGTGGCACCAGTCGATTGAACTCACGCGTCGAACCGACCTTCGAGAGGATCGCATGAGCGCACGCGAGGACGCGCCGGTGATGATCCTGGCAGGCGGCACGGGCGGCCACATCTTTCCTGCGCTGGCCGTGGCCAAAGTGCTGCGTGCCCGTGGCGTGCCGGTGACCTGGTTGGGCGCCGACGGCGCGATGGAAACCCGCTTGGTGCCGCAGCACGGCATTCCCTTGGACACCATCGCCATCTCCGGTGTGCGCGGTAAAGGCAAGCTGGCCTTGCTGGGCGCGCCGTTGCGCGTGCTCAAGGCGATTCGCAGCGCCGGATCGGTTCTGCGTCATCGTTCGCCGCGTGCGGTGGTCAGCTTCGGCGGCTTCGCTGCGGGGCCGGGCGGCATGGCCGCGCGCTTGCAGGGACGTCCGTTGCTGGTGCACGAGCAGAACCGCGCGCCTGGTTTCACCAATCGTGTGCTGTCGAAGTTCGCGCGGCGCATTCTCACAGGCTTTCCCGGCAGCTTCGACACGCGTGAAGAAGCCGTGGGCAACCCGGTGCGCGAAGAGATTGCCGCGATCGCTGTTCCTTCCCAACGTTTCGCAACCCGTAGCCAGACTCTGCGGCTTCTGGTGCTGGGCGGCAGCCAGGGCGCGCGCGCCTTGAACACGGCCCTGCCGCAGGCGCTGTCCTCGCTGTCGGAGTTCCGCTTCGAAGTGCGCCACCAGTGCGGCGAGAAGATGCGCGACGAAGCGGTGCGCGCCTACGCCGAGGCCAATGTCGCCGCCAGCGTGGAAAGCTTCATCGCCGACATGGCCGAAGCCTACGCCTGGGCCGATCTGGTGGTCTGCCGCGCGGGCGCCTCCACCTTGGCCGAGTTGTGCGCGGCCGGTATCGGCAGCGTGCTGGTTCCCTTCGCCGCCGCCGTCGACGACCACCAGACCAAGAATGCGATGTACCTGGTCGAGCGCGGCGCGGCCGTGCTCCTGAAACAGGACGAACAGCTGGCTGCGCACCTGCAGCGCGTGCTGGCCGAACTGGCCGCCGATCCGGCCCGCCGCCTGGCGATGGCCGAAGCGGCGCGCGCGCTGGCCAAACCCGATGCGGCCGACCGCATCGCCGACATCATTCTCGAAGAATCAGTACTGGAGCGCGCCGCATGATGATGGCCGCCGCACGCGAACGTCGCTTGCAGCACACGGGCAACCTGGCCCAGGAATTCCGGCGCGTGCATTTCGTGGGCATCGGCGGCTCGGGCATGAGCGGCATCGCCGAAGTGCTGTGCACGCTGGGCTATGAAGTCTCCGGTTCGGACAACGCCGACAACGCCGCCACGCGGCGCCTGGCTTCGCTTGGCGCGCGGGTGATGCGCGGGCACAACGCTTCCAACGTGCTGGGCACCGACTGCGTGGTGGTCTCCAGCGCCATCAAGCACGACAACCCGGAATTGATGGAAGCGCGTTCGCAGCGCATTCCCATTGTGCCGCGCGCGGCGATGCTCGCCGAGCTGATGCGATTCCGCCGCGGCATCGCCGTGGCCGGCACCCACGGCAAGACCACCACCACCAGCCTGACCGCAGCGGTGCTGAGCGAAGGCGGGTTGGACCCGACCTTCGTCATCGGCGGCCAGCTGCTCGCCGCCGGCGCCAACGCCAAGCTTGGCGATGGGCAGTGGTTGGTGGCCGAAGCCGACGAAAGCGACGGCAGCTTCCTGCGCCTGAACCCGCTGATGTCGGTCATCACCAACATCGATGCCGATCACCTGGAGAACTACGACAACGATTTCTCCAAGGTCCAGGCCGCCTTCGCCGAGTTCCTGCAGCGTTTGCCGTTCTACGGGCTGGCGGTGCTGTGCATAGACGACGCCGAAGTGGCGGCGTTGGCCGCCGATACGCCGCGCCACGTGATGAGTTATGGCTTTGCCGAGAACGCAGACGTGCGCGCCGAGGACGTGACCCAGGAAGGCGGCCGCATGCGCTTCACCCTGCGCCTGCCCGAAGACACCCAGGTGCAGGTGACGCTCGCCCTGCCGGGCCGCCACAACGTGCAGAACGCGCTGGCCGCCGCAGCCATTGGCTGGCAGTTGGGTGTCGCCCCGCAGGACATCGCCAATGCGCTGGAAAAATTCTCCGGCATCGGCCGGCGCTTCAACGACCTGGGCGAAATCGCCACGTCCAGCGGTGCGCGCGTGCGTCTGGTCGACGACTACGGGCACCATCCGCGCGAACTGGCCGCGGTGTTCGCCGCCGCGCGCGGCGGCTGGCCGGACAAACGTCTTGTCGTCGCCTTCCAACCACACCGCTACAGCCGCACGCGCGACCAGTTCGATGCGTTCGCCGCGGTGCTTTCTGAAGTGGATGTCCTGGTGTTGAGCGAGGTGTACCCCGCCGGCGAAGCGCCCATCGCTGGCGCCGACGCCAAATCGCTGGCGCGGGCCATCCGCGCGCGCGGTCGCAACGAACCGGTGGTGGTCAGCCAGGTCTCCGAACTGCCCGGCGTGCTGCCCGACGTGCTGCAGGACGGCGATCTGCTGCTGCTGATGGGCGCCGGCGATATCGGCCATGTCGCGCAGGACATCGCCGCAAATGGTTTCGGAGGAAGCAAGCCCGAATGAGCAAGCACGAATTCCCCGCGTTGCGAATCGCCGATCCGAAATCCTTCGGTCGCGTCGCCGTGCTCCTGGGCGGAACCTCGAGCGAGCGCGAAGTCTCGCTGGATTCCGGCAGCAACGTGCTGGAAGCCCTGCGCTCGCGCGGCATCGACGCGCACGCAGTGGACGGCATACCGGCGCTGGCCGAAGCCCTGGTGCAGAAGAAGTACGACCGCGTGTTCAACATCCTGCACGGCCACAAGGGCGGCGGCGAAGACGGCATCGTGCAGGGTTTGCTCGAAGCGTTCGGCATTCCGTACACCGGCTCCGACGTGCTCGGCTCTGCACTGAGCATGGACAAGGTGCGCACCAAGCAGGTGTGGTTGTCGCTCGACCTGCCCACGCCGCGCTATGTGCGCCTGCTGCGCGGCGACGACGTGCATGCGGCCGCCGACAAGCTGGGCCTGCCGGTGATCGTCAAGCCGGCCAACGAAGGCTCCAGCGTCGGCGTCACCCGCGTGTTCGAGCGCGGCGATCTTGATGCGGCCGTCGCGCTGGCCGCGCGCTACGATGGCGAGCTGCTGATGGAGCAGATGGTGGTCGGCGATGAACTCACCGTCGCCGTCCTGGGCGATCAGGCACTGCCTTCGATCCGCATCGTGCCCAAGGGCGAGTGGTACGACTACCACGCCAAGTACAAGGCCGAAGACACCCAGTATCTGTGCCCCGGACTGGAGGGCGCCGACGAAGCCGAGATCGGACGCATCGCCCTGGCCGCATTCCAAGCGGCCGGTTGCCTGGGCTGGGGACGCGTCGATGTGATGCGCGACCGCACCACCGGAAATTTCTACCTGTTGGAAGTCAATACCGCGCCGGGCATGACCAGTCATTCGCTGGTGCCTAAAGCGGCCAAGGAAGCCGGCATCGGTTTCGAAGAGCTGTGCTGGCGGATCCTGGAAACCACGCTATGAAGCAGGGATTCGGAATTCGGGATTCGGCATTGGTGGGAGCGGGCGTGCTTGGCCTGTGCGCCATTGCGCGCAAGATCGACGCACGCGGCGTTCGCGCTTTCACGAATCTCCAATCCCGAATCCCGAATCCCGCCTCAAGCGGAGCCAACGCATGAACGCCGTGCTGCGCATCTTCACCTGGGTGCTGGCATTGGCGCTGGTCGTCATGCCTGTGGTCGCGGTGATGAACGGCTGGATCGGCGCCGAGCGTTGGCCGCTGACCAAGCTGCGCGTGCATGGCGAATTCAAGCGCGTCGATCCGGCCCAGTTGCGCACGGTGGTGCTGCCTTATGCCAAACCCGGCTTCTTCGCCGTGCGCCTGCAGAACGCACAGGATGCGGTGGAGAAACTTCCGTGGGTGGAGCGCGCCGAAGTGCGCAAGCGCTGGCCGGACGTGCTGGAAATCGAAGTCACCGAACACAAGCCGTTCGCGCGCTGGGGCGCCGACCGCTTGCTGTCCGAACACGGCAGCCTGTTCCCGGTGCCCAAGGGCATGCGCGCCGATGCGTTGCCGCAGCTTGGCGGGCCCGATTCGCAGGTGCAGGAAGTGGTGAAGCTCTACAACGAATCGCGCGAACTGTTCGCGCCGATCGGTTTCAAGGTCGACAGCCTGGTCATGGACCGTCGCGGCAGCTGGTCGCTGGCCTTGAGCAACGGCACCCTGGTGGTGGTGGGCCGCGCCGACGCGCGTCCGCGCCTGGGCCGCTTCGCACGGATGCTGCCGCAACTTCTGGCGCGCAACGCGTTGCCGCTGGAGCGCGCGGACCTGCGTTACACCAATGGTTTTGCGTTGAGCTGGGGCGCTTCCCAGAAGCCGGGAGCAGGTAGCCGGGAACCGGTAGCCGATGGAACTTCACAAGCTCGCGTTTCGGCTACCGGCTATCGGTCTCCGGCTCTCGAAACAACACAGGCAAGCACATGAATCGCAAAGGCGACAAATCGCTGATCGTCGGTCTCGACATCGGCACCTCCAAGGTCACCGCACTGGTCGGCGAATACTCGCCGGGCAATCCCATCGAAGTGATCGGCATCGGCTCGCACGAATCGCGCGGGCTCAAGCGCGGCGTGGTGGTGGACATCGAGTCAACGGTGCAATCGATCCAGCGCGCAGTGGAAGAGGCCGAACTGATGGCCGGCTGCGAGATCCGTTCGGTCTACGCATCGATCTCCGGCGCGCACGTACAGTGCAAGAATTCCCCGGGCATCGTGCCGATCCGCGACGGGGAAGTGACCTGGGGCGACCTGGACCGCGTGCTGGAGGCGGCCAAGGCCGTTGCCATTCCCGCCGACCAGAAGATCCTGCACGCGATCCCGCGCGAATACGTGCTGGACGATTCGCAGGAAGGCATCCGCAATCCTGTCGGCATGACCGGCGTGCGCCTTGAGGTGCACGCGCACCTGGTGGTGTGCGCGCAATCGGCCGCGGCCAACATCAGCAAGTGCGTGCAGCGCTGCGGCTTGCAGATCGACGATCTGATTCTTTCTTCGCTGGCTTCAAGCGTAGCCGTACTGACCAGCGACGAGCGCGAGCTGGGCGTGGTGCTGGTGGACATGGGCGCAGGCACCACCGACCTGGCCGTGTTCGTGCAAGGCGCGATCTGCCACACCGCTTCGCTGCCCATCGCCGGCGACCATGTCACCAACGACATCGCGCACATGCTGCGCACGCCTACGCCGGAAGCCGAGCAGATCAAGGTCCGTTACGCCTGCGCGCTGGCGCAACTGGCCACGGCCGAAGAAAGCATCCAGGTGCCCAGCGTCGGCGACCGTCCGCCGCGCCGTTTGCCGCGCCATTCGCTGGCGCAGGCGGTGCAGGGGCGTTACGAGGAAATCTTCGAAATGGTGCAGGCCGAACTGCGCCGCTCCGGCTTCGAGGAACTGGTGCGCGCCGGCATGGTGCTGACCGGCGGCGCTTCGAAGATGGAAGGCGTGGTCGAGCTGGCCGAGGAAATGCTGCAGATGCCGGTGCGCATCGGCATTCCCCAGCACGTGACCGGTCTTGGCGAAGTGGTCGGCAATCCGGTGCACGCCACCGGCGTGGGCCTGCTGCTGATGGGCAGCCAGATAGAGCATCCGCGGCGTCCGTCGCTGCCCTTGGGCAAGACCGGCAGCCTGCTCAACAAATTGAAGAACTGGTACCGCGGCGAGTTCTGAGCCGCGCAAGGAGTTAAGCGCATCCGCGACGGCGCGGGTGGGTGAGGCGGGAAGGGAAAGACGGGAATTGAGCGACAACCCGATTGATTGCGATACACAACATAACTATTACGAGGACATGGACATGGCACATTTCGAACTGGTTGAAAGAATGGCTCCCAACGCGGTGATCAAGGTCATCGGCGTGGGCGGCGGCGGCGGCAACGCGGTCGCGCACATGGTCAGCAGCAGCGTGGAAGGCGTTGAATTCGTCACCGCCAACACCGACTCGCAGGCCATCAACAATTGCGGCGCCAAGACCCAGCTGCAGCTGGGCGGCAACGTCACCAAGGGCCTGGGCGCAGGCGCTAACCCTGAAGTCGGCCGCCAGGCCGCGCTGGAAGATCGCGAACGCATCATCGCCGCGCTCGATGGCGCCGACATGGTGTTCATCACCGCCGGCATGGGCGGCGGCACCGGTACCGGTGCGGCGCCCGTGGTCGCGCAGCTGGCCAAGGAAATGGGCATCCTGACCGTGGCCGTGGTCACCAAGCCGTTCCCGTTCGAAGGCCGTCGCCGCATGCAGGTCGCGCTGAAGGGCATCGAGGAACTCAGCCACCACTGCGATTCACTGATCACCATTCCCAACGAAAAGTTGATCACCGTGCTGGGTCGCAACGCGACCATGATCCAGGCCTTCCGCGCCGCCAACGACGTGCTGCTGGGCGCCGTGCAGGGCATCGCCGACCTGATCGTGCGTCCGGGCCTGATCAACGTCGACTTCGCCGACGTGCGCACCGTGATGAGCGAAATGGGCCTGGCCATGATGGGCACCGGTTCGGCACGCGGCGACGACCGCGCGCAGGCCGCGGCCGAAGCGGCCATCCAGAACCCGCTGCTGGACGACGTCAACCTGTCCGGCGCCAACGGCATCCTGGTCAACATCACCGCCGGCCCGGATTTCACCATGGCCGAGTTCGACGAAGTGGGCCGCACCATCGAAGGCTTCGCCGCCGAAGATGCGACCGTGGTCCTGGGCACCGTGCTGGATCCGGACATGCAGGACGAAGTCCGCGTCACCGTGGTCGCCACCGGCCTCAACCGCACCGCCGCCGTTCGCCAACCGCTGGGCCGTGGCGAAAGCCACAACCTGCGCGAGCCGATGCGCGCGCCGATCAAGCTGGTCCGCGACGCCACCACCGGCATGGCCTACGACGCCAACGCCATGATGGATCCGGTCGCCAACGCGGTCAGCGGCCTGGGCCTGCGCCGCGGCAGCGCGGAACCGGCTTCGGCGCCGGCGGCCGCTCCGGCCACCGCCGATCTGCCCGGCGACTACCTGGACATCCCGGCGTTCCTGCGTCGCCAGGCCGATTGATCCAGCCACCCCCTCCCGGATGGGGAGGGGGACGTAAAAGTCGATCGCCGGCGCCTTCGGGCAAGGGCGATGTAGGTAGTGTCCTGTCCCTTTGCTGCCGGGCTTTCGGCCCGGCAGCTTTTTGACCCCTGTGGGCCGGCGGCCGGGCATTGTTTCAACGATGGGACGGATCGATTCTTCCGTTAAGATTCAGGCACCTGCGTGCTACTCTCGCCCACTATTTCGACAATTGTTACGCCCCGCACACCGATGACCCAGCAGCGCACCCTCAAGAATGTGATCCGCGCCACCGGCGTGGGGCTGCATAGCGGGGAAAAGGTCTACATGACCCTGCGTCCGGCGCCGGTGAACAACGGCATCGTGTTCCGCCGCGTGGACCTGGATCCGGTGGTGGAGATTCCGGCCAATGCCGAGCTGGTCAGCGAGACCACCTTGTGCACCGGCCTGAGCCGCGACGGCGCCAAGGTCATGACCGTCGAACACCTGATGTCGGCGATGGCCGGTTTGGGCGTCGATAACGCCTACGTGGAATTGTCCTCGGCCGAGCTGCCGATCATGGACGGTTCCGCCGGTCCTTTCGTATTCCTGCTGCAGTCGGCCGGCGTGGTGGAACAGGACGCGCCCAAGCGCTTCCTGCGCATCAAGCATCCGGTGGAAGTGCGCGATGGCGACAAGATCGCCCGCTTCGTGCCCTACGACGGGTTCAAGGTCGGCTTCACCGTGCAGTTCGACCATCCCATGATTCCCGCCTCGCAGTCGCGGGCTGAGATCGACTTCTCCACCGCCGCCTATACCAAGGAAGTCGCGCGCGCGCGCACCTTCGGTTTCATGCGCGACCTGGAATACATGCGTGAGCGCAACCTGGGCCTCGGCGGTTCGATGGACAACGCCATCGTGCTGGACGAGTTCCGCGTGCTCAACGACGACGGCCTGCGCTACGCCGACGAATTCGTGCGCCACAAGATCCTCGACGCCATCGGCGATCTGTACCTGGCCGGGCACCCCATCCTGGGCGCCTACGAGGGCTTCAAGTCGGGCCATGCGCTCAACAACAAGCTGGTGCGGGCCCTGATGGCCGAGCGTTCGGCCTGGGAAGAAGTGACCTTCGAAGCGGCGGCCGGTCCCGCGCCCGTGGTTTACGGCAGCCCCGCGCTGGCCGTCTGAACCCCCGCCGCCGGCCACCCGCCGGATTTGGCCGGAACTGTGAACCCACGACGTTCGGCGGCCGTGAATTCACAATAAATTAACTATTCGATAACGAACACATTGCCTTAGCTGGGTACCATGCTTCGGCCTGTGCGCGCCGGATTCAACGTTTGGCCCGGCCGCCCCGGTGTTCAGGAACGGGGCCCTTGCCCCCATCGGGTCCGGCGGAGTCCGGGTCGTCCAGGGATGCCAAGGCGGCTTTGAGCGCACTGCGCGAAGCTTCCGACATGGGTTTGACCGCAAGTCCGGCCGGCGCAGGCCGCTGGAAGGGCGCAGTCGTTGTTTTCGCAACCACCTCGGTGGCTGCAAACCCGATGGATCGGGCCAGATTGATCAATTCGGGTGCGGCAAGCCGAAGTTTGGCGTGCCACACAGGGGAATCGACAATAAAAACGAGTTTCCCGCCGGTCACGTTCCCAAGTTTGCAATGTGGGGCCAGGGCAGGCGGTAGACAGGGGCGAAGTTGCTGTTCCAGCGCGTCGAGCCAGAGGGCTCTGCGCACCGGGTCGGTGGCGGCATCGGTCATCGCAGCCTGCAAGGCGGGCTGTGGCGATGAAGCACGACGCGGTTGGGACTTCGAATCAGACATCGGTATCTATGACCTTTCAAACCATCGTAAACAATTCACGCGCCGGCATGGCCCATCTTGTGGCCAACAAGTCCCATCAGGCCCGTGTGTTCATGTATTCCCGCCCGCTCGCCAGCGTCGGCATCCTGCTCGCCGCCGGTCTTCTGCTGGGTTTCGGCGGCCGTAGCGTCGCCGGCATGGCCCAGGTCTCGTTGCTGCAGGCCAAGGCCGACAAGCAACAGACCGAGTTGGAGCAGGTCCGCCGAGGCGCCCAGCAGGAAGTCAACGCCATGGCCGCGCGCCTGGGCGAGCTACAGGCCCAGGCCAACCGCCTCAACGCGCTCGGCGAGCGCCTGACCCGCGTGGGCCAGTTGCAGGACGGCGAATTCGACTTCGACAAGCCGGTGGGCGTGGGCGGTAACGACCAGAGCTTCGACATGGAGCCCCGGGCGCTCAACGCCGGGGTCACCCAGCTGGAACGCCAGTTCGCCGCCTCCGGCAAGCAGTTGTCGGTGCTGGAAGCGCTGCTGTTCAACCGCGAGCTGGACAAGAACGCCACTCCCTCGCGCATGCCGATCGCCAACAGCTACATCACCTCCGGCTTCGGCGGCCGCGCCGATCCGCTGGGCGGCGGCAGCCAGTACCATAAGGGCATCGATTTCGAAGCCGACGTCGGCGACCCGGTACTCACCGTGGCCGACGGCGTGGTCAGCTTCGCCGGGGTCAAGAGCGGCTACGGCAACGTGGTCGACGTGGACCACGGCAACGGCTACGTAACCCGCTACGCGCACAACTCGCGGCTGGTGGTGCGGGTAGGGGACCTGGTGCGGGTAGGCCAGGAAATCGCCAAGGCCGGTTCCACCGGCCGCTCCACCGGCGCGCACGTGCACTTCGAAGTCTGGGAAAACGGCAACGTGGTCAACCCGCGCAAGTTCCTGGGCGAAGGCCCGACCCCGGTGGGACAGGTGAAGCGCGGCTGATCAGCGCGCCACCGTGGAGCGGCCTCCGGCCGCGAGCTTCCCGACCGCCGGATTAAGAGCTCGCGCCGGGACGGCGCTCCCACGTAAGGCACCTTGATTCACCGGGTCCCGCCCCAAGCTACAATGGTGTGTTGCCAACAGGGCGCATTGCGCCCTGTTTCGTTTTGGGCGGCAGGAAGCGGGCTCCGAGAGCCGCCGACTGCGCCCGACGCTCCTTTCAACTCCGGTTCTCTACTCAATGATCAACAGTCTGCTCACTCGTGTCTTCGGTAGTCGCAACGAACGCCTGCTCAAGCAGCTCCAGCGCAGCGTCACCAAGATCAATGCCCTGGAAGCGGAGCTGGAGAAGCTCTCCGACGAGGCGCTGAAGGCCAAGACCCCCGAATTCCAGAAGCGCATCGCCGACGGCGAAGCGCTGGACAAGCTCCTGCCCGAAGCCTTCGCCGTGTGCCGCGAAGCCTCGCGCCGCGTGCTGGGCATGCGCCATTACGACGTGCAGCTGATCGGCGGCATGGTGCTGCACCTGGGCAAGATCGCCGAGATGCGCACCGGTGAAGGCAAGACCCTGGTCGCCACCCTGCCGGTGTATTTGAACGCGCTGGAAGGCAAGGGCGTGCATGTCATTACCGTCAACGACTACCTGGCCCGCCGCGACGCGGCCTGGATGGGCAAGTTGTACGGTTGGCTGGGCCTGACCGTGGGCGTGGTGTATCCCGGCATGCCGCACAGCGACAAGCGCGAGGCCTACGCAGCCGACATCACCTACGGCACCAACAACGAATTCGGCTTCGACTATCTGCGCGACAACATGGCCATGTCGCGTGACGACCGCTACCAGCGCGGCCTGCACTACGCCATCGTCGACGAAGTGGACTCGATCCTGATCGACGAAGCGCGCACGCCGCTGATCATTTCGGGCCCGGCCGACGAATCGCCGGAGCTGTACATCCGCGTCAACCGCATCGTGCCCAAGCTGGTCAAGCAGGAAACCGAAGAGGGCGAAGGCGACTTCTGGGTCGACGAAAAGGGCAAGCAGGTGCACCTGTCCGAAGCGGGCATGCAGCACGCCGAGGAACTGCTGCGCGAAGCCGGCATCCTGGCCAGCGACGACGACAGCCTGTACGGCGCCAACAACCTCAGCGTGGTCCACCACCTCAACGCGGCCATGCGCGCCAACGCCATCTACCAGCGCGACGTGGACTACATCGTGCGCGACGGCGAAGTGGTGATCGTGGACGAATTCACCGGCCGCACGCTCACCGGGCGCCGCTGGTCCGACGGCCTGCATCAGGCGGTCGAAGCGAAGGAAGGCGTGCCGGTCCAGCGCGAAAACCAGACCTTGGCCAGCATCACCTTCCAGAACCTGTTCCGCATGTACAAGAAGCTGTCCGGCATGACCGGTACGGCCGACACCGAAGCCTACGAATTCCAGAGCATCTACGGCCTGGAAGTGATCGTGATCCCGACCAACCGCCCGACCGTGCGCAAGGATTCCTCTGACCAGGTCTTCCTCAACCGCAACGGCAAGTTCAATGCGGTGCTGGCTGACATCCAGGACTGCTACGCGCGCGGGCAGCCGGCGCTGGTGGGCACCACCTCCATCGAAACCTCCGAGCTGCTGTCCGAACACCTGCGCAAGGCCGGGGTGCCGCACGAAGTGCTCAACGCCAAGCAGCACGAACGCGAAGCGCACATCGTGGCCCAGGCCGGCCGGCCCAAGGCCATCACCATCGCCACCAACATGGCCGGCCGCGGCACCGACATCGTGCTGGGCGGTTCGCTGGAAGCCGAATACGAAGCGCTTCCGGAAGACGCCACCGACGCCGACCGCGCCCGCATCAAAGCCGAATGGCAGAAGCGGCACGACGAAGTGAAGGCCGCCGGCGGCCTGCATATCGTCGGCACCGAGCGCCATGAATCGCGCCGCATCGACAACCAGCTGCGCGGCCGTTCCGGCCGCCAGGGCGACCCGGGTTCCTCGCGCTTTTACCTGTCGCTCGAAGACAACCTGATGCGCATCTTCGCCAGCGACTGGGTGCAGAAGGCGATGAAGCTGATCGGCATGAAGGAAGACGACGTCATCGAAGACCGTCTGGTCAGCCGCCAGATCGAGAAGGCGCAGCGCAAGGTCGAAGCGCACAACTTCGATATCCGCAAGAACCTGCTGGACTTCGACGACGTCAACAATGACCAGCGCAAGGTGATCTACAACCAGCGCGACGAACTGCTGGACGCCGATTCGGTGAAGGAAAACATCGAAGGCATCCGCGCCGACGTGGTGGACGATCTGGTCGCCCGGTTCGTGCCGCCCAACTCGGTGGACGAACAATGGGACCTGCAGGGGCTGGAACAGGAGCTGGCGGTGGAAGCCGGCCTGCAGCTGCCGGTCACCCGTTGGCCGCAGGAAGCCGAAGAACTGGACGCCGAACGCATCGCCCAGCGCGTGCAGGACGCCATGGCCGCGCATTTCGAAGAGAAGGAAGCGCAACTGGGCCCGGAAACCATGCGCTCGCTGGAGAAGCACATCATGCTCACCGTGCTCGACAAGAGCTGGAAGGAGCACCTGGCCAGCATGGACTACCTGCGCCAGGGCATCCACCTGCGCGGTTACGCGCAGAAGCAGCCGAAGCAGGAGTACAAGAAGGAAGCCTTCGAGCTGTTCTCGGAAATGCTGGAAAAGGTCAAGCGCGAAGTGGTCACCATCCTGGCCCGCGTGCGCATCCGCAGCGAAGAGGAAGTGGCCGCGCTGGAAGCCGAGGAGCGCCGCATTGCCGCGGCCCGCGCGCAGCAGCTGCAGTTCGAGCACCAGGAGGCTGGTGGCTACAGCGCCGACGAGGAAGCGGCCGATGTCGAAGCCGCGCAGTTGGGCTTCTCGCCGGTCACCCGCGACGGCCCCAAGGTCGGCCGCAACGATCCCTGCCCCTGCGGCAGCGGCAAGAAGTTCAAGCACTGCCACGGGCAGTTGAGCTGAAACCGCATCAAGGGCGCCGCAAGGCGCCCTTTTCATTTGCGTTGTAAGCATGAATCCCGGCAAGCTCTGGGCATGCCCGTTCCCTACCGTTTCATCCATGTCGCCGCAGCCGTCATCACCGACGTGCGCGGCCGCGTCCTGCTGGCGCGTCGTACCGACGGCCGCGACCTGGCCGGCCTGTGGGAGTTTCCCGGCGGCAAACGCGAGCCGGGCGAATCGCCTGAGCAGGCGCTGATCCGCGAACTGCAGGAAGAGCTGGGCATTACCGTGCAGGTGGGCCCGCCGCTGATCAGCGTGCCCCAGCAGTATCCCGACAAGCGCCTGTGCCTGGACGTGCGCCAGGTGAAGGCCTGGCAGGGCGTTCCGCGCGGGGTCGAGGGCCAGGCCCTGGCCTGGGTGGCGCCGGAGAAGCTGACCCGCTATCCCATGCCGCCCGCCGACCGCCCGGTGGTGGCCGCGCTGCTGCAACCGGACCGCTATCTGGTAACGCCGGAACCCGGCGACGACGATGCGGCCTGGCTGGCCTCCCTGCGTTCGGCGCTGGCTGCCGGCGTGCGTCGCGTGCAATTGCGTGCACGCACGATCGATCAGCAGCCGCGTTGGCGGAAGCTGGCCGCGGCGGCAGTAGACGCATGCCGCAAGGTCGGCGCAGAGGCCCTGATCAACGGCGACATGGGGCTGGCGCGGGAATTGGGCGTGGGCGTACATCTGCGCGCCAGTCAGCTTCAGGAATTGGTCGAGCGACCTCTCGCCGACCCTCTGGCCGTGGCGGCATCCTGCCATCGCGCCGAAGACCTGGAGCTGGCCCAGCGGCTGGGTTGCGACTTCGCCGTGCTGGGCAGCGTGCTCGCCACCGCCAGCCATGCCGAGGCGACTCCGCTGGGATGGGACGGATTCGCCAAGCTGCGCGAATCGGTCTCGCTGCCCCTCTACGCCATCGGCGGCCTCTCGCCCGCCCATCTGCCCGATGCGCGCCGCAACGGCGCCCAGGGCATCGCCGCCATCCGCAGCTTGTGGTCCTAACGGCGTAGGAGCGCCCCATGGACGCGAGCTTTAGGTGCCTACGCAGAACAGCTCGCGCCCATGGGGCGCTCCTACCGCAAGGTGTCCGACGAGGCGAAATCCTACGCCATGTGTTCGCAGTTGCTGATGGCGGAGAGTTTGAGCTGGAAGCAACATTCCGCGATGACTGCAAAGAATCCGTACGGCAATGGACACGCTGCTTTGCGGCGTTGGCGTTCTTCAGCCCACAACAGATATATCACCTTACTGTGGTGACAAAGGATCGGAATTGCTTGTTCCTTGATTTTGGAGCCGCGTGCGCTGCGGCACGCTCCTTTCAGGATGCAAGCAACCTCAAGGATTCGACAATGTTGGCCTGGGTACTGATGCCGGATCATGCGCACTGGCTTTTGCAGCTTGGCCAACACGACTCGCTACCTTCTGTCGTGATGCGATTGAAATGCGCCAGCGCTCGCAGCGCCAATCGGGTTCTCCAGCGAACCGGGACCGTGTGGGGCAGGGCTTATCACGAGCATGCTTTACGCGACGAGCGACAGATTTTGGTTGTCGCTCGTTATCTCGTAGCCAATCCATTGCGTGCAGGCCTAGTCTCGCGGCTGGGCGACTATCCATTCTGGAATGCGATTTGGCTGTAGGAGCGCCCCATGGGCGCGAGCTTTTGAGCTGCCTGTAGGGGGAGCTCGCGCCCATGGGGCGCTCCTACGGTTGGTTTGCCAACGCGCGGTAGCGGGCGTCCAGTTCATCGACGGCTGCGCCCAGACGCGCGAGGTCGCCGTCGTTGACCACGATATCGTCGGCGATGGCCAGCCGCTGCGCGCGCGTGGCTTGGGCGGCGATCATCTTTTCGGCCAGGGCATGGTCGATGCCGTCGCGTTGCATCAGGCGCGATTTCTGCGTGGCGGGCAGGGCATCCACCACCAGGATGCGGTGCAGCCAAGGATAGGCGCCCCGGCCACCGCCCTCGGCCAGCAAGGGGATCGCAGCGATCGCGTAGGGGCTGGTGGCCGCGCGGCATTGCTCGTGCAACTGTGCGCGGATGATCGGGTGCAGGATCGCCTCCAGCGCACGCCGCGCCGGCTCGTCGTCGAACACCAGCGCGCGCAGGCCCGCGCGGTCCAGTCTTCCGTCCGCCGCCAGCGCCGATGCGCCGAAATGGGCCACCACAGCTTCCAGCGCCGGCTGGCCCGGTTCGACGATCTGTCGTGCGATCAGATCCGCGTCGGCAACGAAGATCCCGCGCGCGACGAATTCCCGCTCCAGCGCGCTCTTGCCCGAGGCGATGCCGCCGGTGAGTCCGATGAAGTAGTCGCTCATGCGCCCATTATGGGTAGGAGCGCCCCATGGGCGCGAGCACTTGGCTGGTGTTCTGAAGCGACGGTAGAGCTCGCGCCCATGGGGCGCTCCTACGGGTCAACTCAGGCCGGAGAACTTCATGTAGGCGTCGACCATCTGCTGGCCCCAGAAGAACACGATCCACCCGGCGACAGCCAGATAGGGACCGAAGGGGATGGGGGTAGCGCGGTCGCGGCCCTTCATGGCCAGCCACACCGAACCAATCACCGCGCCGACCACCGAAGACAGCAGGATGACCGGAAGAATGCCTTTCAGGCCCACCCAGGCGCCCAGCGCGGCCAGCAGCTTGAAGTCGCCGTGGCCCATGCCTTCCTTGCCGGTCAGCTGCTTGAACAGCCACCACACCGACCACAGGGAAACGTAGCCGGCGATGGCGCCCAGCAGCGCCGGCTTGGCCGGCATGTACAGGTTGTCCAGGCTGGCAATCAGCCCCAGCCACATCAACGGCAGGGTCAACTGGTCCGGCAGCAACTGGGTGCGCAGGTCGATGCCGGACAGCGCAATCAGGAAACAGCTCAGCAGGATGGCGCCGAAGCCCTGCCAGCCGAAACCGAAATGCCAGACCGAAACCAGGGCCAGGACCGCCGTCAGCAACTCGACCGCCGGATACTGCGCCGAGATCGGCGCATGGCAATGCCGGCACTTGCCGCGCAGCACCAGCCAGCTGAACACCGGAATGTTTTCGTACCAGGACAGCCGGTGCTTGCAGTGAGGGCAATGCGAAGGCTCGATCACGATGCCCGGCGGCGGCGGGTCGTAGATCTCGGGCTGTTCCAGAATCTCGGTGGCGTCGCGCTTCCACTGCCATTCCAACCGCCGCGGCAACCGCAGGATCACCACGTTGAGGAAACTGCCCACCAGCAAGCCCAATCCGGCCGCCAGCGGATACCCCAGGGCGGGGTTCTGGTCCAGGAATGCCATGCAATCAGCTGATCGTCATCGCCAGCTTGAAGATGGGCAAGTACATGCCAATCACCATGCCGCCGACCAGGATGCCGATCACCACCATGATCATCGGTTCGATCAGGCTGGCCAGTGCGTCCACCGCGTTGTTAACTTCCTGCTCGTAGTACTCGGCCACTTTGAACAACATGGCGTCCAGCGCGCCGGCTTCTTCGCCGATGGCGGTCATCTGGATGACCATGTGCGGGAACAGGTTGGTCTGCTTCAACGCCATGTTCACCGCATAGCCCACGGCGACGTCGTCGCGTACCCGGAACACGGCCTTCTCGTACACCGTGTTGCCGGTGGCGCCGGCTACGGTATCCAGCGCTTCCACCAGCGGCACGCCGGCCTTGAAGGTCACCGCCAGCGTGCGCGCGAAGCGCGCGATGGCCGAGTTGTGCATGATCTCGCCCACTACCGGGACCTTAAGGATCATGCGGTCCAGGAAATGCTGCAGCGCCAGCGAACGCTTCTTGAAAAAGAGGAACGCGGCGATGGAACCGATTATGGCGATGAGAATCGGCAGCCACCACGACACCAGGAAGCGCGAGGCGTTGACGATCAGCTGCGTGAAAGCGGGCAGGTCCGCGCCGAAGCTCTTGAACGTCTCCTCGAACTGCGGAACCACGAACACCAGCAGGATACCGCTGACGATGATCGCCACGGCGATGGTCATTGCCGGATAGAAGAGCGCCTTCTTGATCTTGCCCTTCAGCGCTTCCAGGTTTTCCTTGTAGTCGGCGATGGTCGCCAGGACTTCTTCCAGCACACCGGCGCCTTCACCGGCACGCACCAGGTTGCGGTACAACTCGTCGAACTGCACCGGGTGCTTCAGGATGGCTTCGTACAGCGAGGAGCCGCCTTCGATGTCGGCACGCATTTCGCCGACCATCTTCTTCATTCGCGCGTTCTTGTGGCCGTCGCCGATGATCTCCAGCGACTGCACGATGGGCACGCCGGATTTCATCATGGTCGCCAGCTGACGGCTGAAGAAGGCGATCTCTTTGGGAGTGATCGGCTTGCCGGCGCTACCGAACAGCGGCTTCGGCTTGGGTTTGACCACGGTCGGGGTGATGCCCAGCTTGCGCAGCTCGGCGCGCAGCAGATTGGCGCTCTTGGACTGCTGCTCGCCCTTCATCTTGATGCCGCGCTTGTCGGCGCCTTCCCAGACGAACAGGGACATCTCGCTGGTGGCGCGGTCCACCACCACGGACTTCTTTGCAGCGCTACGGGTTACGGCCATCTCTTATCCCCTATATCCGGCATCCCCACGCCGGGCAATGATGACCGCATGGTAGCGTTTTCCTGCGTCAAGGGGTATTTGCCACTGTGACGGCCTGCCGGGTTTACAAATTCCATGGCGGCGAGGCGCCGGCCGCCCCTTTTGGGCGAACCCTGCAGGCCGGATCCCGCAGAGGTCAGTCCTTGGTGACGCGGTTGATCTCGGCCAGGCTGGTCACGCCGTGGCGCACCTTCATCAGGGCCGATTGGCGCAGGTCGCGCACGCCTGCCCTCTGGGCGGCCTCGGCGATCTGCATCGCGTTGCCGCCTTCCAGCACGATGGCGGCGATCTCTTCGCTCATCGGCATCACCTGGTAAATGCCGCTGCGGCCCTTGTACCCGCTGGTGCACTCGTCGCAGCCCACGGCTTCGTACACGGCGAAGCCGGTTTTGACTTCTTCTTCGGTAAAGCCCTCGGCCAGCAGCGCGTGCTCGGGCAGGTCGACCTTGCGCTTGCAGTTGTTGCACAAGCGGCGGGCCAGGCGCTGGGCGATGACCAAGGTTACAGAACTGGTGATGTTGTAGGGCGCAATGCCCATGTTCATCAAGCGCGCGATGGTCTGCGGCGCATCGTTGGTGTGCAGGGTGCTGAGCACCATGTGGCCGGTCTGCGCGGCCTTGATGCCGATCTCGGCGGTTTCCAGGTCGCGGATTTCGCCGACCATGATCACGTCCGGATCCTGGCGCAGGAAGCTGCGCAGGGCGGCGGCGAAGGTCATGCCGCGCTTGACGTTCATCTGCACCTGGTTGATGCCGGGCACGCGGATTTCCACCGGATCCTCGACCGTGCTGATGTTGCGCACGTCATCGTTGAGGATGTTCAGCGCCGTGTACAGCGACACCGTCTTGCCGCTGCCGGTGGGGCCCGTCACCAGCACCATGCCGTAGGGCTTCTGCACCGCGTTCACGAACAGGTCGCGCTGGTCGTCTTCGTAGCCCAGCTTCTCAATGCCCAGTTTGGCGGCGCTGCCGTCCAGGATACGCAGCACGATCTTCTCGCCGAACAGCGTGGGCAGCGTGCTCATGCGGAAGTCGATCTGCTTGGTCTTGCTGAGGTTCAACTTGATGCGTCCGTCCTGCGGCACGCGCTTTTCGGCGATGTCCAGCTGGGCCATGACCTTGAGGCGCGCGGCGATGCGCGGATTCAGCTTCACCGGCGCCTTGGCCACCTGCTTGAGGATGCCGTCGATGCGCAGGCGCACGCGGTAGTCGTTCTCGTACGGTTCGAAATGGATGTCCGATGCGCCCTTCTTGATCGCATCGATCAGCACCTTGTTGACGAACTTCACCACCGGGGTGTCGTCCCCCTTGGCGTCGATACCGCTGTCGGACTGGTTCATGTCCTCGTCGGTGCCGATTTCCAGATTGTCCAGGCCTTCTTCGTCGTCGCCGAAGCCGGTAATCGAATCCGACGCGTTGCTCCACTGCTCCAGCGTGCGACGCAGGGATTCGTCGTCGACCAGGATCGGCTCGACCACCAGGTTGGTGTGGAACTTGATTTCGTCCAGTGCGTGGGTCTTGGTAGGGTCGGAGACGCCAACGAACAACCGGTTGCCGCGCTTGAACAGCGGCAGCACCTGGTGCTTCTGCAGCAATTCTTCGCTGACCAGTTTGACCGCGCTCTGGGCGGGGTCGAAGGCGTTCACATCCAGCAGCGGCATGCCGAACTCGATGGCATTGGCGGCCGCAAGTTGCGACGAGGTCACCAGTCGCTTGTCGGCGATCCACTGCGCCAGCGGCAGCTTGGCGGCCGTCGCATCGGCCATGGCCGTGCGCGCGGCCGATTCATCCATGGAGCCGTCCTGAACCAGGCGTCGGGCGATGCCGGTGATACCGACCAGGTTGGGGGTGTTGGCGACCACAGCGTTCATGGATCTTCCTGTCTAAAGACTGTTGGGCAAGCTCGTCATGGAGTAAGCGAGCAAAAACCATGCCACATTTAACATGGTTTCGAAGGGGTGTTGAAGTGTAGGGTCCATCAAGGTTTCGCTTTCGCGACCTTCACCCCGCTTCGCACCCTGAAAGCATGAACTGACGCACTGGGTCCAAATTGAACGGGTCAGCGGCCGATTCCCGACCCTTGCTGACAACCAGAGGGGCTGGCGATTCGAGGGCTATTACATGAACCGGCAGCCGGTTAGCGGCTACCATGTCCCTTCACAGGGTGCTCCGGGGAAAAGCATTGTCCAGTCTCAGCATTGTCCTGCCTGCCAAGAACGAGGCCGCAGGACTGCGCCGTACCTTGCCTGCCTTGCGGCAACAGGTGCCGGATGCCCAGATCATCGTGGTGGATGATGGCTCTACCGACGAAACGGCCGCAGTTGCTGCCGAACACGGCGCCACGGTGTTGGTCTCGCCCTATTCCATGGGCAACGGAGCGGCGATCAAACGCGGCGCGCGCGCGGCTTCTGGCGAAGTGATCGTATTCATGGACGCCGATGGCCAGCATGATCCTGCTTGCATCCCCCAGTTGCTGGCGCGATTGGAACAGGGCTACGACATGGTGGTGGGCGCACGCAACTGGTCGGGCCAGGCGGGCGTCAGCCGCGGCGCGGCCAATGCCTTCTACAACTGGCTGGCCACGCGCATGACCGGTGCGCAGGTCAAAGATCTGACATCAGGATTCCGCGCGGTGCGCGCCGACAAATTCCGCGAGTTCCTACACTTGTTGCCCAATGGGTTCTCCTATCCCACCACCAGCACCATGGCTTTCTTCCGCAGCGCTTATGCGGTGGCGTACGAGCCCATTCCGGTAGCCAAGCGCATCGGCAAGAGTCATTTGAGGCCGTTGCGGGACGGCATACGTTTCCTGCTGATCATTTTCAAGATCGCCACGCTGTATTCGCCGTTGAAATTGTTCGCACCAATCAGCGGCATGTTCTTCGGGCTAGGGTTTGGCTATTACCTCTTCACGTTCATCACCCAACATCGTTTCACCAATATGAGCGCCTTACTGTTCAGCGCTGCTGTAATCATCTTCCTTATCGGGTTGATCTCCGAACAGATCACCGCGCTGAACTACAGGCGGGAGGGCTGATAGCTGATGCCAAAGCAGAAGTTGCGAGCATGAAGCTTGAGAAATGGGACAACGACAGACTCGCGTTGGCAAAGACCCGTGGGAGTCGGCAGGACGCGGCAGTGGACTTATCGCCATGCGCATTCTATGAATAGGCTGCGGAAATTTTCGCAAACGCTTATCGGAACACCGCTTCATCCTCAGTGGTTGATGCCGGGGCGACATGTCGATTCGGAAGTGGCCGCTTGCAAGGGCGTGGTGCTGGATATCGGCTCGGCGAGCAGATGGGTGGCACAAATGCTCCATCCCGAAGCGCGGTATATCGCCCTGGACTACCCTGCTACAGCCGTCGGGCTTTATGCCACGGTGCCGGATGTGTTCGCAGATGCCGCGCAGCTTCCATTTGAGGATGCCAGCATCGATGCCGTCACTTGCTTCGAGGTGCTAGAACACGTCCCGGAGCCGAACAGGGTAATGGGCGAGATAGCGCGCGTGCTGGTGCCTGGTGGCATTGCAGAGCTTTCAATGCCGTTCCTGTATCCAGTGCATGACGCACCTTACGATTTTCAGAGATGGACCGAGCATGGCTGGAGACGCAGCGCTGAAGTCGCTGGTCTCGAAGTCATCGTGACCGAATCCGTGGGCCATCCATTGCATGCATCGGCGGTACTTGCCAACCTGTCCCTGGCGGGACCTTTGCAAGGAGTTGCCTTCCCAAACGTGCTGCCGCGGTTGTTGTTCGCCTCGCTGCTGATTCCATTGATCAACGTATCGGCGTGGGCCGTGGCCAAGGTGTGGCCTTCATGGAGCGCGATAGGCATCGGGCACGCCGTGCTATTGCGAAAGCCCGGATGAGCGACAACAAAAAACTTCCCACCCTGCTTGTTCTGGCGTCCACCTACCCGCGATGGGCAGATGATCATGAACCAGGATTCGTCCACGAACTAGCCAAACGTCTTGTCGGACGTTTCCATGTGATCGTCTTGTGCCCTCACGCTAGGGGTGCAACGAGGGTCGAGAGCATGGATGGCGTGGATGTTATCCGCTACCGCTACGCTCCGGCGAAACTGGAATCCCTAGTCAATGACGGCGGTATCGTCGCGAACTTGCGCCGACATCCATGGAAGTACCTGTTGGTGCCAAGCTTCGTACTCTCCCAGGCATGGCATGCGTGGGACCTGCTGCGCAAGCGCGACGTTCAAGCAATGCACGCACACTGGCTCATTCCCCAGGGACTGATCTGTGCGGTGCTGCAGTGGTTGCCAGGCGCCAAGATCCCTTTTGTAGTCACCTCGCATGGTGCTGACCTGTATGGATTGAGAGGGTCTTTCCTGCAGCTCTTGAAGCGCTATGTCGTTCGCAGGTCAGCGCGGACGACGGTGGTCAGCAAGGCCATGCGGGCCGAGCTTTCGAGGATTGGCGCAGATGCCTCGAAAGTGGATGTCGAGCCTATGGGTGTCGACCTGAGTGACCGATTCACCCCCGATCCCCGTGCGCCGCGCTCAACGCATGAGATCTTGTTTGTCGGGCGCCTGGTCGAAAAGAAAGGTCTGAAGCATCTGCTCGATGCCATGCCGAATGTGCTGCTCGCCCAACCAAGTGCGCATCTGACGGTTGCAGGTTTCGGGCCTGAAGAAGCGGCGCTTCGCGCGCAGGTTGAAGCCCTCGGATTGATGGAAAAAGTTTCGTTCATCGGCGCGGTTCCACAGCAGGATTTGCCACCCCTGTATCGTCGCGCCGCTGTTTTCGTCGCGCCGTTCGTACAGGCGCCGTCAGGTGACCAGGAAGGCCTGGGGCTGGTCCTGGTCGAGGCGCTTGGATGTGGATGCCCCGTCGTTGTCTCCGACCTGCCTGTTACCCGCGATGTCGGATTGACCGGCGACGGTCTTCTCAGGGTCGTGCCCGGCGATCCTCGCGCCTTGGCTGAAGGCGTCTTGAAAATGCTCGGTACCGGTGCAAGGGAAAGCAAGGTATCGGTTGATTATTTCAACTGGACCGGTCGAGCGGATGCTTACGCGACGAAGCTCGAAGCCGTGTTGCCTGCGAATAGCGATCATGGCTGACCTCGGCACCGTGGCGTCGGTCACCGTCACCTTTAGTCCAGACCCAGCGCTCTTGCACGCGCAGCTGATGGCGCTTCCATCGGAATTGCGCAAGGTAGTGGTGGACAATGGGTCGCCCGAAGAGGTGTGGAGTGGCGTCTTGCCGATTCTGGAGGGCATTGAGAATCTGGAAATCCTGCGGCTTGGCGAAAATCTTGGCCTAGCAGCGGGAACCAATGCCGGGGCTCGCTACATTGCCAAAGCAGGCAGCCCCCGCTTCTTGCTGATACTCGACCAGGACAGCGTGCCAGTATCCGATGCAGTCCTGCGCATGGTCGAGGCTTTCCTCGCGCTGGAAGAAGGCGGGTTGGCCGTAGGCGCAGTCGGTCCGGCGCTATTGGATCCAGCTACGGGGCGACATCACGGCTTTCATGAGATCCATGGATTGCGGTGGCGTCGAGTTCATCCGAAAGACGACGCGCCCATACGTTGCGACGGTCTGAATGGCAGCGGCACCTTGACGGATTTTGCCCTGTTCGAGCGTCTTGGCGGGCTCGACGCGGAGTTGTTCATAGACCATGTAGACACGGAATGGTCGTTCCGACTGGCTTCCGATGGGTGGTTGATGTTCGGTATTCCCGATGCCGAGTTCGAACATCGCATGGGTGATAACAGCATGCGGATTTGGCTGGGAAAGTGGACCGTTTGGCCAATCCGCTCGCCACTTCGGCATCGTTACCTGTTCCGCAATGCCATCCGTCTTTGGTCCCGCCCCTACGTGCCGCTTACATGGAAAGTATGGGTGGTGCCAAAGCTTTTGCTTACCATACTTGTCTGTGCGATTGCAGGGCCTTCCCGATGGTCGCAGATGAAATCCATCGCCCGAGGGGTGGCCGATGGGCTGCGTGGAATCGGCGGGGCCATATGAGCCGTATTCGGGATGCACAGCGATTGGCGCACGATACTTTCGCAAGCGGAAGTTGGATGGTGGTGCGCTTGCTGTCGCTGGGAGTTTGGGTCGTTGTCATGGCCAAGCTGTTATCAGCCGCGGCATTCGGTTGGCTGGCCAGCACCCTGGGCATCGCAGCGGTTTGCGCCATGTTTGTGGGTGCCGGCATACCGTACCTGTTCTTCGCCGCAGCCCATGAGGACTCGCCGACGGTGCTCGAAGTGCGATGGAGCGAATTGCTCGGCTGCATTTGCTTGCTGGGTCCGCTCATTGTGCTTGTCGCCTTGCTAGGAATCGTCACCTGGATGCCGACCCCTGTGCCGGTGCTGCTCCTGCTAGCGCTTCTGATCGTGGAGATACCCCTGGTGGGGTTGGTGCAATCTTCGGCACTGATGGCTCACGCCAAACGAAATTTCGGTGCCGCCGCCGGGCTACCAGCGATGATGACGTTGGGGCGCGCGCTGGCAGCCGGATCTGCATTGGCAATGCAGGTAGGTATTGGCGGCTATCTCGTTCTTCACCTACTTACAGCGTTGCTAATGGCTGTAGTCGCTCTGGCCTGGGCAGGTGCGAAGGGATGCAACACGGTGATGCCTCGTATGCCTTCTGGTACGACGCTCCGAGGTGCGTCCCGCTACGCGGCAATGGCAGGTGGCTCGTTGGTCAATAGCGAGCTGGACAAGCCAATTCTGGTAAGGGTTTCTGGCTTGGCTGTTACCGGAAATTACGCGATTGCCTATAGGATCTGTGCTGCGGCGGCCATGCCGATCACCGCGTTAAGCGCCAGCATGCTGCCGCGATGGTCCCGGATGTTGGCGGCAGGCGAATTCCGTAGTCTGCGTCGTTCCTTCGCGCTGATGCTGCTGGTGGTGGCTTGCGGTTCTCTCGCGATTTCTGGATTGCTACAAATGCTGCTTGGCTATGCCCGACTGCAAGAATTGGGCTTTAGGCACGAAGTGGTTTCATTGATCAAAGGGCTGGTTTGGGTCATAGCTCCCATTGGGTTGCACCAGTTAGGTGGAACGGCTCTCTTGGCGGTTTCGCGTCCTCTGCGAAGGACGATTGTCGACGTGGCAGGGCTGGCCTTGCTTGCAATGGCCTTCTTGTACTTTTATAAGGATATGGGACTGCACGGCCTAGTCTTGGCGAGCGTGTTGGCGGAAATCTTCGTCGCATCGTCTATGGCCGTCGCCTTCTTTGTCTCGATTTCTCAATCCGAGTCTTCGATGCGTGAGAGGAGTGTTGGATGAGTACTGCGGGGAATGAAATCGTAGCGCAGAGCGGTTGGGATCCGGCAGAACTCGAACGCCCATCGCGCTGTCTCTCGTGTGGCGAATCTTCCTTGGAGAACCGCTACTTGGGACTGAACGACCTCCTAGGCCACTTACCTGGCGAATGGGGTTTTGCCGCATGTCGGAACTGCGACGCTTTGCATCTCGATCCTCGTCCCACCGTCGACTCGGTCGGAAAAGCATATCCAGACGCCTACGTTACCCATGACGACAGCAAAGCGGCGCATTCACGCGACAATGGATCAAGCTGGTTCTGGCGACTGGCGAACGGCTATCTCAATAGACGCTTCGGCAGCCAGCGTGCGCCGTCGCACAAACTGGGGCCTCTGCTAATACCCCTTTTTTGGCCGCTTCGTCAGCAGCTGGACTACTTCCTGAGGCAGTTGCCACGGACGCCGGGCCGCCTGCTTGACGTCGGGTGCGGCAACGGAGCGTTCATGCTCCGCGCCCGCGAATCGGGTTGGGATGTGGAAGGCATCGAACCCGACCCGCGCGCCGCGGCAGCCGCATCCGCTGCAGGACTGCTGGTGCATTCGAACACCATAGGTTCCTATCGTCCTTCAGCCCAATTCGATAGAATCACGCTTTCGCACGTGTTCGAACATGTGCATGAGCCGGCCGTCACACTGGCAACTTGCTTCTCTTGGTTGAGGCCAAACGGTGAGCTTTGGATGTCGTTACCCAATCCTCATGGCATCGGTTCACGCATATTCGGCCGCTCCTGGTTTGCATTAGATCCTCCTCGACATCTCTTCTTGCCACCCCCCGCGGCGGTGGTTCGCATGATGCGTGAGGCAGGGTTTGTCGATGTCAAGCTGCTTCGGCGGGGCCGTGGTTCCCGAAGCTCCATAGTGCCGTCAGTGGAGTACGCCAGCATCAGGGGTGAACCGACCCGACACTGGAACGGCCGGCAACTGGCGTTTCTTATCGATATCGTAGCTTCAGTATTTCCAACGGCAGCGGAAGAGACAGTAGTGCTTGGTAGGAGACCAGAAGTTTAATTACTTGGTCAGCCAGAATGAAAAGTACGGATGATATGACTCTGCAATCCCGGAATAGTTCGCCGATAGTCGGGAAGGTTGTCGTGCAATGAAGGCTTCGGTTGCCGCTGTGGTTTTGGAGTACCGCGCGCCGGCTCACACTTCCAAGTGCGTGCGGGCACTACTTGAGCAAGGAATAAGCGATATTTTCGTTATCGACAATAGCGACGACGATGGCGCGACCTTTGCAACGCTCACTGCCTTGTTGCCCAACGAACCTAGACTCCATCTGGAACAATCGAGTAGCAATCTAGGCTTTGCTGCAGGGGTGAACATGGGTCTTGTTCGTGCAAAGAACAAGTCCGCTGCCGATAGAGTCCTCATCATTAACAACGATGCGATCCCGCAGGCTGGTCTGGTGGAACTGCTTGCCGGAGCATTAGAAGAGAATGTTGAGCGGCTTATCGCATTTCCGTCTCTAATGCATGCAGGCACCATGGTTCGCGAGGTTTACTATCATCGTTGGTTGGCCACATTGGGAGAGCGCTCTGGAATGGGTGCATTCCGGATACCGCGAGGCTGTTGCATGATGGTGGCGACTGAGCGTCTCCCCGGAGCCCTGTTCGACGAATCTTTTTTCATGTATGGCGAGGAGATCGCGTTGGGCTGGCGTTTGCATAAAGAACCCGAAGCTCTGTGCTACGTGCCGACCGCGCTGGCCGTACACGAAGGCTCCGTAGGTTCAAAGTTAGGCTCTCCGTTTTACGAGGAAAGAACTGCCGCAGCCCACTTTTTGTTGACCAGTCGACTGGCAAAATGGCCAGGTGAGTCGTTCCTGCTAGCCGTGGTCAGGACGCCCGCAATCCTTCTACGAGCAATACTGCGCTCCTTGAGGGCGCTTTCGCTCCGACCTCTGATGTCGCTGTATCCCGCGTGGCGCATTGCATGCGCTGCGGATAAGCATTGAGCTCCTTGCTACGATCGACGGGTCGGGTTTACTTGGGCTGCCCTTCCCACCGCGCACTCAAGGGCGACGAAGAAGAGGCTTGAGTGCGTCAGTTTCGAGGGGAGCATTGGCGCGGGATGCCGATTCGGCCGAAGTAACCTGCTTGCGAAGCCAGTCGATATTGCTCTTATCGTCCAAGTTGGTTGGGTCGGCGCGTGATTCGACCTGTTCTAGCGTCCGCTTTGCGCCTTTGACATCGCCCAGATGTAGCTGCGCGAGAATCAGGGGCAGCGCGATGGGCGAATCGGCATTGGGTTGCCAAGCCAATTTTGCTTGTGCCACCGCTGGGAGCCACTGTTGCGCGCGGGCGAAAAAGCTGGCCGATTGGTACCGTATACGTATTTTAATTAGGTCCTGGTCAGAGTTTGTTTTTGCGCGATCCGCAAGCTGCGCCAGAGCTGTGGCGAACATGACGTCAGTTACTTTTCCACAGCCCTTTTGCTCCGTGGCGTGGTAGATCAGATAGAAGGGCTGGGCCTCTGCCAAAGTCAGGGGCAACGGCGACTGGACCGAGAAGGCGTGCAGGTCTTCTGGGCGGCCTTGATGATCAAACTCGCACTCCATTAATAGGCGGAAGGAATGGCCCAGTGAGCGGTGGCGCTCAGTTGGGGATTCAATCAAGCGCTCGACGGCTGCATTTGCGCTTTGACGGTCACCATCAGCAATGGCTGCTGTCATCACCGCGACATTGGCCCGCAGCGAATGCGGATGTGCCAACAAGCTCGATTCTGCAATCAGCCGTGCGCTGCGCCAGACCTGCGCACGTCCGTGCGTGCCAAAGGTCAGCACCGCGAAGACACCGACGACCAACACTGCGCCAATTCGTCCGGGTCGCAGGCCACCGCGCTCTAGCTTGTAGCCTCCAGCCACTGCCAGCGTCAGCAGCGCTACGATTATGCCAACGGAAGGCAGGTAATTGCGGTGTTCAAAGTACAGCTCCAGCGGAATAGGTCCTGCCTCCAGCATGTGCGCCACTAAAAAGATGAGCCAGCCGAAGAACAGGCCGGGCAACGATTTGCGCCAATGCCAGACAGCCACACTGATGGCAATCAAAGCAAGCAGGGCGACCAGGGTAGTGAATGGGGTGAACAGGCTCGTAGAAGCGACGAAATCGTCAGTGTAGACGCCCATGCCGGGGGTGTTGGGCACCACCAGTTTCCAGAGGTAGTCAGCCAATGCACGCGGTTGGCTGAGCATGCGCTGGGCAAAGGTGAAATCGCGGCCACCGTAGCCTCCAAGTATGCGGTCCGGTTTCAGCGCAAACAGAATCGCACCTGCCAGCAAAGGGAGCAGCGTGTAGAGGAGGTGGAATGCGCGCACAGATCCGGGGCGGATCTTCCCGCTGAAATAAGCTACTTCCACTACCGCGCAGAGCAAGGGCAGCAGGATGCCATTTTCCTTAGACAAGAAGGCCAGCGCCGTCAACGCGGGAACCCCCAGCAATAGGCCGGTGCTGGCGAGCAATGAAGGGCCATTCTCAAGCCGTTGGCGCATGGCTACGTATAGCCATAGACCGAGAAGTATGAAGAGCGTGGACAACTGGGCCATGCGCTGCACCACGTAGAGCACCGTGCTGGCGTGTAGTGGATGCAACAGCCATAAAGACGCCACCACGGCGGCGTAGAGTGGGGCGCGGGTTCTAAGTAGTGGATCGCGACGGAGAAGCAAACGTAAGAAAGCGAAGATCGATAGGCCGCACAATAAGTGGACGATTAAATTGCCTAGCTTTAAGGGAAAGGGCGCGTAACCCCCGACCCAGGCATTGAGTGCAAAAGTCGCCATTGCCAACGGGCGGCCTACCACGCCGGCGCCTCGCTCAAACAGCAGCGAAGACAGGCCAAGATTGCCGTCAAGCCACTCTGGTATCGACCGCAAGTTGGCATCGTCATCCAGCAGGAACGGTCCCTGCAAGCCTATCCAGTAGACCAGTATGGTGATTATGCTGGCGACCACTAAGACCAGCCCGGCAAGCCTTGCTTGCGACCCATTATTCAAAGCGAAAATCCCCGTAACAGACCTTCGACAAGTAGACCATAAAAAAAACCCGGCCTAGGCCGGGTTCTTCTAAAACAAAATTCTATCTATTACTTGCAAGCTGCGGGCAGCTGGTTCGAAGTGGCTGCAGTGCCGCCGTAGGTAGCGGTGCAGTTCCATTCAATGCGACCGTTCGTCGTGTTGGGCCTCAAGGTGGCCGTGGCGCCAGAGCTACCGCTGCCGTAGGTGCCGAGGAGGACACCATTGCCCGAGCAGGCGTTCGTTTTGGTGATGCCGGAGCACAAGGTGTTTACACCGGCGCCGATGTTCTCACCGACCTTGATCTTCTCGCCAGCAACCGAGCCGATGGCGTTGGTGATCTTGGCCTTGATGGTGTAGTCGCGGTAAGCCGGCAGCGCGATGGCGGCCAGGATGGCGATGATGGCGACCACGATCATCAATTCGATGAGGGTGAAGCCCTGCATGTTCTTCTTCATGGATAAATCCCCTTGGTAAGGTTTTGGCTTGATTGGTATGGGACACAAGCCCCGTGTCCCATAGTGGTATGGACCGTGGGCGCCGTGGTGAAACGTGCCACGTGCTTGGGGATTAACGCAGGAAACGTGCCAACGGCAGGTTCTGACCGCTCGCACACCCAAAAAGAGCCGCCGGTTCCGTTCTCCCCCCGAAACTGGCTTCCAATACATCGAAATACTGACCTTCCGCGTCAGTTAGTGACCCGGAAGGTCCGTTTTGCTGGCCCTTAACAGGCCATTTTCGACGACGGTCACATTCTTCGATGCGATCCGCCGGTCTATTCCATCCCCAACTTTTTCAATTTATAGCGCAGCGCCCGGAAGGTGATGCCGAGCTGCGCAGCTGCCTTGGTCTTGTTCCAGCGGTTGTCTTCCAAGGCCTTCTGGATGGCCGCGCGCTCCAGTTGTTCTATATAGGAAGGCAATGCACCTGCACCCGGGTCGATACCTGCCAAGGGCGCATCATCGGCAGCGCTGGGCGGGGGCTCGACCGGCACGCCTCGGCCGCCGTGACCGTTGCCCTGCGGCAAATGAAGATCGGCGGCGTCGATGCGGTCGCCGTCGGCCATGGCCATGGCCCGCTCCAGGATGTTCTCGAGCTCGCGCACATTGCCGGGAAATCCGTAGGCGGCAAGCGCTTCCAGCGCGCCGGGGGTCAGCTGCGGAACGCTGCGGCCGTGCGAGCCGGCCAGGCGCGCCAGGATGGCGGTGGTGAGCTGCGGCAGATCGCCAGTGCGCTCGCGCAGGGGCGGCACCCGCAGTTCGATCACGTTGATGCGGTAGTAGAGGTCGTGGCGGAAGCGGCCGTCGTTGGCCAGGTCGCCCAGGTCCTTGTGGGTGGCCGACAGGATGCGCACGTCGACCGGGATCTCGCCGGAAGCGCCGACCGGGCGCACCGCCTTTTCCTGGATGGCGCGCAGCAGCTTGACCTGCATGGGCAGCGGCAGCTCGGCGACCTCGTCCAGGAACAGGGTGCCGCCGTTGGCGGCCTGGAACAGGCCGGTCTTGTCGGCATGGGCGCCGGTGAAGCTGCCCTTCTTGTGGCCGAAGAATTCGCTCTCCATCAGTTCGGCGGGAATGGCGCCGCAGTTGACCGGCACGAAGGGGCCGGCCGCACGGGCGCCTTGCTCGTGGATGGTGCGGGCGACCAGTTCCTTGCCCACGCCCGATTCGCCCAGGATGTAGACCGGCGCCTGGCTGCGGGCGACCTTGGCGATGGTCTCGCGCAGCAAGCCCATCGGCGTCGAATTGCCGAGCAGGCGGCTGGCCTGTTCCGGCGGCGGCGGGGGCGGCGGCGCGCGTTCGGCGTTGTTGAGCTCCAGCGCATGCTTGACCAGGCCGCGCAGCACGCTGATATCCACCGGCTTGCTGACGAAATCGAAGGCGCCGGCCTTCAGGGCTTCCACCGCCAGCTCGACATTGCCGAAGGCGGTGATCATGGCGACCGGGGTCTTGGGATACAGGCGGCTGATGTCCCCGACCAGTTCGATGCCGTTGCCGTCGGGCAGGTTCATGTCGGTGAAGCAGAGGTCGTAGGTGTTCCGGGACAGGTGCTCGCGCGCTTCACCCAGATTGGCGGCCGTGTCGATGCGCAGACCCATGCGGCCCAGGGTCAAGGTCAACAGTTCGCGGATATCGCGCTCGTCGTCGACGATCAGGGCGCTGCGGTTTTCGCTCATTCGTGTCCCTCACAATCCCCTGTGCAAGAAGTGTAACTGTTACTCCGTCCCCGTAGGAGCGCCCCATGGGCGCGAGCCCTTGGTTCCCTGTGCGTAGCGAAAAGCTCGCGCCCTCGGGGCGCTCCTACGGGGCTGGGCGTTTGGTGCTGGCAGAGGGGAGGCTTCATGCGGGCAGCAACGAATGCGGGCCGGGCAGGGTGACGCGGAAGCAGCTGCCGCCGCCGGGCACCGCGACATATTCCAGCGAAGCCTGGTTGGCGCGGCACAACTCGCGGGCGATATACAGGCCCAGCCCGGTGCCGTGCTCGGAGGTGGTGAAGAAAGGGCGGAACAACTGCGCAGCCACCGCTTCCGGGATGCCCGGGCCGCGATCCAGCACATCGACCATCGGGCGGTTGTCGGCCTGGAACACCCTCAGCCGTACCCGCGCCGGCTCGCCGGGCAGGCGGCCGTAATTCAGGGCGTTGTGCACCAGCACGGTCAGGATCTGCTGCAGGTGGCGAAGGTCGACCAGGGCCGGCACGGCGCGCGCGCCGATGACCGTCTCCAGGCTGTCGGTCTCGATGGACATGTTCTGCTGGTATTCGTCGACAAAGCGGCGCACGTAGACGTTGAGGTCCACATGTTCCGGACTGGCGCGTTCGCGGCGGGCCAGGCCCAGCACGCTTTCCACGATGCCGTTGGTGCGCTGGCATTGCTGGTGGATGATCTGCAGCAGGCGGCGGTCGCCGTCGATGATGCTCTTGGATTCCTCCAGCAGCTGCACTGCGTAGTTGATCGCGGCCAGCGGGTTGCGGATTTCATGGGCCAGACTGGCCGAGAACCGGCCCAGCGCGCTCAAGGTCAGCGACTCGGCCCGCCGCGAAACCACGCTGGCGTCGTCCAGGAACACCAGCGACAGTTCGCTGCCGGCCAACAGGCGGGCGAAGCGCGGCTGCACTTCGGTCTGGTCGGGCGAAAGCTGCAAAGGGGTTTCATCGTTCTGCCAGCCGTTGCGCCATTGCTGCAGGCGACGGGCCAGTTCCGGGGCCACTTGCGGCAGGTGGACGCCATGGCCGTCGTTCTCGCCCTCGCTGCCGTCGCCCAACAAGAGCGACGCGGCTTCGTTGGCCAGTTTGATGCGGTTGTCGGCATCCACCACCAGCACCCCGGTGCGCATGCGGCGGATGATCAGCTCGTTGACCTCGAACAGGTTGGCCACTTCCAGGCCACGCTGGTCGGCCAGCGCTTCGCTGGAGCGCGTGCGCTGGCCGGCCTGGCTGGCCAGGTAGCCCACGGCCAGGTAGCTGATGGCGAACATGATCAACTCGGCGAGTGGCCGAGCGGTTTGGCTGACGCTGATGAAAAACTCGACTGACATCACCAGCGGCGTCAGCACCGTGACCACCATGCCCCAACGGAACGGCAGCAACAGCGCCGCGGCCGCCACGTTGAACAGCAGCAGCATGGCCACGCCTGCGGTCGCCTGGGGCAGGGCATAGGTGATCAGCGCGGCCACCACAATATCCACTACGGCCCCGCCCAGCACCATCGGGCCCAGCCAGCGCGTCTTCCGCCCGATCAGCAGCATCAGGACGGAAAACACCAGGTAGAACGCCGTCACCAACGCGCCCAGGGTCGAGTCGCGCAACTCGCCCAACATGCCCGACAAGGGGCTGAACAGCAGTCCGGCCAGAATGCCGGCTTCCAGCACCCGGTACAGGGCGAAGAAATAGAGCTCGCGCGCGGGCGCGGATTCCAGGTGGGAGATGAGCGAAGGGCGCTGCGTCAAGCGGGGGATTCCCGACGGCGAAGGCCACAGTATAAGGAGTGCGCCCGGAAAGGAGCGCCCCCCGGTCCGCAACCCGGTCTAAGCCGAAGGTCGGTTTTGCACCGCAGCACGGGGTGGAGGACAATGGGCGGCCCATCGGCGCCCTCCGGCCAGCCCGGACCCCGCGCGCGGTGCGTTCTGTTCCTCCAAATACGGTGACACATGAACTTTCACGAATACCAGGCGAAGCAGTTGTTTGCCGAATACGGCATTGCAGTGCCGGCCGGGCGCATCGCGCGCACGCCGGAAGAAGCGGTCGAAGCCGCCAAAGCCATTCCCGGCGAACTGTGGGTGGTCAAGGCCCAGATCCACGCCGGCGGCCGCGGCAAGGCAGGCGGCGTCAAGCTCGCCAAGACCCTGGACGAAGTGAAGCAGTACGCCGCAGCGATGCTCGGCACCAAAATGGAAACCTACCAGTCCGGCGGCGTGGCCCTGCCCATCGACACCGTGCTGATCTCCGAAGGCACCGATATCGCCAAGGAACTGTATTTGTCGGTGCTGGTGGACCGCGCCAGCCAGGCGGTGACCTTCATCACCTCCAGCGAGGGCGGCGTGGACATCGAGACGGTGGCCAAGGAAACCCCCGAGAAGATCCAGACCCTGGACGTCAATTTCGTGCAGGGCTTGCAGCCCTACCAGACCCGCGAAGTGGGCTTCGCCCTGGGCCTGGACGCCAAGCAGGTCAACCAGCTGAGCAAGATCATGCTGGGCCTGTACAAGCTGTTCAACGAAAAAGACCTGGCCCTGGTCGAACTTAACCCGCTGGCCATCCTCACCAACGGCAACCTGGCCGTGCTGGACGGCAAGGTCAATTCCGACGACAACGCCTCCTTCCGCCACGCCGACCTGGTGGCCATGCGCGACAAGTCGCAGGAAGACGAAACCGAAGTGCTGGCCAGCGAGAACGACCTCAACTACGTGACCATGGACGGCAACATCGGCTGCATGGTCAACGGCGCGGGTCTGGCCATGGCCACCATGGACGTGATCAAGCTCAGCGGCGGCGAACCGGCCAACTTCCTGGACGTGGGCGGCGGCGCCACCAAGGAGCGGGTGACCACCGCGTTCAAGCTGATCCTGTCCAGCGACAAGGTCAAGGCTATCTTCGTCAATATCTTCGGCGGCATCGTCCGCTGCGACATGATTGCCGAAGGCATCATCGCCGCGGTCAAGGACGTGGGCGTCAAGGTGCCGGTGATCGTGCGCCTGGAAGGCACCAACGTGGAAGCAGGCAAGGCGCTGCTGCGCGATTCGGGGCTGGCCATCATCACCGCCGACGATATCAACGACGGCGCCAAGAAGGCTGTCGCCGCGGTGGCGAAAGCCGCTTAATTCATTGTCATTCCGAGCGTAGCGAGGAATCTGCTTCAGCTTCCAATGCGGGAGCAAAAGCAGAAGCAGATCCCTCGCTGCGCTCGGGATGACAGAACGAGGAAAAATCCATGAGCGTTTTGGTCAACAAGAACACCAAGGTCATCGTGCAGGGCTTCACCGGCCAGCAGGGCACCTTCCACGCCACCCAGATGGTCGAGTACGGCACCCAGGTCGTGGGCGGCGTGACTCCGGGCAAGGGCGGCACCACCCATATCGAACTGCCGGTGTTCAACACCGTGCGTGAAGCGGTGGCTTCCACCGGCGCCGATGCGTCGGTGATCTACGTGCCGCCGCCGTTCGCGGCCGACGCCATCCTGGAAGCGGCCGATGCCGGCATCCGGGTGATCGTCTGCATCACCGAGGGCATCCCGGTGCTGGACATGCTGCGGGTCAAGAACACCCTGAAGGGCTATCCGAACACCACCCTGATCGGTCCCAACTGCCCCGGCATCATCACCCCGGGCGAGTGCAAGATCGGCATCATGCCGGGCCACATCCACCTGCCGGGCAAGATCGGCATCGTCTCGCGCTCGGGCACCTTGACCTATGAAGCGGTCAAGCAGACCACCGACGTGGGCCTGGGCCAGAGCACCTGCATCGGCATTGGCGGCGACCCGATCAACGGCGTCAATTTCGTCGATGCGTTGAAGCTGTTCAACGAGGACCCGCAGACCGAAGGCATCATCATGGTCGGCGAGATCGGCGGTTCGGCCGAGGAAGAAGGCGCCGAGTACATCGCCAAGTACGTCAAGAAGCCTGTCGTCGGTTTCATCGCCGGCGCCTCGGCCCCGGCCGGCAAGCGCATGGGGCACGCGGGCGCGATCGCTTCAGGCGGCAAGGGCACGGCGGAAGGCAAGTTCGCCGCGATGGAAGCGGCTGGCGTGGTCACGGTGCGTTCGCCGGGCGATCTGGGTGCGGCGATTGCGAAGTTGGTTAAGAAGTAAGAGGCGTCCCGACAGATGCTTGCAGAAGGCCGCCTTGCGCGGCCTTTTGTTTGGCCGTTGTTCTGAAATAATGGCTCTCCAATCAAGGCGGCTGAAATGACAAGACCACTCCGCATCGCCCTGGCCCAATTCGACTTTCCCGTCGGCGCCGTCCAGCAGAACGCCGAACGCATCTCAGCCATGATCGCCGAGGCACGCGATGCGCATGGCGCCGACCTGGTGCTGTTCCCGGAGCTGGCGATCAGCGGCTACCCGCCGGAAGACCTGCTGATGCGCCCCGGGTTCCTGCGCGATTGCGAACTCGCCTTGCAGCAGGTCGCGCGCGCCACGCAGGGCATCGTCGCTGTGGTCGGCTGGCCGCAGTCGGCGGGCAGCGTGGTGTACAACGCGGCCAGCGTGCTGCGCGATGGCGCGGTGGAACAGACTTATCGCAAACGCGAGCTGCCCAACTACGCGGTGTTCGACGAACGCCGTTATTTCGATGTCGATCCCGATGGCGGCGCCTGCGTGTTCGAGGTGGCCGGGGTGCCGGTGGGCCTGGTGATCTGCGAGGACCTGTGGTTCGCCGAGCCGCTGGGCGAAACCCGCGATGCCGGCGCCCAGCTGGTGATGGTGCCCAACGCTTCCCCGTTCGAGCGCGACAAGCACGCCCAGCGCGATGCGTTGCTGGCGCAGCGGGTCGGCGAGACGGGCGTGGCCCTGGCCTATCTCAACGTGGTCGGCGGACAGGACGCGCTGGTGTTCGACGGCGCCTCGGTGCTGGCCGATGGCGACGGTTTCGTGCACCCGGCCGCGCGCGCTTTCGAGGACCATTGGCTGGTGGCCGACTACGACGCGTCCACCCGCAAGTTCAAACAAGTGCATTGGCCGCAGGACGGCGACGAAGGCCGCGACGCGCTGGCCTGGCGCGCGGTAGTGCGCGGTACCCGCGACTACTGCGCCAAGAACGGATTCTCCAAGGTATGGCTGGGGCTGTCGGGCGGTATCGATTCGGCCCTGGTGCTGGCCATCGCGGTCGATGCCCTGGGGGCGGAAAACGTCACCGCGGTGCGTCTGCCTTCGCGCTACACCGCCGACCTTTCCAACGACCTGGCCGCCGAACAATGCGCGACCATGGGCGTGAAGATGGAAACCATCGCCATCGAGGCGCCGTTCAAGGGCTTCATGGAAGCGCTGGCGCCGGTGTTCGCCGGCCGCGACGCCGACACCACGGAAGAGAACCTGCAATCGCGCAGCCGCGGCGTGATCATGATGGCGCTTTCCAACAAGCTGGGCGGATTGCTGCTGACCACCGGCAACAAGAGCGAGTACGCGGTGGGCTACGCCACCATCTACGGCGACATGTGCGGCGGCTATGCGCCGATCAAGGACCTGTACAAGACCGAGGTGTTCGCGCTGGCGCGCTGGCGCAACACCGTAGGCGGCACGCCGGTGATCCCCGAAGCGGTCATCGCCCGCCCGCCTTCGGCAGAGCTGCGCGAGAACCAGACCGACCAGGACTCCCTGCCGCCCTACGACGTGCTGGATGCGATCCTGTTGCGCTACGTGGACCAGGAGCAGTCGCGGGACGAGATCGTCGCGGCCGGGTTCGCAGCCGCTGTGGTGGACCGGATGTTGCGGCTGGTGCGCATCAGCGAATGGAAGCGCCACCAGGCTGCGCCAGGACCGAAAGTGTCGCGGCGCGCGTTCGGCCGCGAGCGGCGCTATCCGATAAGCAACAAGTATTCGGGGTGATGGCTTTTGCTTCTCCCGGTGGGAGAAGGGAGAAACAAAAAAGGGGCCTTGCGGCCCCTTTTCTTCAATCCTTTTTCTTCATGTCCACCGCTGACTTCTCGCCGGCGAACGGGTTGAGTTTGCGGATGGAGGAAGGATAGTCCGGCCAGTCGCCGCTCAGCCAGGGGTGCTGCGGATCGTTCTGCTGCAGCACGCGACGGGCGTCGGCGGCCAGGGTCTCGTTGCCCAGGTGGGTGTAGGCCTCGCCCAACACGGCGATGGCGTCGTTCTGGTAGGCGCTCTGCGGGTAGGTTTCCAGCAGGTACTTGGCGCGGCCGGCGGCAGACACCCAGGCGTCGCGGCGCAGGTAGTACAGCGCGGTGTCCAGATCGTGACGGGCGAACAGGTTGCGCAGGGCCGACATGCGCAAGCGCGCATCGGCGGCGTAGCGGCTGTTGGGGTAGCGCTCGGCCAGCAGGTTGAAGTCGTTGTAACCCTGCAGAGGGGTGGCCAGGTCGCGGCGGCTGGGGTCCAGCTTCCACACCTTCTGCAGGAACACCGTGTCGCGACCGGAATTGGCCAGGCCGCGCAGGTAGTACATGTAGGGGACGTTGCGCTGGGTGGGGTAGGTGCGGATGAAGCGGTCCACGGTGGAGACCGTGTCGTCCATCTTGCCGGCCTTGTACTGGGCGTAGGCGGTTTCCATCAGCGCCTGCTCGGTGTAGGGACCGTACGGATACTGGGCGATCAGCTGGCGAAAGGTGATCTCGGCCCGGTCCCAGTTGCCGCCGACCATGGAGGTGTGCGCGCTCTCGTAGATTTCCTCGACCGGCTTGCCTTCGACGGAATTCTTGTCTTTCTTGAAGAACTTGCCGCAGCCGGTGCCGGTGAAGGCCACCACCAGCATCAGGGCGACCGTGCGCAGGAAAGCGGGGCGCAGGTAGGCGGGGCGGACGGCGGCAGAGCGGGTCGTAAGGCGCTGGGTCATGGGCTGGCGGAGGCCGCGGCAGGGAATTCGGAACGGCGATGATAGCCTAGGCGCTGCCCAAGCCATGAACGTGCGGCCAACGTGCCGCCTGCAACGCATGACCGAACCTACCCAGATCGACCTTTCCGACGATTCGTCCGACGACGCCACCCTGCGCACCGTCGTGGTCCCGAGTAGCGCGGCGGGCCGCCGTTTTGACGCCGTGCTGGCCGAGCTCTTCCCCGAATATTCCCGCACCCGGCTTTCGGAGTGGATCAAATCCGGGGACGCCCGCCTGGATGGGGAAATCGTACGCGGGCGCGATCCGGTGCGCGGCGGCGAGACGGCCAGCCTGGGCGTGGTGCTGGACACCCAGACCCACGCCCTGCCCGAAGATATCCCGCTGGAAGTGCTGTACGAGGACGCCGATGTCATCGTGCTCAACAAGCCGGCCGGGCTGGTGGTGCATCCCGGGGCGGGCAATCCCACCGGCACGCTGGTCAATGCGCTGCTGTTCCGCGACCCCTCGCTGTCGCTGGTGCCGCGCGCGGGCATCGTCCATCGCCTGGACAAGGACACCAGCGGGGTCATGGTGGTGGCGCGCAACCTGCCGGCGCACACCGCGCTGGTGGAACAGCTGTCCTCGCGCGAAGTGCATCGGCAATACCTGGCCATCGTGGTCGGTTCCATGGTCTCCGGAGGCACGGTCAATGCGCCGATCGACCGCCATTCGCGCGACCGCATCCGCATGTCGGTGCGCGAGGAAGGCCGCGACGCCGTCACCCATTACCGACTGCGCGAACGCTTCCGCGCGCACACCGCGCTGGAGTGCCGCCTGGAAACCGGCCGCACGCACCAGATCCGCGTGCACATGACCCATCTGAAGTACCCCATCGTCGGCGACCCGCTCTACGGCGGGCCCTTGAAGCTGCCCAAGCACGCGACCGAGGAACTCATCGCGGCCCTGCGCGGGTTCAAGCGCCAGGCGCTGCATGCCGAAGTCCTGGAATTCAAGCACCCGATCAGCGGCGAACCGGTGCGCGTCTCGGCGCCGGTACCTGCGGACATGCTGAATCTGCTGGCCGCGCTGCGCGCCGACGGCGAGGCGCAGAAGCAGCGATGAACGCGGCGCTGTGGGCGCAGTGGGCGGCGCCGTCGAACGTTCGCGCTTTCACCACGTTGCGTCATGGTGCGGGAAGTTCGCTGCCGCCTTTCGATCATTTCAATCTGGGCAATCGCATGGCTGCCGGCGGTGACGATCCAGCCACCGTCGAGCGCAATCGCGCCGAGTTGGTGGATCGCTTCGAATTGCCTTCGGTTCCGCATTGGTTGCGGCAGGTGCATGGGACAGAGGTGTCGCGATTTTCGGCCCCCCCGCCTGCGCAGGCAGGGGCAGGTTGGGACGGGGTGGCGTCAGCATCACCTACGCCTGACGCGACCCCTCCCCATCCCTCCCCTGCAGTCGCAGGGGAGGGGGTGGATCCCATCGCCGACGCGTCCGTAACTTCCGTGCCGGGCGTTGCACTGGCCATCCTTACCGCCGACTGCCTGCCCGTGGTTTTCGCCAACGAAGAGGGCACCGAAATCGGCGCAGCGCACGCAGGTTGGCGTGGCCTGGCTGCCGGCGTGCTGGAGAACACGGTCGCTGCGATGCGGTCGTCGCCGGACAAGGTCGTCGCCTGGCTCGGACCCGCCGCCGGCCCGCAGGCCTACGAAATCGGCGCGGAAGTGTTCGAAACTTTCGTTTTGCAGGACGCGAATGCCGCTTCCGCCTTCGTAGCCACGCGACCCGGCCACTGGCGCGTGGATCTGTACACGCTCGCCCGCCTGCGCCTGGCCAAGCTCGGCATCAGCCGCGTCCACGGCGGCGACCTTTGCACCATTGCCGATCCACAACGCTTCTTCTCCCATCGTCGCGACGCGCGCACCGGACGTATGGCCACGGTGGTGTGGATGCAACCGTGAGTTCGCCGTTGTTCCGGCGCGTGCTGGGCGCGGACTTCGAGACCTTGTCCGCTGTCGTCAAAGCGCTGCATTCGGCGCGCGGCCACCGTCGCTACCGCGGACAGGTGGAAGTGGTGCGTGGTGCAACTCCCTTGGCCCGCCTGTTCGCCTGGGCCACGCGTCTGCCGCCCGCCGGACAGGGCGAGGCGGAAGTGGAGATAGACGCCAGCGGCGAAGAAGAGCGATGGACGCGCCATATCGGCGGTCATGCCATGCCTTCGCGCCTGTGGGAGCAGGACGGATTGTTATGCGAGCAGCTCGGGTTGGCGCGTTTCGGATTCCGCTTGACGGCCGAGCAGGGCGATATCGTTTGGCGGGTGGAGCGTGTCACGGCGCTGGGGCTGCCGTTGCCTGCACGCTGGTTCGGCAACGTGCAGGCGCGCGAGTCGGAACTCGGCGGGCGCTACCGGTTCGATGTTGCCGCTGCGATGCCGGTGATCGGATTGCTGGTGCACTACCGTGGCTGGCTGCATGTCGACTGAGCATCAGGGCCCGGTGATCGTGTTCGACGGCATCTGCGTGTTGTGCAATGGTTGGGTGCGCTTCCTGTTGCGCCGCGACCGGGGACGCTACCGTTTCGCCTCAATGCAATCGGAAAGCGGGCGTGCGCTGCTGTCGGCGCATGGGCTAGTTGCGGACGATCCTGCCTCTTTCCTGCTGGTGGACAACGGTGTCGCGTGGACCGATACCGATGCCATCCGCCGGGTGCTGTCCGGCCTGGGCGGCATGTGGCGAATCGCCGCGCTGATCGGAATGGTTCCCCGCTTCCTGCGCGACCCGCTGTACCGAATGATCGCGCGCAACCGCTATCGCTGGTTTGGCACCACCGCGTGTACGGTTCCAGATCAAGCGCAGCGCAGCCGGTTCCTGTAGCCATCGAGCCAGGGGCAAACCAATTCGTGTGTAGGAGCGACGCGAGTCGCGAAGCCCGGAACCTTTGAAGTCCATGTGCTTCGCGGCTTGCGCCGCTCCTACAATAGCGCCGCGTTTCGAGCGGTGGGATCAGAACGTGTAACGGATCCGGGAGTAGTAGTAAGCGCCGTTGCTGCCGATCGGCGAGAGCACGTCGTAGGGCAGGTTGCCGAAATACGCGATGTCGTCGATGGAGCGGTCCGGGTACTCGTCGGTCAGGTTCTGGCCGCCCACGGCGATGCTCCACTTGGGCGTGATCCGGTACTCCACTTCCGCATCCAGCTGCCACTCGGCGCCGTAGGTCTGCTTGGGCTCGAAACCTCCGCCGAAGTTGAACACGCGCGTCGCGCTGCCGTGGCGGCTGACCCGGCCCAGCAGGTTCCACTTGTCGCTGTTCCAGTTGGCCGAAAGCAACGCGCGGGTACGTGGCGCGGCGTCGGTCAGCGTGTTGCTTTCCTCGATACCGAACAGCACGTAGTCCGGGTCCAGCGCCGTCAACTCGGCCGGAGTGGCGGTGATGCGCTTGATCTCGGTCTTGGCATAGCTGTAGGTGCCGCTGAGCAGCAGATCGCCGCTGCCCAGTTTCTGGCGCCAGTTGGCCACCAGCTCCGCGCCTTCGGTGCGCGTGTCGGCGGCATTGATGAAGAAATTCACGCTCTGCACGCCAGGCACGCCGAATTGGTCTTCCACGAACTCGGTCAGCGCGTCGCCGCTGATGCGCTCGGTCAGCGCCACGCGATCGTCGATGTCGATACGGAACACGTCCAGCGACAGGTCGAAGTGCTCGCCGATCTGGCCGGTGAAGCCCAGACTGAAGTTCACCGATTTCTCCGGCTCCAGCGGCTTGGCGCCCAGCGCCTGCGCAATGGGGTTGTTGACCGACAGCAAGCGACCCTGCAGCAACTGGCCGGAGGCGTCGTAACCGGTCGAAGTGGCTTCGTAGCCGATCTGGCTCAGCGACGGCGCGCGGAAGTTGTTGGACACCGAGCCGCGCAAGGCGAAGGCGGGCGCGAATTCGTAACGCGCCGCCAGCTTGCCGGTGAGCTCGCCGCCGAAGTCGTCGTAGTGCTCGTAGCGCGCGGCGATGTCGGTGCTGAACTTCTCGCCGAACGAGCTGGACAGGCTGGCGTACGCGCTGGACACATCGCGCGACAGATGGGCGACGTCCTGCGGCGTCAGCCCTCCGCCGGCCTGCGAACCGGTCGGCCGGTCGGTGAACGGGCCGGCCGCGTAGGAAGCCGGGTCGCCGGCGCCGGTGTCGTATTCCTCTCGGCGGAATTCCACGCCGGTGGCGAAGGTGTGGCGGTTATCGCCCGCATCGAAACTGCGGCTGACGTCGAAGTTGGCCAGCGCCTGCTTGAACTCATAGTCGCCGGTCTTGAACCTGGTCGGGCTACCCGGCCCCAGCGAGGCGTTGAGCGAGTTTTCCAGGCGATAGGTGAACGAATTGCGGCCATAGTTCAGGCTGGCGTCGTAGTCCCACTCGCCCCACTGTCCGCGCAGGCCAGCGACGCCGGCCAGGTCCTGGTTCTCGCCGAGGGAGATCGGCCGATAGCCGTCCGGATACACCTCTTTCCAGTTCGCCACGCCATCGGGATAACGGAAATAGTTCGCGCCGCGAGTGTCGCTCTGATTGAAGGTTCCGAAGCCGTAGAGCTCGGCGTTCTCGCCGACTGGCACGGCGCTGTTGAACCAGGCGTTGAGCGCCTTGGATTCTCCGTCGCCCAGGTGGTAGTTGCGCTTGCCGGCCAGGGCCAGGTTGTCGGGGGTCTGTTCCTCGAAGAACGGGATCTGGTCGAAACCGGCGCGATTGGTGGCTTCGCGGTTCTTCAGTTCCACGCCGACGCGAAAGAAGCCTTCTTCGCCGATGCGGCTGCCGACCTGGGCGCTGGCGAAGCTGGTCTGCCCGTCGGTCACGGTTTCGTCGATGGGCTCAACATCGGTGTGGTGCGCGCCGAAGCTGGCTTCATAGGAGCCGCCTTCCGGTGCGTCGTTGAGGATCACATTGATGACGCCGGCCACCGCGTCGGACCCGTATTGCGCGCCGGCGCCGTCGCGCAGCACTTCGATACGCTTGATCGCGCTGACCGGAATGGCGTTGAAATCGACCGGCGTGGTGCCCTTGCCGATCTTGCTGTCGGTATTGACCAGCGCGCTGGTGTGGCGGCGCTTGCCGTTGACCAGGACCAGGATCTGGTTGGGGCTCAGGCCGCGCAGTTGCGCGGCGCGGATGTGGTCGGCGCCGCCGGAGTTGGACTGGCGCGGGAAATTGAACGAGGGCAGCAGGGCTTGCAGGGCGCTACCCAGTTCGCCGTTCAATACGCCGGCCTTGCGGATGTCCTCGGCGCTGAGCACGTCGATGGGCGAGGTGGATTCCAGGACGGTCCGGTCGGTGGCGCGGGTGCCGGTGACGATGACCGTATCCAGCGTCGTGGCCTGCGTGTCGGCCTCACTGGCCTGCTGCGCGAAGGCGGGGCCGGCGGCGAGCGCCAGGGTGATGGCGACGCCAAGCGGCGTCACGAGGGGGCGGGACATGGGGGCTCCTGGGGTGCAGTTTGGGTAGGGGAACGGACCAGACAGCAGCGACTGGCTTCCGTGATGCACATACCTTAATTGCATAAGCAGCAGCACGGCACCCGCGCGGCATGCGCCTTGGGCATCTCCTTATGCCGTACGGTTATTTCGAGCGCAGGTAAGATGAACCGACAGTAGCGAACCCCCCACAGGAGCAAACCATGGTTCTACGCGGTGTTTTGTTGCGCGGCATTCTGGTCGCGGCGCTGACCATGTTGGGCGGATGCGCGACGACGGCTCCGGGGCCATCAGCTGCCTCGCCGGTATCGGCCACGCTGCAGGGCGATGCGGCGCGCCCCGCGCAGGCGCAAGGCTGGGTGCGCAGCGAGTTGTATTTCGGTGTCGGCGAGGAAACGGGCCCGGCGGATCGCCCTCAGGCCGAGCCGATCAGCCAGGCGCAATGGCGCGCTTTCCTGGACAAGGAGGTGACCCCGCGTTTTCCCGACGGTCTGACGGTGTTCGATGCGTATGGGCAGTGGTTGTTCCGGGGGGCCAAGGAGCCGAATCGGCTAAGCACCAAGGTGCTGGTGATCCTGCATGAGGACACCCCGCAGCGAACGGCCGATATCGAGGCGATCCGGCTGGCCTGGAAGCAGGCGACCAAGCATCAGTCGGTGTTGTGGTCGAAGCAGCCGGCGGAAGTGTCGTTTTGAGATCGGATAGTTGATGAGGCATGAGTACCCACCGAAGCGTCCTTCTCCCGCTGGCGGGAGAAGGTGCCGAAGGCGGATGAGGGCGCTCTTGGCGCGATCTGCCCGAACAAAGTAAAAGCGTTTCGCGCTGACGCGCGAGTCACCCTTCGGCAAGCTCAGGGCATGCTTTTCTTTGAACGGCAAAGAAAAGTAACCAAAAGAAAGCCGCCCTAACGTCGCGCCCGGCGATAAAGCTGCCGGGTCCGCATGCGAATCGGGAATTTCCGGAAGGCGCTTCCTGCGCCTCCGGAAACGGCGCACATCCATGTGCGCCGCCCCTTCGGGGTTTATCCCGATCCGCATGCCGCGACTCACGGGGCATTTGAAGGGCAAATGCAACTGCAACAGCAAGATCAACAGCAAGATCAACGACCCAACCCAGCGAGCCAAGAATGTCCTCAACTCCCGCATCCTCCCGCCGCTGGTTCGTAGCAGGCGACCTCAACGGCTTCTTCGGTCTGGTGGTCGACAATCTGTCGATCCTGGGCTTCATCGCCATGGCCTTGATCGGCATCTTCGGATTCCCGGCCGAGGTGGTGTACCAGCGCATGTTCCCCGGCACCGCGCTGGGCGTACTGGTCGGCAACCTGATCTATACGTGGATGGCGCGCAGGCTGGCGGCCAAGACCGGCCGCGACGATGTCACCGCGATGCCGCTGGGGCTGGATGCGCCAACCAGCATCGGCATGGCGTTGCTGGTGCTGGGCCCGGCGTTCCTGGCGTTCAAGCAACAGGGCCTGGAACCGCAGGCGGCGGCCATCGCTACCTGGCAACTGGGCATGGCCTCGTTGATCGTGATGGGCGTGCTGAAGCTGGTGCTTTCCTTCTTCGGAGATGCGGTGACGCGCATCGTGCCGCGCGCCGGTCTGCTGGGTTCCATCGGCGGTGCCGCGCTGACACTGCTGGGTTTCCTGCCGCTGATCGAAACCCTGCGCTCGCCCATCGTCGGCTTCGTCACCTTCGGCCTGCTGCTGTACGTGCTGGTGGCCAAGGGCCGGTTGCCGGTTAAGATTCCTGGCGTGCTGCTGGCCTTCATCGTCGGCACATCGCTTTACTACGGGTTGGGACTGGCCGGCCTGGGCACGCCCGGCTTCGCACTGCCTGAAGCGGTGCCGCTCAGCTTCACCTTGCCGCTGCCCACGCTCGGCTTCATCGAGGGACTTCCGGCTACCGTCCCCTATCTGCCTTTGCTGCTGCCGTTCGGTCTGCTGATGGTGGTGGGCGGCATCAACGTCAGCGAAAGCGCGCGCGCGGCCGGCGACGACTACCGCACTCGCGATGTTTTGCTGGCCGAGGCAGTTTCCACACTAGTGGCGGGCTTCTGCGGCGGCGTAGCGCAGACCACGCCCTATATCGGCCAGCCGGCCTACAAGCACATGGGCGCGCGCAGCGGCTACACGTTGTTGACAGGTCTCTTCATCGGCTTGGGTGGAATCCTGGGTTACGTCTCCGGCTTGGTGCAGTGGCTGCCGCTGGCGGTGCTGGCGCCGATCATCGTTTACGTGGGTCTGGACATCACCGTGCAGGCGTTCAACGAAACTCCGCGCAAGCACGCCATCGCCGTCGCACTCGGCTTCCTGCCTTCCATCGCCTATCTGCTCAACATCAAGTTCGGCAATCCGGCATGGATTCCACCGGAAAAGTTCGCCGCGCTCTACAACGGCACCGACGGGCATGGCCTGCCGGACCTGGCCACCATCGTGACCCTGGGCAACGGTTTCATCATCACCGCGATGATTTGGACCACGGCCCTGGTGGCGATGATCGACCGTCGGCATGGGCATGCGGTGCTGGCGTTGTTGTTCGGCGCCGCGCTGACCCTGTTCGGGCTCATCCATTCGGTGGACCCGCGCGGCGGCATTTACCTGCCGTGGGACTTGGTGGGCCTGCCGAAGATCATCATGTGGCAGTTCTTCGGCGCGTATGTGGCGCTGGCGGTGCTGCTTGGGCTGCTGTCCCTGCAGAAGGAAGAGGCGTAGGGCGGGCATTGCCCGCCCCGCATCTGCTTTGCCCCCTTTGAAGAAGGGGGCTACGGGGGATTTGCCTTTGACTTTGCTCGTGCGTTCGCTTCCTGCATTGCTCGAAAGGCAAATCCCCCTCGGTCCTCCTTTTTCAACGGGGAAGGTCGATTTCGGGCATTTCGAAGCCCACCGGTGTCCCAACAGCCGTCTCGCCCTGCCTTGAAACACAGCCGTTTAACCGCATCTGGATAGCATTGCCGGCACGCCGGCCACCCCTTTCCAGAGGTAATCCCGATGCGGATGGACAAGCTCACTTCGCGTTTCCAGCAGGCGCTGGCCGACGCGCAATCGCTGGCCGTGGGCCGCGACCACAACATGATCGAACCGGTGCACGTGCTGACCGCGCTGCTGGACCAGTCCGACGGCAGCACCCGGCCGTTGCTGGCCCAGGCCGGCGTCAACGTGCCGGTACTGCGCGAACGCCTGACAGAGGCATTGGACAAACTGCCCAAGGTGTCCGGCCAGGCCGGCAACCTTTCCATCGGCAACGACCTGACCCGCCTGCTCAACGTCACCGACAAACTCGCCCAGCAGCATGGCGACCAGTTCATCGCCAGCGAGTGGTTCGTGATGGCAGCGCTTGAGGACAAGGGTGCGCTGGGCATGGCCCTGCGCGCGGCGGGCGCCGACAAGGCCAAGCTGGAAGCTGCCATTGAGAAAGTCCGCGGCGGCCAGAGCGTGCAATCCGAGAATGCCGAGGAACAGCGCCAGGCGCTGGAGAAATACACCATCGACCTGACCGAGCGCGCCGAGGCCGGCAAGCTGGACCCGGTGATCGGCCGCGACGAAGAGATCCGCCGCACCATCCAGGTCCTGCAACGCCGCACCAAGAACAACCCGGTGCTGATCGGCGAACCCGGCGTGGGCAAGACCGCTATCGTGGAAGGCCTGGCTCAGCGCATCGTCAACGGCGAGGTGCCCGAAGGCTTGAAGAACCGCCGCGTGCTCTCGCTGGACATGGGCGCGCTGATCGCCGGGGCCAAGTTCCGCGGCGAATTCGAAGAACGCCTGAAAGCGGTGCTTAACGACCTGTCCAAGACCGAAGGCCAGGTGATCCTGTTCATCGACGAATTGCACACCATGGTCGGCGCCGGCAAGGCCGAAGGCTCCATGGATGCCGGCAACATGCTCAAGCCGGCGCTGGCGCGCGGCGAGCTGCATTGCATCGGCGCCACCACCCTGGACGAATACCGCAAGTACGTGGAGAAGGACGCCGCGCTGGAGCGCCGCTTCCAGAAAGTGTTCGTGGGAGAGCCGACGGTGGAAGACACCATCGCCATCCTGCGTGGCTTGAAGGAACGCTACGCCGTGCACCACGGCGTGGAGATCACCGACCCGGCCATCGTCGCCGCGGCCACGCTGTCGCACCGCTACATCGCCGACCGCCAGTTGCCGGACAAGGCCATCGACCTGATGGACGAAGCCGCTTCGCGCATCCGCATGGAGATCGACTCCAAGCCCGAAGAGCTGGACCGCAAGGAGCGCCGCCTGATCCAGCTCAAGATCCAGCGCGAAATGCTGAAGAAAGAGAAGGACGAGGAGTCGAAGAAACGTCTGGCCGACTTGGAAGCCGATATCGAATCGCTGGAGCGCGAGTTCTCCGACCTCAACGAAGTATGGAAATCGGAGAAGGCCGCGCTGCAGGGCGCGACCAAGGTCAAGGAACAGATCGAACAGGCCAAGCTGGACCTGGAAGCCGCACAGCGCCACCAGGACTACGCGCGCATGAGCGAAATCCAGTACGGCCTGCTGCCCGAACTGGAGAAACAGCTGAAGATCGCCCAGGAAGTCGACCAGAAAGACTTCAAGCTGGTGCAGGATCGGGTGACCGCCGAAGAGATCGCCGAAGTGGTGTCGCGCTGGACCGGCATCCCGGTCAGCAAGATGCTGGAAGGCGAGCGCGAGAAGCTGCTGAAGATGGAGTCGCAGTTGCACACGCGCGTGGTCGGGCAGGAGGAAGCGATCAAGGTCGTGTCCGATGCGATGCGCCGTTCGCGTGCCGGTCTGTCCGATCCCAACCGACCCACCGGCTCGTTCCTGTTCCTGGGCCCCACCGGCGTGGGCAAGACCGAGCTGTGCAAGGCGCTGGCCGAATTCCTGTTCGACAGCAGCGACGCCATGATCCGCATCGACATGAGCGAGTTCATGGAGAAGCACAGCGTTGCGCGTTTGATCGGCGCGCCCCCGGGTTATGTCGGCTATGAGGAAGGCGGTTACTTGACCGAAGCGGTACGCCGCCGCCCGTACTCGCTGATCCTGCTTGACGAAGTGGAGAAGGCGCACAGCGATGTGTTCAACATCCTGTTGCAGGTGCTGGACGATGGCCGCCTGACCGACGGGCAGGGCCGCACAGTGGACTTCCGCAATACCGTCATCGTGATGACCTCCAACCTGGGCTCGCATCAGATCCAGGACATGTCCGACAACGGCGGGGCCGATGTCGAGTCGGCCGAGGCTTACACGCAGATGAAGGCCGCGGTGATGGGTGTGGTGCAGGCGCATTTCCGCCCGGAATTCATCAACCGGCTGGACGATATCGTGGTGTTCCATCCGTTGGACAAGGCGCAGATACGCGAGATCGCCAGGATCCAGTTGAAGGGCCTGGAGAAGCGCCTGGGCGAACGCGGGTTGCGGATCGAGCTGGAGGATAGCGCCTTGCAGTTGTTGGGTAATGTGGGCTTCGACCCGGTGTATGGAGCGCGTCCGCTCAAGCGCGCCATCCAGCAGCAGCTGGAGAATCCGCTGGCGCAGAAGATCCTGGCCGGGGAGTTCGCCAATGGCGACGTCATCCACGTGGGAGCCAGCGGTGGAGGATTGGTTTTTACGCGCGGTTAAGCCGCTGGGGTTAGCATCGCCTCGCGATCTGTAGTTGGGTTACAGACACATGGCCGCGGTTTCCGCGGCCATCCCCCGTTTGCTGCTTTCTCAAGGAGGAATCCGATGCACAAGACAATTTTCGGCGGCGCGCTCGCGCTTGCCCTGGCCATGACCGCGTTGCCTGCGTCCGCGCAGAACCTGACCTGCAAGCTCACCTTCAGTTCCTCCAGCTGGTCGATCTTTTACAAGACCACTTCCGGCACCGGCATGGTCACCTGCAACAACGGCAAGTCCCTTGCGGTGAAGATTTCGGCCAAGGGCGGCGGTTTGACCGTAGGCAAGTCCAAGATCGTAAACGGCTTCGGCGAGTTCGCCGAAGTGCGCGAGATTCGCGACGTGCTGGGCAGCTATGCGGCGGCCGAGGCGCATGCGGGCACCGAGAAGTCGGCGCATGCGCAGGCGATGACCAACGGCAAGGTGTCGCTGGCGTTGGCCGGCAAGGGCGAGGGTTGGGACCTGGGCGTGGCTTTCACCAAGTTCACTATCTCGGCGCGCTGAGCGACAGATTTGTGGCACTACGAAGCCCCGGCCAGTCCGGGGCTTTTTTTGTAGAGCCGGGCTCGCTGTCTCTCTTTGGTTTTTGCTCTGGACTTGGCCTTGGCCTTGGCCTTGGTTGTTGCTTTTGTCCTCCCCTCCCGTGAGGCGCGGCAAGCAGGTCGGGAGTTACCCCGAAGGGGCGGCGCACATGGATGTGCGCCGTTTCCGGAGGCGCAGGATGCGCCTTACGGAAATTCCCGGCCTGCTTGCGGACCCCCACGGCTTCATCGTGGGGGCGCGCCGTAGGGCGGCTTTCTTTTGGTTACTTTTCTTTGCCGTTCAAAGAAAAGTGACTCGCGCGTAGCGCGAAACGCTTTTGCTTCAAAGGCAAGAGCCAAAGCACCCCTCCTCGATCCTCCCCTGCGCTGCGCGCAAGGGAGGAGGCAGAAGCGGAAGCAAAAGGAAAAACTAAAAGCAAGATCAAGATGGATCCCAGCTTTCGCTGGGATGACATCGGTATTGTTCTGTTTCAACGTACAAATTTTCGACGGTCGTTAGAACAATCACCGAAGCGAGCAATCCCCGTGCAACTCGACTCTAGGGCGCGCGCGGTTTCAGGCCGGCTTGTTGCGCAACGCACGATACGGCGGCGTTGCCATGATCATCTCGGCGAGCGAATAAGCCAGTTCGCGTTCGGCCATGATCGCGCCGTCGGCGCCATGTTCCAGCAGGTGCTTCACTTCCGCATCGCTGTGCGCACGCGCCAGTACCGTCAGCGATGGGTTGATCGCGCGCAACTTGGCGATGGCTTCGCCGGCTTCCAGCGGCTGTGGGATCGCCAGCACCGCGATCTTCGCCTTCTCGGGCTGCGCCTCGGCCAGCACCCGGTCGGAGGCGGCGCTGCCGCGGATGCCGGGAATGCCGTTGGCATGCGCACGTTCGATGTTGTGGCCGTTGTCGTCTATCACCACCAGCGGCACGCCACGCTCGCGCAACACCTGCGCCAGGATGCTGCCCACGCGGCCGTAACCGATCACGATGGCGTGATCCTCTGCCACCAGCGGCGGACCCGGCGGCGGTTCTGCTTCTTCGGCGGCCGGCGCTTCCTTTTCGTTGCGCGCCTTCCACTTGTCCAGGATCACGAACAGGAACGGGTTGGCGACGATGGAAAGCAGCGCGCCGGCCAGGACCATGTCGTGTCCTTCCTGCGGCAGGATTTTCAAGCTCAAACCCAGCCCGGCCAGGATGAAGGAGAACTCGCCGATCTGCGCCAGGCTGGCCGAAATGGTCAGCGCGGTGCCGTTGGGGTGGCCGAATGCGCGCACGATGGCGAAGGCGGCCAGCGACTTGCCGACCACGATGATCAGGAACGTGGCCAGCACCTGCCACGGATGCTGCACGATGATCATCGGATCGAACAGCATGCCTACCGACACGAAGAACAGCACCGCGAACGCATCGCGCAGCGGCAGCGAATCGTTCGCGGCCTTGTGGCTTAGCTCGGATTCGTTCAACAGCATGCCGGCGAAGAACGCGCCCAGCGCGAAAGACACGCCGAACAGTTTGGCCGAACCGAACGCCACGCCCAGCGCGATGGCCAGCACCGAGAGGGTGAAAAGTTCGCGCGAACCGGTCGCCGCGATTTTTTCAAGCGTCCACGGAATCACCCGCCGCCCCACCACCAGCATCACCGCCACGAACGCACTGACTTGCAGCAAGGTGATGCCCAGCGCCTTGGCGATGGCCCACACCGGGCTGCCTTCCGCCTGCGCCGCATCGCCGGCCGCATCGCCGCCCAATGCGCCGGCCAATGCCGGCAGCAGCACCAGCGCCAGCACCATCACCAGGTCTTCGACGATCAACCAGCCCACCGCGATCTTGCCGCGGTTGGTGTCCAGCAATCGGCGTTCCTCCATCGCGCGCAGCAACACCACGGTGCTGGCCACGGACAGCGCCAGGCCGAACACGAAACCCTGCAGGTGCGTCCAATCCATGTACCAGGCCAAGCCCCAGCCCAGCAGCGTGGCGACCACGATCTGCACGATGGCGCCGGGAATGGCGATGGCCTTGACCTTCATCAGGTCGGCCAGGGAGAAGTGCAGGCCCACTCCGAACATCAGCAGCATCACGCCCAGTTCGGACAATTGCGTGGCCAGGCTCTGGTCGGCGATGAAGCCCGGGGTGAACGGCCCGACCACCATGCCGGCCAGCAGATAGCCGACCAGCGGCGAGAGCTTGAATTTGTTGGCGAGTGCGCCCAACACGAATGCGACCGCGAGGCCGACCGCAATGAGGTCGATCAGGTCGGTGTCATGGGGCATTCGCTATCCAGCATCGGTCTGAGTGGAAACAAGTGTCGCCGATGCCCGGATCGAGGGCAAACCGGAACTGACCGGCGCGTTCATTCCGCAAACGAAAACGCCCCGGCAGGGCCGGGGCGTCTGTCGTTCGCATGCGCTGTGATCAGCGCTCGCTTACCACTTGTAGCTGATGCGGCCGTACAGATAGGAACCGTTGAAACCCGACGGCGACTGGCTGCTGTAAGGGAACTGGCCGCTGTTGGAATTTGCGAACAGGGTGCGGTCCGGATATTCGTCGGTCAGATTGTCCGCGCCCAGGGTCAAGGTCCAGTTTTCGCTCGGGCGGAAACTCGCCGAAGCGTCGATCACCCACAACGCGCCGTAGGTCTGGTCGTTGGCAGGGTTGCCGGTTTCGCTGACCCGTGCGGTGAATTCGCCGTACCGCGTGGCGCCCAGGTTGAAGTCCCAGTGCGCAAGGTTCCAGTTGGCCGAGAGCGTGGTCTTGTCGCGCGGGTAGCCTTCCTCGATGCGTCCCTCTTCGTCGCGGCCGATGCGCCGCAAATCCGCGCCCAACGCCGCCAGCTCTTCCGGGTTCGGTGCGATGCGCACGATCTCGGTCTTGTTGTGGTTGTAGCCGGCAGTGAGGTTGAGCGTGCTGTTGGCCAGCGGAATGCTGTAGCTGCCGATCACGTCCACGCCGCGCGTGCGCGTATCGGCGGCGTTGGTGAAGTAGCGCGCGCTGGTGACTCCATTGACGCCCAGGCTGGCCAGCAGCGCCTGTGCCGCCGCGTTGCCGCCCAGCAACAGGTTGGAAGACAGCACGATGCGGTCGTCGATATCGATCTGGTAGGCATCGATGGTGACGTACAGGCGGTCGATGGGTTGCAGCACCAGCCCCAGACCATAGGACAGCGAGGTTTCCGCAGTCAGCGGATCGGCGCCCAAGGCCTGCGCCACGGCGCTGGTGGCCGGGAAGGTGCCCGATTCGAAGAAGCGGTCCACGCTGGCGTTGTACTGCGAAGTGACCACCTGGTAGTACTGCTGGGCCAACGCCGGCGCGCGGAAGCCGCTGGCCACGGTGGCGCGCAATGCGACCTTGTCGGTGAAGGCGTAACGCGCCGACAGCTTGCCGGAGGTTTCGTTGCCGAAGTCCGAATAGTCCTCGTAGCGCCCGGCGATGCCTGCGGAGAACTTGTCGGTGATGTCGGCTTCCAAGCCTGCATACACCGCATAGCTGTCGCGGTCCACGTGCACCGAGTTGCTTGGAGTGAAGCCGCCGAAGCCCTGCGCGCCGCCGTTGGCGTAGGAGTTCACTTCGCCGGGAGTCTGGTTCCACTTCTCGCGCCGGTATTCGGCGCCGAACGACAGCGTGGCCGGATAGGCCAGGCCGATCTCCAGCGCCTTGCTGACGTCGGCGTTGACCACGTTCTGGGTGTATTCCAGCGAACCGTCGTAGAAGCGCGACGGACTGGTGGCGCCCAGGCTGTAGTTGATGCTGTTCTGGGTATAGAAGAACAGGTGGTTGTAGCCGTAGTTGTAGCTCAGGTCCCACTTCCAGCCGCTTTCGGTGTCGCCTTTGACGCCCGCCACCAGCGAACGGTCCTGTGAGATCTGGTTGATCTCCGGCACATAGCCGTCGGGATAGACCAGCGGCACCACAGGGTTGTGCGCACGGGAGCGGTAGAACGCGAACGACGTGATGTCGCGGTTGCTGGCGATGGCGGTGGCGTAGGCGCTGATGTTGTCGCTGAAGGCGAAGCCGGCGTTGGCCGAGACCGCGCCTGCTTCCACTTCGGGATCGCCGTACACGTAGGCCACCTGTCCCACGCTGGGATTGTTGCCGGTGTTGGGCGCAGTGCCGCCGTAGGGCCCGGCGCGGTCGGTTTCGTCCTGCTGGGCCAGTTGTCCGGCCACATGCAGGAAGCCGCGGTCGCCGCCGAAGGACAGACCGGCGTCGCCGGACAGTTGCGTCTGCTTGCCGTCGCCGGCCGAGTATTGGCCGAAGTCGACCGCCAGGCTGCCGCCGCCGCCCGCGCCCTTGAGCACGATGTTGACCACGCCGGCGATGGCGTCGGAACCGTATTGCGCCGAAGCGCCGTCGCGCAGCACTTCAACGCGCTCGATGGCCGACACGGGAATGGCATTGAGGTCCACCGCGGACGAACCGCGGCCGATGGTGCCGTTGACGTTGACCAGCGCAGAAAGATGACGGCGCTTGCCGTTGACCAGCACCAGCACCTGATCCGGCGACAGGCCGCGCAGCTGCGCCGGACGCACGCCGCTGGTGCCGTCGGTCACGGCGGGCCGGGGGAAGTTGAGCGAGGGCAGGGCGCGGGCCAGGGCGGTGGCCAGTTCGGTGGTGCCGGTGGCTTGCAGGGCCTCGGGGGTGATGATGTCGATGGGCGATTGGGATTCGGCCACGGTGCGGTCCGAGACCCGGGTGCCGGTGACGATCACCGTGTCCAGGGTGGTGGCCGATTCGGGGGCCGTTTCCTGGGCCAGGGCGGGGGAGGCGGCCAGGGCGAGAAAGACCGCCGCGGCCAGGGGGGAGGGATTGCGGTTCATGGATACTCCAAAAAGAACAGGGTTCAAGGACTTCAAGAGACGCTTCGCTACGCCGGGTCCGTCGGCTTCAGGGCTTATTGCGATGCACCAAAGAATGGATTACAGCGATATGACATCGATGTCAATGATTTATTAACAATCGTGGGCGGGCCGGTAATAGATAAACTATGTCCCGCAATTCCGTTAATAACCCTGGCTCATCCCGTGATTTCCTTACGTAATTTCGCCCTGCGCAGGGGCGAACGCCTGCTCCTGTCCGACGTTGACCTGACCATGCACGCCGGCTACCGGGTGGGCGTGGTGGGCCGCAACGGCACCGGCAAATCCAGCCTGTTCGCGGCCATCCGCAACGAGATCGAAGCCGACAAGGGCGACATCGACCTGCCCGGCAAGGTGCGCATCGCCAGCGTCGCCCAGGAGACCCCCTCGCTGCCGGACCCGGCCATCGAGTTCGTGCTGTCCGGCGACGTGGATGTGGCCGCGGCGCTGAAAGCCGAGTCCGACGCGCTGGCCGCCGAGGACTGGGAAGCGGTGGCCATGGCCCATCACCGGCTGGAAGAGGTCAACGGCTACGACGCCTCCGCGCGCGCGGGCAAGTTGCTGCACGGCCTGGGCTTTCCGGGCGATACCCACCAGCGCGCGGTCTCTTCCTTCTCCGGAGGCTGGCGCGTGCGCCTGAATCTGGCGCGCGCGTTGATGACGCCCAGCGATCTGCTGTTGCTGGACGAACCGACCAACCATTTGGACCTGGATGCGGTGCTGTGGCTGGAGCAATGGCTGCTGAAATACCCCGGCACCTTGTTGTTGATCTCGCACGACCGCGAATTCCTCGACAACGTCACCACCCACACCCTGCACCTGCACAGCGGCAAGGCCAAGCTGTACACCGGCGACTACACCGCCTTCGAACGCCAGCGTTCGGAACAGCTGCGCCTGCAGCAGATCACCCATGAGAAATCCATGGCCGAGCGCGCGCACCTGCAGAGTTTCATCGACCGCTTCAGCGCCAGCGCAGCCAAGGCCAAGCAGGCGCAGTCGCGGGTCAAGCGCCTGGCCAAGATGGCCGGCACCGAAGCGGCGCGCGCCGAGCGCGAACTGGTGATCGAATTCGCCCAGCCGCAGCGCCTGCCGTTCTCGCTGATCCGGCTCAACCATGTCGATGCCGGTTATGGCGACACGGTGATCCTCAAGGACGTGGCATTCGGTCTGGAGGCCGGCGACCGTATCGGCTTGCTCGGCGTCAACGGCGCGGGTAAGTCCACGCTGGTCAAAACACTTGTGGGCGACCTGCAGCCGATCCATGGCGACCGCAGCTGCCATCCAGACGTGCGCATCGGTTACTTCGCCCAGCACACGGTGGAATCGCTCAAGCCCGCGCAATCGCCCATCGACCATCTGCGCGACTTGTCGCCGGATGCGCCGACGCAGTCGTTCCGCGATTTCCTGGGCAAGTGGAACTTCCCCGGCGACCGCGCCTTCGAAAGCGTCGACGGTTTCTCCGGCGGCGAGCGCGCGCGCCTGGCCTTGGCGTTGATCGCCTGGCGCCAGCCCAATGTGTTGTTGCTGGACGAACCCACCAACCACCTGGATCTTGAAATGCGCGAGGCCTTGGCCGAAGCGCTGAGCCTGTTTGAAGGCGCCATCGTCATGGTCTCCCACGACCGCCATCTGATCGGCCTGGTCTGCGAAACCTACTGGCGCGTGGCCGACGGCAAGGTCGAACCGTTCAACGGCGATCTGGACGAATACGCGGCCTGGCTGCGCAGCCGCGCCACCGCCCAGGGCAACAAGCCGCCCAAGATCCCCGAAACACCGCTGCCGGCCGCTCCCGTGGCCAAACCGGCTGCGCCGGCCAAGAAGGTCAATCCGCACAAACTGGCCCAGGCCGAAGCGCGCGTGGCCGAACTGGAAGGCAAGCTGGCGGCGCTGGAAACCGAAATGGCCGACCCGGCCGTTTACGCCAACGGCGGCGCCCGCGTGGCCGAGATCGGCCGCCAGCAAACCCAGTTGCGCGACGCCCTGGCCACCGCCGAGGCGGAGTGGTCGGCGCTTTACGACTGAGAGCCAAGCGGCGCTAGCGGCGCGGTGGCGCGTAGGCCTTGCGCAACCACGGCGAAGCGCCGCTCCAGAAGATGATGTCCGCGCCCAGGTAATCGCTGGCGTACTGGACGAATTCGGCCTTGGTGAAAGGGCGGTGCGTGGCTGGATTGGTGTAGGTCAGCGTGGGTTCTTGCACGGCCAAGGCCACCAGCGCCAGTTTTCCCTTGTATTTGTGGAAAAAGGGGTACGAATTCTTGGTCTGGGATTTGTGGTTGGGCACGATATCCGGCCCGCCCAGCCCCACCCCGTTGGCTTCGGCGTAGGCGAACAGGCGGCCCATGTAGTTGCGGTCGTTTTCCCATTCGCAGGGCCAGAAGTTGACGTATTGCACGACCTTGGTGGTCTTGAACGCCTTCTTGGCCGCGGCCAGGTTCTCCATCTCTGCAGCGAAGTAGAGATCGCAATCGAAACCGCTGGAGTCGGCGGCGGTGTCGACGTCGATCGCCGTCTCGGGCAGGTTCACGCCGTAGATCCGGCCATCGAAGCGCTTGGCCAACGCTTGCAGCAGCTTCTGGTAGCGACCACGTACCGCAGGATTCCATTGCTGCGCGACCCAGCCCGTAGCGACCGGTTTGTTTTCGCCAGGGTTGTCGAACTGGGGCGCCAAGCCGCCGCCATAGCGCGGATCGTCCAGAAGATAGCGCGGCAGGTTGCGCGCTTTGGGCTCGAAGAAGCGGTCCTGGATCTGGATGAACAGCTTCTTGTGCAAGGCGTCGACGATGCGAAGGTCGGTTTCGATGGCGGAGAAGTCATACACGCCGGGTCGCTTCTCAAGCGTCTTCCAGTTGTAGACGATCTGCGCACCGTCTATGTCGGGCCGCTGCAGTTGCACGCCCATCGCGCTGAGCTCCCCAGAACTGGCGTAGAGGAAGTTTGCCGGCGCGCTGCCCGTGGCGAAGGCCGGAAGCGCGCTGGCCATGCCAATCCAGACCAATGCGAGGCATAAGATGCGATTCATCAGGAAGTTCGTCAGCACGGAGGATTGCCGGATAATGGACCGTATGGGCCACTTGCAACCGTCTTTTGTGCCATCGCGCTTGCTTTGCCGGGTTTCGACCCCAAAATAGCGGTCCATCACACGCATCGCCTTATCCCATGCCGATCTACGCCTTCCAATGCGCCGAATGCGGCCACAGTTTCGATCGCCTGCAGAAGATGTCCGACCCCGACCCGGAGGTGTGCCCGAACTGCGGCGCGCACCAGGTCAAGCGGCAACTGACCGCGCCTTCGTTCCGCCTGTCCGGTAGCGGCTGGTACGAGACCGATTTCAAGAAGGACGGCGACAAGAAGCGCAATCTGAGCGAAGGCAGCGAAGGCATCGGCAAGTCGACGGGTGACGCCAAGCCAGCCGCCGGCGAAACCCCGAGCGCGCCCAAGACCGAGAGCAAGACGGAAGCCAAGCCGGCGGCGCCTGCTGCTGCGCCTTCCTCTTCCTCTTCTTCGACGTAGAGCGAATTTTTTTCGGGGAACGGATAAACAAAGTCCGTCATTCCCGCGAAGGCGGGAACCCAGCGACTTTCGCTAGTGCGGCCGATTCGCCGAATCAGTGTCTACGCGCTGCGCGACGAAAATTGCATTCGCTAAGATTTGGCGACTTCAACCTTCGCAGATAAAGAGCAAAGTCGCTGGGTTCCCGCCTTCGCGGGAATGACGATTTTATATTCCGCTTGATGAGGGATCCACATGCCCGTTAGTGTGCGGACATGACCAAGCCCCTGCTACTCGCAGCGACTCTGCTGCTCGCTTCCTGCGCAACGTCGAACGACGCGCCTCCTGCTGTTTCCGGCAAGATCGCTACCACTCCGGCAGACAGGTTCTACGAAAACGTCGCCGCCCTCTGCGGCCGATCGTTCGCCGGCAGGATAATCGCCAACACGCCCGCGTCGTCCACGCCCGATCCTTTCGCGGGCAAGGCTTTGGTCATGCACGTACGCGAATGCAGCGACAGCGAGCTGCGCATTCCCTTCCACGTCGGCGACGACCGTTCGCGCACCTGGGTGCTCTCCCGTCAGGCCAATGGCTTACGCCTGAAGCACGACCATCGCCATGCCGATGGCAGTCCGGATGCGACCACCCTGTATGGCGGCGACACGGACGCTGCCGGCAGCGAAGGGCGTCAGGAGTTTCCGGTGGACGCCGAATCGCAAGCCATGTTCCGGGCGCAGGGCATGCAGGCATCGCTGACCAATGTCTGGGCGATGGAAATCCGGCCAGCTTCGGAATTGATCTACGAGCTCAGCCGCCCCGGCGGGCGCCTGTTCCGGGTCAGCTTCGACCTGACCCAGCCGGTACCCACGCCAGCGGCGCCCTGGGGCGCCGCCGAATAAGAAAACGCCGCCCGGAAGGCGGCGTTTTCACTTTCAGCGGGTCGCGATCAGCGAGAGCCGAAGCGTCCGCGGCAGCCGCGGTCCACCCAGAGCTGGTTGCCTGTATACCCCCAGGTGGAGCCTTCGCGGCAGCTGTTGTTGGAGAGCTGTTCGATCAGCACGGGTCGGCCGTAGCGGCTGTTCCAGGCGCAGGTGCGGCGGCGGTTGTCATCGCTGCTGCAGGTGACGTTGTAGCCGCTGTTGCCGTTGCCGGGATTCCAGTTGCCGCCACCGCTGCTGAACTCGCCGCGGCAGCCACGGTTGACCCAGACGGTGCCGTTGCGCTGGCCCCAGGTATCGCCCTCGGTGCAGCGCGCATCGGACAGCTTGCGGGTCAACACCACGTTGCCGCGGAAACCGGTGTTGCACTCGCGGTAGCGGCCATCGACGCTTTCGCAGCGCACCGTGCCGCCGACGCCGCCGCCCAGCGAACCCTGGACGAATCGGCCGCGGCAGCCGCGATCCACCCAGACCACGCCATTGCCGCTGCCCCAGTTCTGGCCTTCCACGCAGCGGGTGCTGGACAGGTTCTGGCTGAGCGCGGCGCGCCCGCGGAAGCCGGTATTGCAGGTGCTGCGGCGGTTGTCCTTGCTTTCGCACAGGACCGAGCCGCCCGGCGACGGTCCGGGGTTCCAGCCGCCGTTGCCGCCGCCCAAGGAAGTGGCGATGTCCTGCTTGATCCGGCTGAAAGTCCAGTTGGAACGGTTGACCTGGTCGATATAGAAGCGCAGCTGGTCGTCGGGAATGCGGCGACCGCGCGATTGTTCGGAGTATTCCAGGCTGATCACCCGTTCCTGGTCGGATCGGGACAGGCCGCGGAGGTTTTCCGGCGCATAGGCTTTGGTCGAAATCTGGGCCTGGGCCGGGGCGGAGGGGACCGACAAGAGCAAACCGAGCACTACGAGCATGGCTGACAACGGACGCAACATGGCGGTCTCCAACGGTTGGCGGGTGGTTGCGCCGGAATATACACCCCGATTATTTACGTCCGATGAGGGTGGCAATTTGCCCGGACCGGTCCCGGGCCTCAAAATGACCAGCTGTCCGGCCCTCTTGCGCCGGAACCGTATCCGGAGTTCCCCATGCGTACCCACTTCTGCGGCCTCATCGACGAGGCCCTGACCGGCCAGTCCGTCACCTTGTGCGGCTGGACCGACGTCGCCCGCAACCTCGGCGGGGTCTGTTTCATCGACCTGCGCGACCACCACGGCATCGTGCAGGTGCTGGTCGAGCCGGAACAGATCGAGGTTTTCAAGGTCGCCGCCAGCCTGGGCTACGAGGACGTGCTGCAGGTCGAAGGGGTGGTGCGCGCGCGCCAGAGCGTGAACGACAAGCTCAAGAGCGGCAAGGTGGAAGTGGTGGCTACCCGCATCACCGTACTCAACAAGGCCCAGCCGCTGCCGTTCCATGCCCATGAGAACGCCGGCGAGGAAACCCGCCTGAAATACCGCTACCTGGACCTGCGCCGCCCGGAGATGCAGCGCATGATGCGTACCCGCACCAAGCTGGTGGCCGCGTTGCGCCAGTGGCTGGACGCGCGCGACTTCCAGGACATCGAAACCCCCATCCTGACCAAGGCCACGCCCGAAGGCGCGCGCGACTTCCTGGTGCCCGCACGCATGCATCCGGGCGAGTTCTACGCCTTGCCGCAGTCGCCGCAGCTGTTCAAGCAGATCCTGATGGTGGCCGGCTTCGACCGCTACTACCAGATCGCGCGCTGCTTCCGCGACGAAGCGCTGCGCGCCGACCGCCAGCTCGAATTCACCCAGCTGGACATGGAATTCGCCTTCGTGGGCGAACGCGACGTGCAGGACACCGTCGAAGCCATGATCCGCGACATCTTCAAGCAGGTGATGGACGTGGAACTGGCCGCTGCGTTCCCGCGCATGACCTGGGCCGAAGCCATGCGCCGCTATGGCTCGGACAAGCCGGACCTGCGCAACGCGCTGGAGCTGGTGGACGTGGCCGATCAGGTGAAGTCCAGCGAATTCGCCGTGTTCACCGGCGCGGCCAACGATCCGGAAGGGCGCGTGGCCGCGTTGCGCGTCCCGGGCGGGGCCGCGCTCAGCCGCAAGCAGATCGACGAGTACGCCGCGCACGCGGCCAAGTACGGCGCCAAGGGTCTGGCCTACATCAAGATCGACGACGCGGGCGCGGTCAGCTCGCCCATCCAGAAGTTCTTCGCCGCCGACGCCTTTGCGGCGCTGCTGGCGCACGTGGGCGCCGGCAACGGCGACATCGTGTTCTTCGGCGCGGGCGGCTACAACAGGGTTTCCGATTTCATGGGCGCCCTGCGCTTGAAAGCCGGCAAGGATTTCGGCCTGGTGCAGGAGGGCTGGAAGCCGTTGTGGATCACCGACTTCCCGATGTTCGAATACGACGAAGAAGCGCAGCGCTACGTGGCCCTGCACCATCCCTTCACCGCGCCCGCGGTGGACGACATCGACGACCTGCGCGCCAACGCCAGGACCGCCGTCTCGCGCGGCTACGACATGGTGCTCAACGGCAATGAGATCGGCGGCGGTTCGATCCGTATCCACCGCCCCGAAATGCAAAGCCTGGTGTTCGAACTGCTGGGCATCGGCGCCGAAGAGGCCGAAGCCAAGTTCGGCTTCCTGCTGGATGCGCTGAAGTTCGGCGCCCCGCCGCACGGCGGCATCGCCTTCGGCATCGACCGCATCGCCGCGCTGATGGCCGGCACCGAATCGATCCGCGACGTCATCGCCTTCCCCAAGACCACCACCGCCCAATGCCTGATGACCGGCGCGCCGTCGCCGATTCCGGATGCGCAGCTGGCCGAAGTGCATATCGCGGTCCGGCCCAAGGCGGAAAAAGCGCCGGCATGATCATCCGCCGCGCCACGCCCGACGATGCGGAGACGATGTCGCGCATCGCAACCGACACCTTCGTCGAGACCTTCGGTGCGCTGTATCCGCCCGAGGACCTGGCCTATTTCCTGCAGAACTCGTATTCGCCCGCCGCGCAGCGGGAGATGCTGGAGAAGGAATCGGTGGCCATGTGGCTGCTGGAACGCGACGGCGTGGCGCTGGGCCATGCCTGCGCCGGCAGCTGTGGCCTGCCGCATCCCGAAGCCCGGCCAGAAGACGGCGAACTCAAGCGTCTTTACGTGCTGGCCGAAGCGCACAACGGCGGCTGGGGCTCGAAACTGTTCGAAACGGCGTTGGCGTGGCTGGAAAAAGACGGGCCGCGCACGCTGTGGATCGGCGTCTGGTCGGAGAACCTGGGCGCGCAGCGGTTCTACGGGCGCTATGGTTTCGAGCGGGTGGGCGAGTACAAATTCCCGGTCGGCAAGACCATGGACGACGAATTCATCCTGCGGCGCAAGGCGGCGGCCTGAGCGACGTCATGACCCAGCGCGTCCTGCTCCTGCACGGCATCTGGAATGCCAAGGCCTGGCTGGCGCCGTTGGCCCGTCGGTTGCGTAACGAGGGAATGGAGGTCGAAGTATTCGGCTATCCCAGCGTACTGGGCGGGCCCGACATAGCCGTGCCGCGGTTGATCGCGCGCCTGCGCGGCAGCCAGTCGGTGTCGCTGATAGGCCATAGTCTGGGCGGATTGGTCGCGCTGCAGGCCCTGCGTAGCGAGCCGGATCTACCGGTCGACCGCGTGGTCTGCCTGGGCTCGCCCTTGCGCGGCAGCGGCGCGGCTCGCGGCTTGGCCTCGCGCCCCTGGACCTCGCCGGCGCTCGGGCGCAGCGCAGGACTGCTGCAGGCCGGTTTCGAGCGCTGGGAAGGGCGGCCGCAGGTCGGCGTGGTCGCCGGCAACGTCGCGCGCGGCCTGGGCCGCCATTTCGCCCGTTTCGAAGGCGATTCGGATGGGACCGTAGGCTTGGAGGAGACACGCCTGCCCGGGCTTACCGATCATTGCGTGGTGGCGGCCAGCCACAGCGGCCTGGTGTTCTCTCCGGAAGCGGCCCGGCAGGCGGCGCATTTCCTGCGTGAAGGCCGCTTCCAGCTGCAGGCTTGAGTCCGGTCGCGCCGGTATAATTGCCGGCTTGTCCAACGCATTTCCAGGAAACACCATGGGTCGTGGTCCCTCCATCGAAGGCCGCAAGAACGCCACCGACGCCAAGCGCGGCAAGATCTTCACCAAGATCATCCGCGAGATCGGCGTGGCCGCGCGCGCCGGCGGCGGCGATGCGGCCAACAACCCGCGCCTGCGCACGGCGGTGGACAAAGGCTTGTCGGCGAACATGTCCAAGGACGTGATCGAGCGCGCCATCAAGAAAGCCACCGGCGAACTGGAAGGCGTGGAATTCGAGGAAATCCGTTACGAAGGCTACGCGCCCGGCGGCGTGGCGGTGATCGTGGAATGCCTGACCGACAACCGCGTGCGCACCGTGGCCGAAGTGCGCCACGCCTTCGGCAAGTGCGGCGGCAACATGGGCGCCGAAGGCTCAGTGGCTTTCATGTTCCGCAAGCTGGGCGTGCTGAGTTTCGCCGCTGGCGCCGATGAAGACGCCATCACCGAGGCCGCCATCGAAGCCGGCGCCGACGATGTGGTGGTGTACCCGGAAGACGGCGCCATCGACGTGCTGACCTCGCCCGATGCGTTCCTGGCGGTGAAAGAAGCGATGGAAGCGGCCGGCCTGGCTGCGGGCCATGCCGAGATCACCATGCGCGCCGACAACGACATCGCCGTGGACGCCGAAACCGCGCCCCAGGTGGTCAAGCTGCTGGACATGCTGGAAGACCTGGACGATGTGCAGGCCGTCTATTCCAATGCCGATCTGGGTCAGGACGCTTACGCGTAGACTGGCGCTGTGACCACCCGCATCCTCGGCACCCTTCGGCTTCGGCCGCTCCGCGTCCTGCGCTCAGGGCGGTCGGAAAGCCTGTTTTCCGGGATGGTTTCGTGACCCGAATACTGGGCATAGACCCCGGTTCCCAGCGCACCGGCGTCGGCATCATCGACGTCGACGCGGCGGGCAAGACCACCCATGTCTACCACGCGCCGCTGTTGTTGCTGGGCGAGGGCGATTTCGCCCAGCGGCTGAAGCGCCTGCTGCTGGGCTTGGCGGAAATCATGGAAACCTATCATCCGGACGAGGTGGCCATCGAGCAGGTGTTCATGGCGCGCAATCCCGATTCTGCGTTGAAGCTGGGCCATGCGCGCGGCGCGGCGATCTGCGCGGTAGTGCTGCGCGACCTGCCGGTGCACGAGTACGCGGCCAAGGAAGTGAAGCTGGCGGTGGTGGGCAAGGGCGGTGCGGACAAGGTGCAGATCCAGCACATGGTCGGCATCATGCTCAACCTCAAGGGCAAGCTGCAGGCCGATGCGGCCGACGCGCTGGCCGTGGCCATCACCCATGCGCATGTGCGCGCTACGGCCAATCGCCTGGGTGTGAATGTGCGCGAAGCTTGGGGAAGGAAATGAGTGCAGAGCCAGTCATGTGCGCAGCATCCGTCACACGGCTTTTCCCCCTTTTGAAAAAGGGGGGCAGGGGGGATTTGCCTTTCGCGCCAAGAGCAAATCCCCCTCGATCCCCCTTTTTCAAAGGGGGAAGACAAGCGGGCCTTCGCATAGGCAAGGAATTCGCTGCTTCCGCACGGTGGAAGCGAGCGCACAAAGGAACATCGGCATGATCGGACGTCTGCGCGGCATCCTGGCCTACAAGCAACCGCCGTGGCTGGTGATCGATGTGGGCGGCGTGGGCTATGAGCTGGAAGCGCCCATGAGCACCTTCTACGACCTTCCCGATGTTGGCCGCGAAGTGATCCTGTTCACCCACCACGCGCAGCGGGAGGACAGCGTGTCGTTGTACGGCTTCCTGCGCGAGAGCGAACGCCGGCTGTTCCGCGACGTGCAGAAGGTCAGCGGAATCGGCGCCAAGATCGCGCTGGCGGTCCTGTCGGGGGTATCGGTGGACGAGTTCGCGCGGCAGGTGCAGACCGGCGACGTGGCCGCGTTGACCCGCATTCCCGGCATCGGCAAGAAAACCGCCGAACGCATGGTGGTGGAGCTGCGCGACCGCGTGGTCGACCTGGGCAGCAACCCGCTGGGCTCGCCCAGCCTGCCCAACGATCCGCAATCGGAAGCCACCATCGCCCTGCAACAGCTGGGCTACAAGCCAGCCGAAGCGGTGCGCATGGCGCGCGAAGCCGTGGCGCCGGGCGACGACGCGGCCATGATCATCCGCAAGGCCCTGCAATCGGCGCTGCGCTGAACGCCCGTCCGGTTTCCTAGAGTCCTTCCTCACATTCTCCGCGCTACGCTTAGGCAGCCATGTCAGCTACTTCTTCTCCGCAGGCCCCGGCCGGCCATTCCGGCGAACACGGTCATGGCAAGACAGGCATGGCCGCGCTCGTGGCCGGTGCGGTGGGCGTCGTCTTCGGCGACATCGGCACCAGCCCGCTGTACACCATCAAGGAAATGTTCCACCCGCATTTCGGTCTGACCCCGGATCCGAACACGGTGCTGGGGCTGCTGTCGCTGGGCTTCTGGTCCCTGATCCTGATCGTGACCCTGAAGTACGTGATCGTGATCATGCGCGCCGACAACGAAGGCGAGGGCGGCATCATGGCGCTCACCGCGTTGGCCCAGCGCAGCTTGAAGAAAGGCTCGCGCGGCAGTTATGCAGTGGGCATCCTGGGCATCTTCGGCGCCTCGCTGTTCTTCGGCGACGGCATGATCACCCCGCCCATCACCGTGCTGGGCGCGGTGGAAGGCCTCACCGTGATTTCCGACCAGCTCACCCGTTGGGTGGTGCCGATAAGCCTGGTGATCCTGGTGGGGTTGTTCGCCTTCCAGCGGTTCGGCACGGCCAAAGTCGGCAAGATCTTCGGCCCGGTGATGATCACCTGGTTCATCGCGCTGGCCTTGATCGGCGTCAACAACATCAGCGGATTTCCCAGCGTGTTGCGCGCGCTCAATCCGTACTGGGCCTGGGAATTCTTCGTCACCCACGACTGGCACGCGCTCTTCATCCTGGGCGCGGTGGTGCTGACCGTGACCGGCGGCGAAGCGCTGTACGCCGACATGGGCCATTTCGGCAAGAAACCCATCCGCTGGGCCTGGTTCGCCTTCGTGCTGCCGGCGCTGGTGCTGAATTATTTCGGACAGGGCGCGGTGCTGCTGGAGCATCCGGAGGCGGTGAAGAGTCCGTTCTTCATGTCCATGCCCGATTGGGCGCAGATACCGATGACCGTGCTGGCCACCGTGGCAGCGGCCATCGCCTCGCAGGCGGTGATCACCGGTGCGTTCTCGGTGACCCGCCAGGCCATCCAGCTGGGCTACCTGCCGCGTTTGTCGATCAAGTACACCTCCAAGGACACCGTCGGCCAGATCTACGTGCCTTCGATCAATCTTATGCTGTTGCTGGCGGTGATCGTACTGGTGCTGGTGTTCCGCAGCTCCACGGCGCTGGCGACGGCCTATGGTCTGTCGGTCACCGGCACCATGCTGATCGACACTCTGTTGCTGGCCGTCGTCGCCTATACGCGCTGGCCCGATTCGCGCAAATGGGTGTTGCCGCTGTGCGCGCTGTTCCTGTTGATCGACATCGCCTTCCTGGTCGCCAACGGCGCCAAGCTGTTCAGCGGCATCGGCGCGTGGGTGCCGCTGTTCATCGGCATAGTGGCGTTCCTGCTGATGCGCACCTGGCGCCGCGGACGCGAGCTGCTGCATGCCGAAGTGCAGAAGGAAGGCATCAAGCTGGACAGCTTCCTGCCCGGCCTGATGCTGGCGCCGCCGACCCGGGTGCCGGGCACCGCGATCTTCATGACCGCCGACCAGGGCGTGGTACCGCATGCGCTGCTGCACAACCTCAAGCACAACAAGGTGCTGCACGAGCGCAACGTGTTCCTCACCGTGGAAACACTGAACGTGCCGCACGCGCCCAAGGAAAAGCGCCTGAAAATGTACGCCATCGGCGACGATTTCTATCGCGTGGTCATCAGTTACGGCTTCACCGAAACGCCCGACGTGCCGCAATCGCTGATGGGGTCCTGCGACAAGGGCGGGATCTACTTCGATCCGATGGAGACCACGTATTTCGCCAGCCGCGAGACCATCGTCGCCGGTGCCCACCGCGGCATGCCAGTCTGGCGCGACAAGCTGTTCGCGGTCATGCACCGCAATGCGGCGCCGGCCACGGGGTTCTTCCGTATTCCGGGCAACCGGCTGGTGGAGCTGGGTGCGCAAGTAGAGATCTGATGCTTGTGCTTTGCCCCCTTTGGAAAAGGGGGCTACGGGGGATTTGCTCTTGATCTTGTTCTAGCGCCAAAAGCAAATCCCCCTCGATCCCCCTTTTTCAAAGGGGGAGGTCATCCTTCCCGCATAATGTCCCCATGACCGAAGACCGCATCCTCACCGCCGCGGCCACCCGCGAAGACGACGCCCTGGAAGCCAGCATCCGTCCGCGCAAGCTGGACGAATACCTGGGCCAGAAGCCGGTCCGCGACCAGCTTTCGATTTATATCGAAGCCGCCAAAGGCCGTGGCGAGGCCATGGACCACGTGCTGATTTTCGGGCCGCCCGGCCTGGGCAAGACCACGCTCAGCCATGTCATCGCCAACGAACTGGGGGTGAACCTGCGCGTCACCTCCGGCCCGGTGATCGAGAAGGCCGGCGATCTGGCCGCGCTGCTGACCAACCTGCAGCCGCACGACGTGCTCTTCATCGACGAGATCCACCGCCTTTCGCCCGTGGTGGAAGAAGTGCTGTATCCGGCCATGGAGGATTTCCAGATCGACATCATGATCGGCGACGGCCCGGCCGCGCGATCGATCAAGCTGGACCTGCCGCCCTTCACCCTGATCGGCGCCACCACCCGCGCCGGACTGCTCACCGCGCCGTTGCGCGACCGCTTCGGCATCGTGCAGCGCCTAGAGTTCTACACCGTGCCCGAACTGACCCAGATCGTGCGGCGCTCGGCCAAGATCATGAACATCGATTGCGTGGCCGAGGGCGCGGCGGAGATCGCCAACCGTTCCCGCGGCACCCCGCGCATCGCCAACCGTTTGCTGCGCCGAGTGCGCGATTTCGCCCAGGTCAAGGCCCAGGGCCGGATCGACCACGACGTGGCCAAAGCGGCGATGGCGATGTTGAACGTGGACCCTGAGGGCTTCGACGAGCTGGATCGGCGGCTGTTGCGCCTGATCATCGAGAACTTCGACGGCGGCCCGGTGGGCGTCGAATCGGTGGCCGCGGCGTTGTCCGAGGAGCGCGGCACGCTGGAAGACGTGATCGAGCCCTACCTGATCCAGCAGGGCTTCCTGGTGCGGACCGCACGTGGCCGTATGGCTACGCGCAAGGCTTATCTGCATCTGGGGTTGAAGCCGAAGGTGGTGCCGGCCGATCTGTTCGCGGACGACGAAGGAAATTAGTGAGTGGGGAGCCGGTAGCCGGTAGCCGGTAACCGGAAAGCTGCTCTTGATTTCCGGCCGCCGGCTCACGGCTCCCGGCTCCCCGCCACCCCAATGGAGACACAAATTTGACTCCCCATTCCCCACTTCCTACCCATGATGCCCGGCTATTCAGTTGGCCGACACGCGTGTATTGGGAAGATACCGACGCAGGTGGCGTGGTCTACCACGCGCAATATGTGGCTTTCCTGGAACGCGCGCGCACCGAATGGCTGCGCCATCGCGGCCACGGACAGGAACAATTGCGTCACGACCACGACCTGGTTTTCGCGGTACGCGCGATGCAGCTGGAGTTCCTGCGCCCGGCGCGGCTGGACGATCTGCTGACCGTCACCGTCGAAATCCGCGTCTGCAAGCGTGCCAGCGTGGTGTTCGCGCAATCCATCCTGCGCGGAGGCGAAGTGCTGCTGACCGCGGTGGTGCGCGTCGCCGTGCTGACCGCCAGCGGCTTCAGACCCAAACCCGCGCCTGATGCGTTGTACGAAGAGTTCAAGGCGCTGGAAGTGCCACAACCGTAACAGCCCCCGCTAGCCCCACCCGTATCGGCAATTTGAGGAAAACCGGATGATCGCACTGCTCCTGGCCCTGCAGGACACCGTCGTGGAAGCACTGCCCGAAGACGTCGCCGCAGCGGCCACGCAGGCCAGCGTGGAAGTGGCCCACAGCAGCATCAACTACTTCGACCTGATGCTCAAAGCCAGCCTGCCGGTGAAACTGATCGTGCTGCTGTTGCTGGCCGGGTCGCTGATCAGCTGGATCATCATCTTCCGCAAGGCACGCATCTTCAGTCGCGCCAACCGCGACGCCGACGATTTCGAAGGCCGGTTCTGGTCCGGCGCCGAGCTCAACAAGCTCTATGCCGGCAGCGCCGACCGCAACCGCATCGTCACCGGCCTGGAAGCGATCTTCGAAGCCGGTTTCCGCGAATTCGCCCGACTGCGCGACAAACGCAAGCTCGACCCGCGCGCGCAGCTGGAAGGCGCGCAACGCGCCATGCGCGCCACCTATGCGCGCGAAGTGGATCAGCTGGAACGCAATCTGGAGCTGCTGGCCAATATCGGCTCCACCGCGCCGTACGTGGGCCTGGTGGGCACCGTGTTCGGCATCATGGTGACCATGCACGACATGCTCAACAGCGGGCAGCAGGCCGGCATCGCCGCGGTCGCGCCGGGCATTTCCGAAGCCTTGTTCGCCACCGCCATCGGCCTGTTCGTGGCCATTCCCGCGGTGTGGGCGTTCAACCGCTTCACCACCCGGGTGGAACGTCTGTCGGTGCGTTACGAATCCTTCGCCGAAGAGTTCAGCTCCATCCTGCAGCGCCAGTCCTCCGGCGACGAATGATGCGCCGGAACAAAGCCGGGAGCCCGCCATGACCGCCGCCATCACGCGCCACCGCAAGCGCCGCAAGCTCAAATCCGAAATCAACGTCGTTCCCTACATCGACGTGATGCTGGTGTTGCTGATCATCTTCATGGTCACCGCGCCGCTGCTCACGCTCAGCGTCGACGTCACCCTGCCCAAGGCCAACGCCAAGGCAGTGGACAGCAAGGAAGACCCCATCGTGGTGGTGGCCTATCCGGATGGACGCATGGGCCTGAAGTTGCCCGATGCGGAAATCGAGGTGCTGGACACGGCCGCCTTCGAAGCCAAGCTGGCGCCCATCGTCGCCCAGCAGGGCGGCGAGATGCGGGTGATGGTCGCCGCCGAAGGTAATGCGCCTTATCAAGTGGTGCTGACCGCGATGGACGTGCTGAAGAAAGCGAAAGTGAAGAACGTCAGTCTGTTGACCGAATCCGGTGGCAATGCACGCTGACGCCGCCCCACGCGCAGCGGTGCTGTCCGATGAAGGCTACGGGAAAGCCGTCGTCTATGCGGTCGCCGTGCACGTCGCTCTGGCGCTGCTGTTGTGGTTCTCGTCGTGGTTCTCCTGGCAGCACGAATCCACCTCGGCGGCGGGCTTGCCGGTGATGGATGCTTCGCTGGACGCCTCCGCCGCCGATATCCGCGCCGCAGAACAGGCCTTGCAACACGTGCCCGAACCGTTGCCGCAGCCGGTCGAGGAAACGGCCGAAGAAGAAACCGTGCCGCCGCCGCAACCGATCGAAGAGCCGCGGCCGCAGGACTCGCCCACGCCGCAGCAGCAGGTCGCGCAGGAACGCATTCCGGTGCCCGACACTCAGGACCAGGACGAGGCCAGCCGCCTGGCCCTGTCCCAGGAAAAGGCGCTGCGCGAACAGGAAGAGAAGCGCCGCCAGGAACAGATCGACCTCACCGAGCAGAAGCGCGTGGAAGAGGCGCAGAAGCAGCAGCGTCTGGCCAAGCAGCAGGAAGAGGCGGACAAGCAGAAGAAGCTGGACGAGATCCGTCGCCTGCGCACGCAAGCGGCCAAGGACGCGCAACTGGCCGAACAGAAACTTCGCCAGTTGGCCGACGCGCGCGCGCGGCAGACCACGGCACCGGCCGCCGCTACCGGCAGCAGCGCGCCGGCCGGCAACAACGGCGTGGACGATGGCCTTCTGGCCAAATACATCGCAGCCATCCAGCAGCAGGTCAGCGGCCAGTGGACCCGGCCCGAATCGGTACCCCTGGGCACAAGATGCCGCGTGGTCATCAAACAGCTGCCCGGCGGACAGGTGATGAGCGCCGAAGTCCAGCCTGGATGCGCGATGGATCAGGCGGGGCAGGATTCGCTGGAGCGCGCGGTACTGAAGTCGCAGCCCTTGCCTTACCGGGGCTTCGAAAGCGTGTTCAACCGGACCCTGAACTTCAATTTCACGGCCCAGGACCGTTGATCACACGGGCTTTCGTTCACGATTGCGAAAATGTTCACGTTCGGCCTGTTATCCCTCTCCCACCCCAAAACCTTGAAGTGCCCATGAAAAGATTGCCGCATTGGCTGGCCGTACTCGCCCTCGTTTTGTTGCCGTTGGCCGCCTCGGCGCAGCAGCAGGGCCTGGAGATCGACATCGTCGGTGGCAACGCTTCGGCCCTGCCGATCGCCGTGGTGCCCATGCCCTATCAGGGCTCGGCCGCAGCGCCGGGGACCGATGTGGCACAGGTGGTGCGTGCGGACCTGGAGCGCTCCGGCGCTTTCCGCGCCTTGCCCGAAGCCAGCATGGTTGAGCGGCCCACCCGCGGCGCCGAAGTGCAGTACCCGACCTGGCGCGCGCTCAAGCAGGATTATCTGGTGGTCGGCCGCGTGGTCGATGCCGGCGCCGGCAGCTACCGGGTGGAGTACGAACTGTTCGACGTGGCCAAGCAGGAACGCATGCTGGGCCTGGCCCTGACCGCGCGTTCCAATGCCATGCGCGATGTCGCCCATCAGATGGCGGACGCCATCTACGAAAAGATCCTGGGTGTGCGCGGCGCGTTCTGGACCCGCATCGCCTACATCACCCAGACCGGCCTGGGCAAACAGGCGCGCTATGCGCTGATGGTGGCCGATTCGGACGGTTTCAATCCGCAGACCGTGGTGCGTTCGGCCGAACCGCTGCTTTCGCCTTCGTGGAGCCCCGACGGCAGCAGGCTGGCTTATGTCAGCTTCGAGCGCGGCAACTCTTCCATCTACATCCAGAACATCTCTACCGGCGCGCGTGAACTGGTCACCAGCTTCCGCGGCATCAACGGCGCGCCGACTTTCTCGCCCGATGGCCGTCGCCTGGCGCTGACCCTGTCGCGCAGCGGCAATCCCGAGATCTACGTGATGGACCTGGGCAGCAAGCAGCTGACCCAGCTGACCAATCAGTTCGGCATCGACACCGAACCTACCTGGAGTGCCGACGGCAGCTCCATCTACTTCACCTCAGACCGTGGCGGCCGCCCGCAGATCTACCGGGTGGCTTCCAGCGGAGGCAGCGCGAGCCGGGTCACCTTCCAGGGCAATTACAACGCCACCGCCACCGTGTCCTACGACGGCAAGAAGATCGCCGTGGCCCAGGGCAGCGGCAACAACTACCGCATCGCGATGATGGACAGCAGCCTGGGCTCCCCGCGCTGGAGCACGCTGTCGCCGGGTTCGCTGGACGAATCGCCCAGCTTCGCGCCCAACGCAAGCATGGTCCTGTACGCCGCCCGCGAGGGCCGTCGCGGGGTGCTTTACGCCGTATCGGCCGATGCCCGCGTGCGTCAGCGTCTGGTCCTGGCCGACGGTGACGTGCGCGAACCGGCCTGGTCTCCGTACCGCTCGCCCCGCTGAAACCGTTTGCACTGTTAATATTACGCACCCAATTTCCAACCCCGCGCCACGCACGAGGAACCCCCGATGAACAACACCACCCGCGTTTTGATGATTTCCCTGCTTTCCGTCGCAGTCCTGGCCGGCTGCAAGAAGACCGTGAAAGAAACCCCGCCGCCGCCGGCCGACACCACCGGCAGCACCGGCACCGTTGTGGACAACACCACCGCCGCCGGCGCCTACGGTCCGAACGATCTGGATACCGATGCCTGCCTGCGCCAGCGCGTGGTCTACTTCGACCTGGACCAGGATTCGCTGAAGCCGGAATTCCAGGCCATCGTCGGTTGCCATGCCAAGTACCTGCGCGACCGTCCGTCTTCGCGCATGAACCTGGAAGGCAACGCCGATGAGCGCGGCAGCCGCGAATACAACCTGGGCCTGGGCGAACGCCGCGGCAACGCCGTGTCTTCGGCCATCCAGGCGCAGGGCGGTTCGGGCAGCCAGATCTCCGTGGTCAGCTACGGCGAAGAGCGCCCGGTCTGCACCGAGTCCAACGAAGATTGCTGGGCCCGCAACCGTCGCGTCGAAATCGTCTACACCGCCAAGTAAGCGCAAGACGGAAGCACGCAAGTGAAGCGACTCCTGATCGGTACGATCATCGCGGCGGCCCTGGTGGCCGCCGCACCCGCTTATGCCCAGCGCCAGAGCCTGGCCGACCGCGTGGCAGCGCTGGAAACCCAGGCCGCCAACAATCGCGGCAACACCGATCTGTTGAACCAGATGACGCAGCTGCGCACCGAACTGCAGCAGATGCGCGCCCTGGTCGAGCAATTGCAGAACGAGAACGAACAGCTCAAGCAGACCGCCAAGGACCAGTATCTGGACCTGGATGGTCGCTTGAACCGCATGGAAGGGGGAGCCGTTCCGGCGGCACCGGCTCCCAATTCGGCTCCGGTTGCGCCGCCTGCTGCCAGCGCCGCTCCGTCGGCTGCAGAACGCCCGCCATCGGTGCACGGCGATGTGGGCGCAATGGCCCAGTCGGGCGACGAGCGCGCCGCCTACAACGTGGCGTTCGATGCATTGAAGGGCGGCAACTACGCCGATGCCGCCCAGTTGTTCCTGAGTTTCCTGGAGCTGTATCCCAACGGCGCCTACACCCCGAATGCTTTGTACTGGCTGGGCGAAAGCTACTACGTCACCCAGAACTACCAACTGGCCGGACAGCAGTTCCGCACCCTGCTGGAGCGTTACCCGACCCACGACAAGGCAGCCGGTTCGCTATTAAAGCTGGGCCTGGCCGAATACGGCCTGGGCAAGGTAGACGAAGCCGAGCGCACCTTGAACGACGTGGTCACCCGCTACCCCGGCAGCGACGTCGCCCGCACCGCCGACGACCGCCTCAAATCAATGCAGCTAGGCCGAAGCATTCGCTGAAAGCACGTAGGAGCGCCCCATGGGCGCGAGCTTCTGGAGGATATCCAGGCAGCTCGCGCCCATGGGGCGCTCCTACATTCGCGCCGTCAACCGCATAATCGCCCCATGAACGCCGCCGTCCCCAGCGAGATCGTGCAGTCCTCCACGGACCGCCTGAAGATCACCGAGATTTTCCTGTCCCTGCAGGGCGAAGCCGCCAGCGTAGGCTGGCCCACCGTATTCGTACGCCTGACCGGTTGCCCGCTGCGCTGCCAGTATTGCGACACCGCCTATGCCTTCCATGGCGGCCAGTGGTGGGATATCGCCGACATCGTGGCCGAAGTGGCCAGGCACGGCGTGCGCCATGTCTGCGTCACCGGCGGCGAACCGCTTTCCCAGAAACGCTGCCTGATCCTGCTGCGCGCTCTTTGCGATGCGGGCTACGACGTGTCGCTGGAGACTTCCGGCGCCATCGATATCGCCGACGTCGATCCGCGCGTATCCCGGGTGCTGGACATCAAGACTCCGGCCTCGGCCGAAGTCGCGCGCAACCGCTGGGAAAACCTGCCGCTGCTGACCGCGCGCGACCAAGTCAAGTTCGTGCTGTGCGGGCGCGGCGACTACGAATGGGCGCGCGATATCGTAGCCGCGCACCAGTTGAGCCAGCGCTGCGATGTACTTTTTTCCCCAAGCAAGTCGGAATTGTCCCCGCGCGACCTGGCCGACTGGATCGTCGCCGATCGCCTGCCGGTGCGTTTCCAGATGCAGTTGCACAAGCTGCTGTGGAATGACGAGCCGGGGCGGTAGCGCCCGTGTAGGAGCCGCGTAAGCTGCGACCGCGCAGCTCCAGCTCCGATAAAATATCTTTGCCCTTTTGAATCCCCGGTCGCAGCTTACGCAGCTCCTACACGGTCAACTACTGGAAAACCCATGAACAACGCAGTCGTCCTGGTCTCCGGCGGCATGGATTCGGCCGTCGTACTCGCGATGGCGCGCGAGGAAGGCTTTTCCGCCTACGCACTCAGCGTGAGCTATGGCCAGCGCCATACCTCCGAACTGCAGGCGGCCGACCGCGTCTCCCAGGCCCTGGGCGCGGCCGCGCACAAGACCGTCAACGTGGACCTGCGTTCCATCGGCGGCTCGGCCCTGACCGATGCCGACATCGAAGTGCCTGATGCGGGCGGCGCGGGCATTCCGGTCACCTACGTACCGGCGCGCAACACCATCATGCTGTCGGTGGCCCTGGGTTGGGCCGAAGTGCTCGGGGCAAGCGACATCTTCTGCGGCGTCAACGCGGTGGACTACTCGGGCTATCCCGATTGCAGGCCCGAATTCATCGCCGCGTTCGAAAACCTGGCCAACCTGGCCACCAAAGCCGGGGTGGAAGGCGCGGGCCTGCGCATCCGCGCGCCGTTGCTGAAGATGAGCAAGGCCGACATCGTGCGCGAGGGCATGCGCCTGAACGTGGACTTCAGCCAGACCGTTTCCTGCTACCGCGCCGACCCGCAGGGCCGCGCCTGCGGCCATTGCGACGCCTGCCGCCTGCGCGCCGCCGGATTCGCCGACGCCGGCGTGCCCGACCCCACGCACTACGCCTGATTTCTCAGCGGGCGTCCGTTGCGCTAGAATGCGTTCCCCGGCGCAATGCCGGGGGTTTCATGTGGGCCGTTAGCTCAGTTGGTAGAGCAGAAGACTTTTAATCTTTTGGTCGATGGTTCGAATCCATCACGGCCCACCACCGAGTCCCAGCCGGCTCAAACTCCCCGCCAGCCTTCAACAAGCACCTTTGGTTTTCGATGCATTGGCATCGCAACTGGTCGAGGAGAGAATGCCGCGCCGCCAGTTTGGCTAAGCCGGGTACTGTTTGGCCGGCATCGCAATTCTTCGAGCAGAATTGGTTTCGCGGATCAGGCTTCAAGGGCGCTTCCGGACGAAGGCGATGGCGTAGAAGGCCGGGTTTTTGATGATGGCTTCGGGCGCGTTCGGGGGAACGAGCGGTCAGGCGTCATGGCGCGGTCGGTGAGGCAGGTACATGCACCTCAGCGTTGCGCCGCCGAGGCTTCCCCGGCCGGTTTCTTCAAACCCGGCGCGCTCGTAGAAGCGGACGTTCGATGGATTCGCTGTTTCCAGGTAGACCCCGCTCGACACGGGGTCGCGGGCCGAGAGCTCGCAGAACAAGTCCAGCAATCGCGTTCCGAGGCCGAGACCGCGCAGGGTCGGGTCCATGCCGATCACGCCCAGATAGTAGTGGGGCGCGGGCGGCTTGTACTTTTCGGCGATCTCGTCGTAGCGCGCCATGCGGTCCGCCAAGCCGGGGTTCGCGTTCTCAAAGCGATTCCAATCCTCCGTGATGGCTGCGGGCCATACTGGACGCGCCGTGGTGTATCCCATCGCGGCACCCTGTAAGCGAGCGCCGTCTCGAGCGACAAGGACAGGCATGCCGAGGGCGATGCGTGCCCGCATCAGCAGCGAGAAAAACTGCGTCACATGGTGCTGGTAGTGGGGACCGCCCTGGAGCAGGAACCCGGTGATCGGGTCTTCCGAGAACGCTGCGGCCAAGCAAGTCACCGCTGGATCGAGGTCGGAAGGGGCAGCAGGAGTGAATTGCATCTTGAGCATGTCCATTTTGTCGACCCGAACACCTCACCGGAACCTCGTTCAACGCTGGGCCTTGCAGATTGCGCTACGCGCCGTACCGAGCCGCTTGAAGGCTGTCAGGCGTGTGGGCGCCCGTGGGCTGGAACGTTCAATGCAGCCTGGCCACCACCACGGACATCGCGCCTGCAGACTTGAGCTGCACACGGTACGCCGCCTACTGGACCAGCGACTCATGGGCGAGCACGATCCGCCAACCTTCCGGAAGCTTTTTCCAAATGGAGGTGGCGACGACCAATACAGTGGATTTCACCCCATTGGGCCCCGTGCTGGAAACGTCCATCGACTGCAGCGTGGCCGCCACATCCGGACCTATGACCTTGATCTCAGGCGCTGAGCGAAGACTGTAGACTGCGTCTGATTTTCCGCCATCCCACCATTCGAGTTGCTGGTCTCGCACGGCATTCCAGCCACGCATAGTCATATCGTCGAAAGTAACGATGAGCGACTCATCGGGAACGTATGCCGCCATGAAACGATTGGTGTCGTGAGCGTTCGCGGCTGACAGCATTTCTTCCAAGAGCGGATTGAGCTCATCCGGAACCGATCGCGGGAGCTCCACGGCCCGTGCATGGACCGAGACAAGCGAAAACAGCACGAATGGAAGAACGCGGGTAAAGAGGGTCATGTGTCGCTCCGTTGTTGCCCAGCTATGCAAGGGACTTCTGCAGGGGTCAGATTCGCACCGATCGGGGCGGCGCCCGACCGCGCCGGACCGTTTCCCTTACAACGTTCTTAAGCTCGGGGGGCGGCCAGCAACCGGTTACCTGGCGAATCTCAATACTATCGCCCCAGTTTGGTGGCGAGGGAGCTAAGGCCGAGTCCGCAGTGGCCGCTCGCCATCCAAAGCGTGCGTTGATGCCGTTTTCGGGAGCCGTTAGGCACTCCAAGGCCGGGAAGCCCGATTCGAAGCGCGCACAGGTAGCGCTTTACGCGCTGAAAACTTTTGGACAGCAAATGAGTGTAGGGTGGGGATCCCGTAGCAAAAGAAGGGAGACAGCTCATGGTCAAGGTAGCGTTGTTCGTTCGCCTCCAAGCGAAAGCCGGAAAAGAGAGCGAGGTCGAGAGCTTTCTGAAGAGCGGTCTCCCACTCGTCATGGAGGAGCCGGCGACGACCGCCTGGTTTGGGATTCGTCTCGGGCCAACAACCTTCGGGATTTTCGATGCGTTCCCCGACGATGCGGGTCGGCAAGCGCATCTCTCCGGCAAGGTTGCGGCCGCCTTGATGGCACAGGCCGGAGACCTATTCTCCGAGCCGCCGGCCATCGAGAAAGTCGACGTGCTTGCAGCAAAGCTCCCGGGTTGAAAGAAGCCCCGGCCGCCTTGCAGGCGTCGGCAACCGGAACCGCCTTCGGGCGGCTTCTTCGTTGGTCCGCGTGGTTTCGAATTTCAACTGCGTTAGCCGACGCGTTCGAGGTTGTCGAGAGCAAGCGAGGCGATCCCATGTCGAGAACGACGAAGGCTCGGGCAGGCGCTGTGCAGTCGCTCCGACTCCGACGGTCGGGCGCTGGCATGCCTTTCTGTTCGAAAGAGTTACCTTGGTCATCGGCCTCGTGCAGCGTGTTGGCTGACCTTACGTGAGGGCTCAGCCCTGCAACTGCTCCGTGACCAGCTGACCAAGCGAAACTAGCGCCGCGCGGGCCCGCGCCGCTTGCTTGCCCCACATGGTGCTGCCGTCCACCAACGCCCCGAAGTGCTGTTGGTCTTCCTATAACTGCCGATCGTCCCTTCGCTGTCGTCACGCATAGGTCGAGTCGGTCTACTGGCGGGAGACAGCGATGTCCCCAGGCGCCAACGCTGGCGCAGGTATTTCCCCAGGAGCCCTGACCAAGATGAAAGCGTTGACGATGAAACCGAATAGAGCCCAAGCGTTGTTGTTGCTGACCTGCCTGGCGGGCGCTTCGCCTGGCGCATGGGCAACCGATGACGCTTCCGGGGCCCCCGCTGCCGTCGGCAGCGAAAAGGCCGCCAAGAAAATCTCCAAGGCCATCGGAGAGGAGGTCGAAGATTTCGTCATTGCCGGTCAGGAGGAAGTGGAAGCGCCGACCGGTTACAAGGGCATGCAGTACACCGTGAATACCAGCAGCGGAAAGAAATACAAGTGCGAGATCCTGGAGCCGTCGAAAGTCGGAAAGTTCTTCACCTGGGGCATGGCCAGCGGCGCTGACGCCATGTGCACCGAGTTCAAAGGCGCAGGAAAGGCCATGGCAAGTAACCAAGCGGGCCGATCCGCGGCGCTTGCCGGTGCTGCGCCGAAGGCATCCTCCAGCGGCGCTGCCGCCGGCGCCGAAGCAGGAACGTCCGTGGTCGTCGATGAAAAGGCCATGAAGAAGATCTCGAAATCGATCGGCGAAGAGATCGGCGATTTCCGCGTCACCAAGCAGGAAGAAGTGGAGGCGCCGACCGGTTACAACGGTGTGCAGTACACCGTGCAGACCAACAGCGGCAGCAAGTACAAGTGCGAAATCCTGGAGCCTTCGAAGCTCGGCAAGATCGCTACATGGGGCATGGGCAGCGGTGCGGACGCCATGTGCACCGACTTCACGAAAGGGTCGCAAGACAAGGGAAAGACCAATCAGGCCAGTTGCAATGCGCTGCTGCGCGCCGCCGGTAAATGCTCCTGACACGGCCAGCGGCGCCGTTGTCCGTCCCCGGGAAACGGCTTCGGCGCGGCAGTCCACTTGCACGGCCGTTGATGGAGCGAGTGCGGGTTTGAGTGGCAGCGCGTGGGCCCTAGGGCCGCAGCGTGCTGCACGCCAAGGGCCAAACCCGTGCGCTACAACAGCGGGATGGCCGTTGAAACGGTGCGAAGAGGGATCGGTCCGGACTCGTTGCTGGTCATGCGAACTCCGTGCGCTTGTGACGCAGGCGTCATTTCACCCACTGCATGGCCGATCGACCGCCGTGCTGGGGCGAACGTGACGCTGGAGTCTTCGGGTCGCACGCCGGCGCTCAAGAACGCGCTCTAGTTCTGTGCAGCGTTCTCCATTCCCAGCAAGGCTTGCACCTGGTCTCGGAAGCGGCGTCCGGAGTGTAGGTAGCGCCCACCATGCAGGCCGATTCGGAAGCGGCCCGAGCCCACGGGTTTGACCTCCCTGATGGCGGCCGCGCGCACGATGGCCGATCTATGCAGGCGGATGAAACTGTCCGGCTCCAGCTTTGCATGGAAGTCGGTCAACGTGCTCCGGACCATGTAGGTAGCGCCTGCGGCATGGATCTCCAGGTAGTTGCCATGGGCGAGGACCAGGTCGATCTCCACGACAGGCACCAGGTGGGTACGTTGTCCGACGGAGAGAGCAAGCCGTTTGCCCGATGGACCCGCGGTGGCCGGCGACACGTGTGCAGCGACCTGTCGAACACGCTCCAGGGTGTCGCGCAGACGCTCTGCGGAAACGGGCTTCATAAGGTAATCGGTGGCGTGGGCATCGAATGCGCGGACGCCATGCTGGGCATAGGCGGTGACGAACACCACCTGCGGCCGCGGCCCCCGCCATCGCGCGAGGGCGCCGAAGCCATTGCCACCCGGCATCTCGATATCCAGGAACATCACGTCGATGGCGCAGGTCTCTGCCGTCGCCAGCAGTTCATCGGCATCGACGCATTCGGCCACGACCTTGATCGAATTCCCGCCTACTTTTCCCAACAATCGCCGCAGCCTTGCACGGGCCAGGGACTCATCGTCCACTATCGCAACGCGCAGCTCGTTCATGCGACTGTTTCCCTCACGGCAAGGCGGCGGGCCGTCGAGCTGGCGGGAACCGCAAGCCGTACCAGGTGATCGCCCGCCTGGGTCATCTCCAGGGCCAGATGCGCGCTGCCGCCATACAACAATTGCAGGCGGCTACGCGTGCTCTGCAGGCCGATGCCCGTGCCGGAGGTGATCGTATTCTCGGAGGCGACGCTGTTCTCCACTTCCAGCAGTAGCCGGTCGTTCAGAAGCCTTCCTCGCACCCGTAAGGCGCCCGGAGAGCGCCTGCGGGCGATGCCATGGACGATGGCATTCTCAACCAGGGGCTGCAGGATCAATGCCGGTATGGGCAACTCGAGGCAGTCGTCTTCAACGCCCCAGGTCAGCTGCAAGCGTTCGCCCAGCCGGATCTTCTCGATCATCAGATAGTGCTCCACCAAGGCAAGCTCTTCGCGTAACGGGCGCATCTGGTCCTGTTCGGAGGACAGGCTGTCGCGCAGCAACGCGGCAAGGGAAATCAGCATGCGGTCAGCCTGCTCCGCATCGCGATGCACCATTTCGGCCACCGAATTGAGCGCATTGAAAAGGAAATGAGGATTGAGCTGCGCGCGCAACGCCTCCAACCGGGTGCTTGCGAGGCTGCTTTCCAGTTCCGCCACCTTGTGGCCGCGCTCGTTGCTGCGCCGATAGAAGACTATGGCATGCATCAGGCCGACCACAATCCAAGCCAGAAAGAAGTTGTTGTCGAAGCTGGTGAGCAGGACGCTACCGAAATCCGGCAGAGGCTCACGCCGATACCAGCTGAAAACGGGGTTGGTGAAGTAAACGTAAGCGGCGCGCAGAAACACGATGGCAACCACGGCGCACAACATCACCATCCCGGAACGCAGCAAGTAACCGCGCTCGATCGGGTATCGCTTCACCAGCCAGTACAGGCCCAAGGTCAGCGGTACCCAGGTCATCCAGCCCGCGAAACTTATCTCAAGCGCCCTGGCCCAGCCTATGGGATCGTCTTTCGGCTGCTCCATCCAGACGATCTGGCTGGCGAACGCCAAAGCGAAGGCGGCCCAGCACAGCAGGACTATCCAGAAAATGGAAGGGATGCGTTTCATGATGCTCAATGGAACATGACCTGGCCAGGAAAAGTACTGATTACCGGCGGCATGGAGTCCTTGCCCAGTATCCCGCCGCCTGATCAAGCTAACACGGACCGCGAATGCGACCAGCCCTCATGTCTGTCCGGACTACCATCAGCGCCGCGGCACGCGTCGGTCGAGTGTGGACGATGGCGTCTGGTCGGAACGATGATCCGAGCCGCCACCGATAGGTAGCGTTTCGATTGCACGTATCAAAACACCACCGGCCCGAGACCTTCGCCAATGCACCGCAGCCCAGGCTTGGCGAATCGGTGGATTGCCAGTGGATTCCCGGCCTCAAGGTCATTGCGCCATGAAACCTGAGAATGTCGCGATCAGTTGACGACAGGGGCGAACGGCACGCAGGCGTATGCAAACTGCTGCTGCGGAGGCGTGGCCGTGTGATCACAACCGCAACGGTTCTTGCTTCGCAGCAGCTGCAAAGTCCGGTCGGGGCTTGGCACTCTGGCCGCCAACAACTCCAACCAACCGCCGTAGCAGGCGCGCTAAGCGGACCCTATGTCTACGCGTGGAGAGCCGGGTACCTGGGTTCGTGCTTTTTTCACGGATGTCGCCCGCATCAGCGCGACCATGCGATGGCCCCCTTCGTAGACGAGCAAGGGAAGCAGCCAGCTTAACCAGAGCAGCGTCGCGATCGTTGCCGGCGACGGCGCCAATCCCATCGCGATCTGACCCTGGAGAAGGATCCGGAAGGTGATCGGCGAGAGCGTCACGAGATAGTTGCGGATCATCCAGCGGCGGTGAGGCCCTACTTGGCCACGCCGGATTGAGATCAGCGCGACCAAGGCGGTGGTCGACCAGGCCAGCGCGGTTGCGGCGAATGCCGAGCGGATTTCGAATGGAGCCGGTGAAGTGGCGATCAGCCCTGTGGCGCCTGTGCAGGCTATGAGCAAACCGGTCATGTAGACCCGGCCCATCCAGCGATGCAGGCGGGGATAGGCCCTCGGCCACCGGGTCAGGAACTGGAGCGGCCCCAGGACAACGGTCAGCGCGCCGCCGGCAAGGTGGGTCCACAGCCAACCACGTCGCGACCAGAACATGGTGTAGGAACCGGGGTCTGGGTGGTGGTATTTGCCGTAGACAGTCAGCAGGAAATTGAAGCTGATCATCGCCAGGACAAGCCACACGATAGCCCAGCCAATGCGTTGGCCAAGTCGAGCGCGGGTATGTGAAGCGGCATCGGGAACATTGGAATTCACATGCATCTCCGGCTCATGCCTGACCGAAGAATACACAGGCCAGCCGTTCGATTGAACCGCGTCCATCGCCCCGCCGACCCTGTGGATCTCGGCCAACGCCCCGATCAATGCTTCATGTCAGAGGGTAGATCTGCTGGGACAGCGAAAAGTTCGTCCCGGGCCGGACGCACCACCAATCGACCTGCTCGGTGCTGCTCTCCATCAGTGCGATCGCTCGCGCCTCAGAAACCAAAGCGGCAGCACAGTCGCCCACAACACGGAGAGCGTTTTCCGGTCCGGTGTTGCCTACGCAAACCCGGGCGTTTCACGCCAGTGTTTTCAAGCCAACGCCGCGTTGCGGAACAGCTTGGCTGCATACATCGCCGCGCCATAATGCGGTTCGTGCAGCGGTGCGCGCAGGTCGAAGGTCGGCGATGCGCTGCGCAACGATTCCTTGAAGGGCGTCAACAGCAGGTCTCCGGCACTGAACGCTCCGCCGGAATAGGAAAGCGGAACCGTTTCGTCGGCGCCGAAACCCAGGGACCGGCGAAGCGAATCGGCGATCTGGGCAAGTTCGAATCCTGCCTGCACGTAGATGCGTTCGGAAGCCGTGTCTCCCAGCCTTGCAGCCTTGGCCACGATCAGGGAAAGCCGGGCCAGTTCGCCGCGGCTGTAGGCCTGCTCTCCGTAGATGCGTGCGCAGATATCCAGGTCGTACTCGAGTGCGAGCTCTTCATTGAAGAGCGCGTGCAGTGCGCCCTTGGGCAGCCTTCCATCGCTCATGCGCGAATAGGCGTTCAGGCCCTGCACGGCGATCCAGTAGGCCGATCCCTCGTCCGAAAACGCTTCGCCCCATCCTCCCGACCTCGCCGAGGCTCTCTGGCGCTGTCCGTAGCCCATCGATCCGGTGCCGGCGATGATGTTGATGCCGTCCGCGCAGGCAAGCGATCCTGCCCATCCGCAGACCATGTCGTTGTCGCAGGCGTAGCGCTCATGGCCAAGCACCAATGCCGGAATGGCTTTCAGTTTCGAAGTGGCATGGCGGTCTTCGCCGTATGCTGGAAGACCGAAGAACGCATAACGGATGGCGGCGCTGGGCAAGCCAGTTTCCTGCAGGAGCTGGTCCACGCCCTGCGCGAGGATCTCACGCACGCCTTCCAAACCCACCTGCGGGTGGTAGGTGGTTCCGCGTTCTGCCTGGGCCAGGACATGGCCTGCTCCATCGATCAACGCGAAGCGCGTCTTGCTTCCGCCTCCATCCACGCCAAGGAAACAATCGACGCTGGTCATGCCGCGCTCGTATGGATCCTGACGCCCTGCACGACACGATTCACGGTGCCCTGCGGATTGGGATTGTCCGGAGTCAGGCCGAGCGCGCGCGAGGCGTGGAAGGCGTAGATCTGCGCGACGGCCACGTACGGCCACAACAGGTCGATGTCGCTGGCCGCGGACATGCCGTGCACCGCAACGGTGTCGGCGTCCTGCGCGGAGCCAGGTTGCGCGTTGACTTCGATGATCCGCCCTGCACAGGCGTCTTGGCGCAGTTCCTGCAACAGATCCAGATCGTACTTGCGCGTCAGCGGATCGTTGGAGACGAACACCATCACCAGGGTCTTGGCGGTGATGAAGGTCTTGGGGCCGTGGCGGAATCCCAGCGGCGAATCGAAACAGGCGACCACCGCGCCGTTGGTAAGCTCGCCCAGCTTCAGCGCCGCCTCGCGCGCCAGGCCTTGCAGCAAGCCGCTGCCCAAGTAGGCCACGCGGTCGAAACCTTGCAGCGCCAGTTCCTGCAACGCAACGCGGGTCTCGTTGATGACGCGTTCGGTCGCATCGGCAATGGGCCCGATCCTGCCGTCCAGCGCGTTGGCGCCGCTGAAGGCCAGCAGCGTGGCGTACAGCATGCAGCTGAAGCTGGAGGTCATGGCGAAACTGGTGTCGTGGGTTTCTTCGGGCAACAACAGAGTCAGCGACTGGCGCGCCGGCGCGGTGTTGAGCGAACCTTCCGCGTTGCAGGTCACCACCAGATGGCGCGCATCGCGCACCCGCGCTTCGACCAGCTCCACCGCGGCCAGGCTTTCCGGGCTGTTGCCGGAGCGGCCGAACGACACCAGCAGCAGAGGTTGTTCCGGATCCAGATAGAGGTAGGGCGCGCTGACCAGGTCGGTGGTCGGCACCGCGTCCACGCGCGCGGCCAGCTGGCGATCGAGCAGCGGCGCCAGGCATTGGCCGATGTAGGACGACGTGCCGGCGCCGGTCAGGATGATGCGCGCGGCGGGATTGTCGGCCACCGGTGCGACGAAGGCCTGGATGCGCGCGTGCAACGCCGACAACTGCGCATGGGTCTGCTGCAGCATGCGTGGTTGCTGCTCGATCTCGCGCGCCGTCCAGATCGCGCCGGAGCCGAGAAGGTCGGCTTCCGGTATGCCCAGGTGTTCAGTGCTTCGGTTGGTCATGGCATGCATGGTAGTAGTCATCTAGTACGGCACCGATATGCGCCATGGCCAGGGACAGCGGGTCGTTGCCCGCGGTCCCGTTGCGCAGCGCGTGCAGAGCGTGGGGAAGGTATTGGCTGATCAGGGGGATCGGCGGCGGAGTGTCGCTGAGGTTTTCGAACAGTTTCCGGCGGGCCTGTTCTATCGCCGGGTCGGGCCAGTAATAGCGGATGCGGTCGCTCAAGCTGTATTGCAGGTCGATGGCCAGCGCGTCGCCCTGGCTGTGGTAGTAGCGCTGCCAGTAGCCGGGCTGCTCGCGCATGCGTTCGATGGCGACCTGGCGCAGGTTGGCGCGGCGCGCAGGTTCGATCCATTCGCGCTCGATGGCATCCAGCGCCCAAAGTGCTTCGCGCAGGGCGAAGGTCAGGCCGGGGCCGACCTTGAGGATGGCGAAGTGGTCGCGCACCAGCGCGCGCAAGCCGTCGCGGGTCTGGTAGTCGGTGGAATGCGCTTCGAAGACCATGCCGGGCACGGACTCGATCGCCTGGCTCAGGCTGTGTGCGGCGCGCGGGTCGTAGTCGATCACGCTGTGATGGTCGAATTCCACGCCGGGTTGCACCACCGAAGCGATCACCCGTTGCCAGGCCGATTCCAGCCCCGCTGCAGCGAACGCTTCGCGATGCGCTTGGATGGTCGCCAGCGCGTCCTGCGGCGTGGTCACCGCCAGCCCTTCGATCGATTCGGTCGCGCCACCCGGCACCGGCACTTCGGTGCCGATCACATACACCGGCGCCGCGCCGCCGCTGTGCGCATGCGCGCGTTCGGCGGCCTGGCACAGGCGTACCGCGCGACGCACGATTTCAGCTTCCGGCAGCGGCTCCGGATCGCCGCTGCAGGCCATTGAGCAGTCGAGATGGATCTTGCGGAAACCTGCGGCCACATACGCCGCGACCATGGTCTCGGCCTTGTCCATTGCCGCTGCGGCGTCCAACGAAGTCCACGGGTTGGGCCCAAGATGATCTCCGCCCAGCGCGATGCGCGCCGGATCGAAGCCCACGCGCTCGGCGATGCCATGCACGAAGCGCACGAAGTCGGTCGGCGTCATGCCGGTATAGCCGCCATCCTGGTTGACCTGGTTGCAGGTCGCTTCGAACAGGACGAACTCCTGTTCGCTGCGCAGCGCATGGCGCAGGCTGGCTTCGATAACGATGGGATGGGCCGAACACAGCGAAGTCACGCCGCGGGCGCTTCCCTGTTTGTGCTCGGCAATCAGATCCAACAGAACTTGCATGGGGCGGCGGCTTCGATCAGGAAACGGGAGGGGAGGGATCGCGTTCGGGTTCCAGCACCAGCAGCAGCGAAGCGACCAGCGCCAACGCAAGGCCCACCATCTTCAGCGGGCCCGGCACTACGCTGGCGAAAATCAGCGACAGCACCGCGGTCACCAGCGGTGCGCCGGCATTGGTCAGCGGCGCGACCACGATCGCCTTTCCGTAGCGGAACGCGTAGACCAGGGTCAGTGCGCCGACTGCATTGAGCAGCTGGATACCGGCCGCCATCCATGGACCATCGATGCCCAGGTTGACCGGCTGGCTCCAGTCGGTCATCGCCCAGGCCACCGGCACCAGCAACAACGCGCCGACGGTCATGTAGAAGAAGATGCTTTCGGCGCGCACGGTGTTGTTGGCCAGGCGCATGAAGTAGGCCTGCACGCCCCAGGCCAGCATGATCAGCAGCGATTGCAGGAACCAGCCCAGGCCTTGGCCCGCGCCGCGTCCGAACGACAGATCCAGCAACGGCAACGCCACCAGCGCCAGCACGATGCCCAACGTGCCCAACCAGCCGGTGCGCTCGCGCAGCAGCAGGAACGACAGCACGATGGTGACCACCGGCGACAGCGAGATGATCGGGAATACGAAGTACGCCGGACCGATGGTCAGCGTATGGAACAGCAGCATCTGCCCGCCCGCGCCCAGCAGGCCAATGATCATGCCGTACACCACCGCGCGCGGAGAGCGCTCCAGCTTCCAGCCGCTGCGCCACAGGATGTACAAGGCTGGCGGAATCATGGTCAGCGCCCACACGCAGTACACCAGCGTGTCGGGAAATCCATGCTGCGCCGACAGACCCGCCAGCGCACCCCAGACTCCCCAGAGCGCGACGGTGGCGATGGCGAAACCCAGCCACGCGCGACGACGCGGTGGCGCGTCGGCGGTCATCGATGCAGCGCTCATGCGTTGGCCTTCACGGGAGTGGCTTGTAGCAGGACGAAGCGTTTGAACGCCAGCTTCAGCGAATCTTTGCCCGCCTCCACTTCGCCCAGGTCGGTTTCGTTGAACAGATCGCGCACGCGGTAGCGGCCCGCGCCAAGTCCACGCAGTTGCACCGGTCCGTTCCAGTCGTCGGCGTAGAAGCTGTAATACATCGCACCGTCCTTGGCGATCGCGTGCGCCTCTGGTTTGTCGAAGCCGATGTCGTACAGAGTGCCCAGGTACTCGCCCTTGGGCAGCATGTGCTGCTTGTACAGACCTACCCACTTGCGCCACAGCGCTTCTTTTTCCGCGGTGAGCACGAAGCCGCCGGGCGGCAGCGTGTCGGTGGGGTGGTCGGTGTCCTTGGGCCAAGTGAACTTGGAGGAGATCACCGCGCCGATGCCCACGCTGGAAGCGAAATCGTCGCGACCGTCGGACAGTTCCACATGGTCGCCGGCGTAGCTGCTGCGCTCGCCCATCAGCGCCTTCACCGACTTGCCCTTGCTGCGCACCTGCCACGACGACAGCGGATCGGACGATGGGTATTGATCGGTGGCCGGCAGGTTGTGGAAGGCGAATGCGGTGCCGCACGGGCACAGCTCGACCACCGCCTCGGGATTGGCTTCGTGCGCGGCGTCGTAGATGGCCTGCCAGAACTTCGCCAGCCCTTCCACCGAATCGGTGGGCTTGGCGTGCTTGTGCGCCGGGTTGTAGCAAGGCGCGACCGCATTCAGATGCTGGCCGTCCAGCTTCAATCCTTCGTAGCCCCAATCGCCGATGATCTTCTTCACCAGGTCCACGTAGAAGTCGATGGTCGGTTGATAAGCCGGACACTGGGTCAGCGCATTCCACCAGGTCACGGTCTGGAAGGCGCCATACTGGTCCAGCAACAGCATGTCCGCGTGTTCGTGCAGCACATCGCTGCCCGGATCGGCAGCCAGGGGCGCCAGCCACAGGCGTGGGCGCATGCCTTGCCCGCGGATCTTCTTCACGAAATCGCGCATGTCCTCATCGCCACGCGGAAACTTGCGCTTGTCGATTCGCCAGTCGCCTTCGTTGGTCTGCCAGCCGTCGTCCAGCACCGCCCATTCGAAACCCAGCTCGCGCGCTTTCGGCAGCGTGCCCAGGATCTGCTGCACGTTGAAATCGCGCTCGTAGCCCCAGGCGCACCAGATCGGCGCGAAGGCGGACTCGGGCGGCTTGGGTCCCTGCAGGCCTTCGGCTTGCATGAACTGCCGGTATTGCTGCAGCGGGGCGAAGTGGTCGCCGGTGTGCACGGCCAGCAGGGTGCGTTCGGTGGTCAGGGTCTGGCCCGGTTCCAGCACCGCAGGTTGCACCGATTCCACCGCCAGGCTGCCGCCGCGCGCAGTCTTGCGCACCGGCAAGTCCAGCAAACGCGCGACCGGTTCCACATGGCCCACGGCCAGGCCGATATCGCGGCGCCACAGGTTGGCCAGCGGCGTGCCGCCGCCGTAGTCGGAGGAGTCCATGGACAAGGTGTTGCGCTGTTCGAAGCCGGCCTTGAGCGGCTGCACCCAGTCGCGGCGATCGGTGTGGGTGGCGCCCGAAAAACTCCAGAAGCCGCCCGGCGCTTCCGCCAGTTCATGGGCAGCGTTGCGCCAGCCGGCGATCTCAAGCTTGGCCTGGCCCTCGTTGCGGTAGCGGGTCTGCAGCACGGCCAGGCCGGGCAGGCCGTCGAAGAAGGTCACGGCCACCTGCTTTTCGATACCTCGCGCCGAACGCCCGGTCACGATGAGCTGGTGGCCGGGGCCATGGCGCGGATCGTCCAGCGCAAGTTCGTGCTGGTCGCTGAGGCTGAAGTCTTCCACTGCGCCGTCGGCCAGCAACAGGCTTTCGCTGGCCTGGTAGGGGGTGAGCGTCTTGCCGCCCGAGGCCAGCGAGGTATGCAGCCGCGAATCGAAGGAAAGGGTCAGCGCCCGGTCCTGGACCACGGCGGCCGCCCCCTTGCTGCCCCGAAGGGCCGCAGACTGCGCCCAGGGCAGGGTGGCCCAGGCGACACCGCCGGCCACGCCGCCGGCGACAAGCTTCAAAACGGTGCGGCGTCCAATCGGGGGCATGGCGGCATTCCGGTTGAGGTGCGGCGATTGTCCGCCATGGCTTCGGGTTGATGCAAGCGTTTTGTTGCGATATGGTGGCAATAAGTTTCGTTATCTTACCTGAGGCGATGCAATGAGCGGACTACTGCGCAACCTGGCCCTGTCCCTGACAGCCTGTCTTCTGGTCCTGGCGGCAGCGCCGGCGCCGGCCGCCGAGCCCGCAGCCAGCTACTCGATGGACGACTTCGCCAAGGTGCGCAAGTACGACGCGCACGTGCATTCCAACTCCAAAAGCCAGGCGTTCCTGGAGCAGGCCCGCGACGACGGCTTCGAGCTGATGTCCATCAACGTGGACTACCCGGCGTTTCCCGAGGTGGCCCTGCAGCGTGCCGCCGCGCTGGCCCTGCTCAAGGCCGACCCGCAGCGCTTCCACTGGGCAACGACTTTTTCCATGCGCGGCTTCGGCACCCCGGGCTGGACCGAGCAGACCGAAGCCGGACTGGCGCGCGACGCCGCGCTGGGCGCGCGCGCGGTCAAGGTCTGGAAGAACGTGGGCATGGTGGAGAAGGACGCCGACGGCAAGCTGATCATGCTCGATGCGCCTGGCCTGTCGCCGGTGGGCGACAAGATCAGCGCGCTGGGCCTGGTCCTGATCGGCCATCTGGGCGAGCCGCACAACTGCTGGCTGCCGCTGGAGCAGATGACCACCGACAACGACCGCGAATACTTCCGCAACCATCCCGAATACCACATGTATCTGCACCCGGATCAGCCCAGCTACGAAGACCAGATCGCCGCACGCGACCGCTTCGTGGCCGCGCATCCGAAGCTGCGTTTCGTCGGCGCGCACATGGCCAGTCTGGAGTACGACGTGGACCGGCTGGCCGCGTTCCTGGACCGCTTTCCCAACGCCAACGTGGACCTGGCCGCGCGCATGAGCCAGGTGCAGTACCAGTCGCTGCGAGACCGGAAAAAGGTGCGCGACTTCTTCATCCGCTACCAGGATCGCCTGCTTTACGGCACCGACCTGACCTTCGGTCCTGATGCCGATCCGGCCGAATTCAAGCGCGAAGCGCATGCGGTGTGGACCGCCGATTGGCGCTATCTGGCCACCGGCGAAAGCCAGCAGGTGGAAGTGCTGCATGCCGACGTGCCGGGGTTGGCGCTGCCGCGAGCGGTGATCGACAAGATCTACTACGCCAACTCGGTGCGTGAGTTCGTGCCGGCCAAACCTGCGGCCAAGTAAGCGGCGGGCTCAGGCCAGCAGCAGTTCGAAGCCCAGTTGATGGCTGGCCTGGCGGATCTCTTCGGGCGCGTTGCTGTCGGTGATCAGCACGTTGAGGTCGCTGACCGGAATGATCCGGTGCAGGCAGATCTTGCCGAACTTGGAACTGTCGGAAATGGCCACCACCACGCGTGCGGCCTCCACCATCTTGCGGTTGAGCATCGCTTCGGGTTCGTAGTGGGTGGTGATGCCGCGTTCCAGGTCGAAACCGTCCACGCCCAGGAACAGCATGTCCACGTGCAGCGCGCCCAGCGCTTCCACGGTGAGGCCGCCGTAGAAGGCCATGTTCTTGCGCCGCAATTCGCCGCCCAGCATGACGATGTTGATGTTGCTCTTGGCGGTCAGCGCCGTCAGCACGCCGAAGTCGTTGCTGACCACGGTGACGTCGATATTGGGCAGCGCTTCGGCCAGCTGGATGGCGGTGGTGCCCGAGTCGATGGCGATGGTGTCGCCGGCCTTGACCAGGGCCGCGGCGCGCTGGCCGATGCGGCGCTTTTCGTCCAGGAACACGGTGCGCTTGGCTTCGTACGGCGGCTCGGTGGGTACGCCGCCGACCACGCCGCTGTCGATCGCCCCGCCGTAGGCCCGGGCCATGACCCCGCGTTCGGTCAGGTAGCGCAGGTCCTTGCGCACGGTCTGCATGCTGACCCCGAAACGCTGGGCCAGCGCCGCGACCTGCACGCTGCCATGCTGGCGCACGAGTTCGCTGATCTGAAGGCGTCTTTGGCTGGTGTCGCGGGTGGCGACCATGGGTGCTCCTTGCGGTTCGACAAAAGTATGTGGCATTTCGTTAAATTTCGCTATTGATACGAAACGAAATATGTTATAGCCTTGGTTTCGTTTTGTTGCGTATGCTTGCCGTCACCTATCCTGAGGAGATCCCAGTGAAGTCTATCCAGCCGCACCGAAACTTGCTCTTTTGTGGGATCGCCCTGGCCCTGATGGTCCCGCTTACCGGCCTTGCCCAGGAGAACGCGGCCCCGGCTAGCGATCCGGCCACGCCTGCGCAGGAGTCGCCGACCCAGAGCCAGGACGTCGATACCCTGGAAACGGTAGTGGTCACCGGTGTACGCGGCAGCCTGGCGCGTTCGGTCGAACTGAAGCGCGAATCGGGCACGGTGCAGGATTCGATCAGCGCGCTGGAACTGGGCAAGTTTCCCGATGACAACGTGGCCGATTCGCTCAGCCACATCACCGGTGTCGCCATCTCGCGCACCGCTGGCGGCGAAGGCCAGAAGGTCAGCGTGCGCGGCCTGGGCCCGGAATACACGCTCACCACCTTCAATGGACGCATCCTGGCGACCGACGGCGCCGGACGCGATTTCGCCTACGACGTGCTACCGGCCGACGTGATCAGCGGCGCCGACGTGATCAAGGGCGCGCAGGCCTCGCTGACCGAGGGCGGGGTGGGCGGCCTGATCAACCTGCGTTCGGCCAGCCCGTTCGACGATCCGGGACAGCATGCCATCGTGCGCCTGGAAGGCGACCGCAACCAGATGTCGGAACTGGACGGACAGAAATTCTCCGCCGCCTACAGCAACACCTTCGCCGACAACACCTTCGGCCTGCTGCTCGGGGTGGTGATCGCCAACCGCAAGGACCGCACCGACATCGCCGGCAACGACGGCGGCTGGACCCGCAATCGCGATCCCAATGACGAAAGCTGGCTGTGGGGCAACGCCTGGGGAGGCGATATCGATCCCAATGGAAACGGCACGCTGGATCCTGACGAGTACGGCCTGATCGCGCCGGGCCAGTTCCGTGTCGGCTCCATCCAGGAAGACAAGAAGCGCAAGGCCTTCTCGGCCAAGCTCGAATGGCGCCCCAGCGACAATGTGCGCATCACCGTGGATGGACTGAAGACCAAGCTGGATTCGCCGCAGGTCTCCTACCAGCAGTCCTACTACCCGCTGTTCGCGCCGGGCCGCTGGTCCGACTTCGAAATACAGAACGGCATCGTCACCGGATTCACCATGGACAATCCGGATCCGGAACTGCGGCTCAATCCGGAACTGCTGAACCAGACCGAATACCGCGTGGTCGATACCGATCTCTACGGTATCAACGGCGAGTGGAAGGCCACAGACAACCTCACCCTCACCGGCGACCTGTACCGCTCCACCTCCAAGCGCTATTCCGGCGGGCAGGACACCTACGTGGTGCTGCGCATGAACCAGCCAAACACCGCGCGCATCACTCTTGGCGGCCACGCCGTGCCCAATGTGGCGGTGAACTTCGACGATGGCCGCGAATTGATCAGCGGCTTGGCCAACGGCCAGTTCGGCGGCTCGGATTTCAATACCCATTACATGGAGCTGCGCGGCGACGACATCGAAGACGAGATCACCGGTGGAACCCTGGCCGGCAAGTTGTTCGTGGGCAAGTGGAACCTGGATGACCTGCACTTCGGCGTTACCCGCACCGAGCGCAGCAAGCGCCGCGATCTGATCAACAACACGCTCAACGGCGGCGCCGATTACTACTCGGGCGACAACGCGATCAACGTAGGCGATCTGGGAGGCGGGGTGATCTCCAGCGTGCTTCGTTTCCCGCACTTCATGGATGAAGTGGGCAGCAACTTTCCGCGCAGCTTCCTGGGCTTCGATGTGCCCACATATCTGGCCCAGCTGGAAGCCTACAACGGCAACTTGCGCCCGGATGGCAGTGCTTACGATTTCGCAAATGCGGCGCCGGCCTGGAACCCGCTGGAAAGCTACCGCGTCGCCGAGGACACCAACGCGTTCTATGTGCAGGCCGACTTCTCCGGCGATCGCTGGAGCGGCGACGTTGGCGTGCGGCTGGTCAAGACCCGTACCCATGCGCAGGCCTGGGATGCGGAGATACTGAGCATCACCGAGAACGGTGCCTTCAACTACACCGCCGAATACGCCGAGCCCACGCCTATCGTGCAGGACTCGGACTACACCTTCGTGCTGCCTTCGGCCAACTTCATCTGGCGCTTCACCGACGAGTTGCAGTTGCGCCTGGGCGCGGCCAAGACCATGGCCCGTCCCCCCGTCGACAAGCTGGCGCCCACCAACACCACCGCCAGCGTTTCCTGGGGCGAGTTCAGCCAGATCTACGGCGGCAACGCCAACCTCAAGCCGTATAGCGCCAAGCAGGGCGATGTTTCGCTGGAGTGGTATTTCTCCGAACAGTCCATCGTCAACATCGCCGCTTTCTACAAGCGCATCGAGAACCAGATCACCACCAGCTGGGAACCGGGACAGGATATTGGCGTAGGGCCCATCCTGGATGTCGACGGCAACCCGATAACGACGGGTCCGACGTTGTTCAACGTGACCCGTCCCATCAATGGCGATTACGCCAAGGTCCACGGTCTGGAATTCGGCCTGCAGCATTTCTGGGATAACGGACTAGGCGTACGCGCGCAGTACACGCGCAATTGGGCCAAGAGCTTCGTCGGCGATCTGGAGCGTCCGTTGGAGGGAATCGCACCTGCGACCTATTCGCTGGGCGTGATGTACGAAAAGGGCAAGTGGTCGCTGGGCGCCAATGCCGACCACACGGACGGTTTCGTCACCGCCATCAACGTGCTGGGCGAGGGTTACAACGAGCAGGCCGACGACATCACCTGGCTTACCGCGCACGTGTCCTACAAGTTCAACGACAGGTTCAGCATCAGCCTGGAAGGGCAGAACCTGCTGGACGACGCGCAGACCTACAGCATCAACGGCAATCCGTTGCTGTCCCAGGGGTACTACCGCTATGGACGTTCGGTCAATCTAGGCGTCAGCTACCGGTTCTAGACCGCAATCGAAGTCGGTGCCCAGCAGTGCAAGAGAAGGCTTCCCACAAGGGGAGCCTTCTTTTTTTCATGAGCGGCCGTCGGTTGCTGGTGCTGGCCGCTGCAAACGCGCGGAGATGGCAAATCGCATTGCTGCGGCGCAACTTTCTAATTGTATGATTATATGTTTTATTGACCAAAGTCGGTCGCGTGGTGCATCCGGCATGTACGTTGGATAAGTCTCTGGGGGAAGTTCCGCGCCGTGATTTCCGCTTCCGCCCCGATCGCTTCGACCATTACGCAACGACGGGGCTGCTTCGGCACGCTGCCGGGCGGCGAGCCGGTGGAAATGGTCTCGCTGAGCAACCGTCGCGGCCTGCAGGCCCAAGTGCTGAATCTCGGCGCGGCCTTGCATGCGATGAGCGTTCCCGACCGTCAAGGCATCTTCGCCGATGTGGTGCTCGACCACCCGAATCTGCAGGCCATGCTGGCCAAGCCGCAGTACTTCGGAACCACCATCGGCCGCTTCGCCAACCGCATCGCGCATTCCCGCTTCACGCTCGCGGACAGGCGTTACCAGCTGCCCGCCAACGATGGCGCGCATTCGTTGCATGGAGGCTTCGCTGGCTTCGACAAAGCGCTATGGAAAATTCTCGAGCACAGCGCCAGTCACGTCGCCTTGAGCCACGTCAGCGCCGATGGCGACCAGGGCTATCCAGGCACCTTGAATGCCACTGCGGTGTACACGTTGGACGACGAAGACCAGCTGACGATCGAATATCGCGCGGTCACCGACCGGGCCACGCTGGTCAACCTGACCAACCACGCTTATTGGAACCTGGCAGGCGAAGGCTCGGGCAGCGCGATGGAGCACGAACTGCGAATTGCGGCCGATCGCTACACGCCGATCGATGCGCAGCGCATTCCCACCGGCGAGATCCGGCCCGTCGGCGGTACTGCGTTCGATTTCCGAGCTGCGAAGCCGATTGCGCGCAACCTGTTCGATCGCCAGGACCCGCAACTGCTGCACGGCGAGGGTTACGACCACAATTGGGTGATCGACCTCGAAGATTCGGGCCAGCTGCGCCTGGTCGCGCAAGCTTACGAGCGGACCAGCGGCCGCATGCTGACGATGCTGTCGACGCAACCAGGCTTGCAGTTCTATTCGGGCAACTTTCTGGATGGTTCGATCCTCGGAAAATCGGGGCGGCCCTACGGCAAAGGAGATGGGTTTGCGCTGGAGCCTCAGCACTTTCCCGACACTCCCCATCAGCCTGCATTCCCTTCTGCCTGGCTTGCGCCCGGACACACGTATAGAAGCCAGACGGTCTATCGGTTCACCGTGGATCGACCGCAAGACGAGACTGCCGCGCGTTCCCCGGAAACAAGCCAATGAATGAAGCCCCCGATCTTGTACAGACAGCCGCAGCGCGACGCCTGCAAGGCAAATGCGTGCTGGTCACCGGAGCCAGCAATGGAATCGGGGCCGCTATCGCCGAGTTGTTCGTCGCGCACGGCGCGCGCGTGGCCGGATACGACCGAATGGCCCCGATGCAGGACCGGCCGAACCCATGCGAACTGTTCGTACAGGGCGACGTGTCCGACGCGAGCGCCGTTACCGGCTTTGTCGCTGCTGCCAACGAGCGGTTCGGACGGATCGATGTGCTGGTCAGTGGTGCCGGCGTGGACGTGTTCTCCGATCCCTTGCAGCTGAAGCCGGAGGACTGGCTGCGCAATCTGGAAGTCAACCTGGGCGGGCACTGGAACTTCGCCCAGGCCGTGCTGCCGTACATGCTGGCGCGCGGCGCCGGGTCGGTGGTCAATATCGCGTCGGTGCATGGCCACAAGATCATCCGCGGCGGATTTCCCTACAACGTGGCCAAGCACGCGCTGGTGGGAATGACCAAGGCGCTGGGCGTGGAATATGCAGCGAACGGCCTGCGCTTCAATTCCATCTCGCCCGGCCTGATCCTGGTGGAGCGCATCGAGCGCTGGCTGGACTCGCAACCCGACCCGCAGGCCGCACGCCAGCAGCAAGCCGATCTACTGCCGCCCAAACGCATCGGCACGCCCAGCGAGGTCGCGCATACCGCGCTGTTCCTGGCCAGCGACGAAGCCCGCTTCATCAACGCCACCGACCTCCTGGTCGATGGCGGCCGCACCCAGGTGTACTACTGAACATGGACTTCAACTCGCATCTGCCCCTGATAGCGATCCTGCGCGGCATCGCGCCCCACGAAGTGGGCGCGCACGTCGGCGCGTTGATCGAATCGGGCATAGGCCTGATCGAGATTCCCACCAACTCGCCCTCGTGGCGCGAAGGCGTAGAAGCGGCGCTCAAGGCAGCGAACGGTCGAGCGATAGTTGGCGCCGGCACCGTGCTGAGCCTGGAGGATGTGGATGCGCTGGCAGGCACCGGCGCGCAGCTGATGGTCACCCCCAACACCGATGCCGAGGTCATCGCGCGCGCGGTGTCGCGTGGCTTGTACTGCGCGGTGGGCTTTGCCACCGCCAGCGAGGCGTTCATCGCGCTCAAGGCCGGCGCACAGTCATTGAAGCTGTTTCCGGCCAGCGCGTTCGGCCCCGGATACGTGCGTGCGCTTAAAGCGGTGCTCCCGCATGAGGTTCCGTTGTTTGCGGTAGGCGGAATCACGCGCGGCAACCTGCCTGATTTCCTCGCCGCCGGTTGCAGGGGAGCAGGGCTTGGCGGCGACCTATACACGCCGGGTCAATCGGCGGAAGTCACTTCGCAACGCGCGCGTTCGTTCGTTGAAACCTACCAGAGCTTGCAGCCGTGAAAATTACCCAGCTCACCACCTATCGCGTAGCGCCGCGCTGGATGTTCCTGAAGATCGAAACCGACGAAGGCCTGGTCGGTTGGGGAGAGCCGGTGGTGGAAGGCCGGGCCGCCTCGGTCGAGGCGGCGGTGAAGGAAATCGGCGAGCAACTGATCGGCCAGGACCCGGCGCGAATCAACGATCACTGGCAAACGATGTACCGGGGCGCCTTCTATCGCGGCGGCGCGGTGTTCATGAGCGCCATCGCCGGCATCGACCAGGCGTTGTGGGATATCAAGGGCAAGGCGCTGGGCGTGCCGGTCTACCAGTTGTTGGGTGGACTGGTGCGCGACCGCATGAAGACCTATTGCTGGGTAGGCGGCGACCGCCCGGCCGACATCATCGAACAGATCCGCCAGCGCCAGGCGCTGGGTTTCGATACCTTCAAGATGAATGTGTGCGAAGAGATGCGCATGCTCGACAGCAGTCGCGTGATCGATGCGGCGGTGGCCCGCGTGGCGGAGATCCGCGGCGTGTTCGGCAGCACCATCGAGTTCGGCCTGGATTTCCATGGCCGCGTTTCCTGGCCCATGGCCAAGAGCCTGGTGCGCGAACTGGAACCTTATCGACCGTTGTTCATCGAAGAACCCGTGCTTGCCGAGCAGTACGAGTACTACCCACGCCTTGCCGAGCACACCGCTATTCCGCTGGCGGCCGGCGAACGCATGTTCTCGCGCTTCGAGTTCAAGCACGTGCTGCAGGCCGGTGGGCTGGCCATCGTGCAGCCCGATCTTTCCCATGCCGGCGGCATTACCGAATGCCTGAAGATCGCGTCCATGGCCGAAGCCTACGACGTGGCGCTGGCGCCGCATTGTCCCTTGGGTCCCATCGCGCTGGCCGCATGCCTGCACGTGGACTTCGTCAGCTGGAACGCGATGCTGCAGGAGCAGAGCCTGGGCATCCATTACAACGCCGATGGCGATCTGCTCGACTACGTGGTCAACAAGCAGGCTTTCGACCTGGAGCAGGGTTCCTTGCGTCCCTTCGAGTTGCCGGGCCTGGGCGTGGAGATCGACGAGGCGCGAGTGCTTGAAAGCAGCCGCAACGCCAAGGACTGGCGCAATCCGCTGTGGCGCCATGCCGACGGCAGCGTGGCGGAGTGGTAGGGCGGTCATGACGCGCTCGAGCAAACGCGATATCGATACTTCGCACTTCGGGGAGCCAAGCCGTGCAGCAGCCAGCCTGCTTGTCGACAGTCGCTGCGTTCTGGGCGAAGGCATCCTGTGGTGCGAACGCAGGCAGGTCGCCTGGTGGACGGATATCCAGTCTTCGCGATTGTGGCGCTACCGGCCGGCCGGGCAGCACGCTTCGAGTTGGCGCCTGCCCGACCGTCTGGGCTGCATGGCCCTGTGCGAATCGGGGAACCTGCTGTTGGGGTTGTCGCGCGGCATCTACTCCCTGGACGTGGACGATATCGAAGACAGCGAGATCCTGCATCCGCACAAGCTGGCCGATGTACCGGTGGCGGCCAGCACGGTAAGGGTCAACGATGGCCGCGCCGACCGTTCCGGAAACTTCGTGTTCGGCACCATGAACGAAGGTCCGCATGTGCCGCGCTTCGGTCGCTTCTATCAGTACTCGCAACGCCATGGCTTGCGTCCACTGCCGCTGGAGCCGGTGGCGATAGCCAACAGCGTGTGCTTCGGTCTGGAAGGAGACCTGCTGTACTACTGCGATTCCTCGCGCAGGCGGATCATGCGCTGCGCCTATGACGCCAGGGCGGCAACGGTCGGCAGCGCGGAGGTATTCGCAACGGTCGGCAGACCCGCCGAGCCCGATGGGGCGTGCATCGATAGAAACGGCCGTTTGTGGAGCGCGCGCTGGGGAGCGGGGCAGGTGGTGTGCCATGCGCATGACGGCAGCGTCGAGCACCTGGTCGAAGTGCCGGTCAGCAATGCCACGTGTGTGACGTTCGGCGGCCCTGCGCTGGACCAGATCATGGTCACCACCGCGCGCCAGGGCCTGGATGAACTGCAGTTGCAACAGCAGCCGCATGCGGGCGGCGTGCATGTGGCGCGCATGGCAGGCGCCGTTGGCCTGCCGGAATCGCGGTTCGACGACCGATGATCGCCGTCGACTGGGGCAGCAGCAGCCTGCGCGTGTTCCGTCTGGATGCGCAGGGAGTGGTGATCGACTCGCGGCACTCCGCCCATGGCGTGGCGGCGGCGGGCGGCGAATTCGAGAACGTGCTGCGCCGGCAGATCGACGGCTGGGACGATGCGCTGATCCTGATGTGCGGCATGGTCGGCAGCCGCCAGGGTTGGCAGGAAGTCCCTTACGTCCAATGCCCGGCAGGTGTCGAGCAGATAGTCGCGGGTCTGGCGCAGTTGCAGGCGCATGGCATGGGGTCGCGGCAACTCTGGATCGCCCCCGGTCTGTCGTTGCGTCGTGCGGAGGGTGCGTTCGAGGTGATGCGCGGTGAAGAAACGCAGCTCTGCGGATTGCTGGAAGACGCCTCCACCGGCGTGGATTTCGCCTGCCTGGCCGGAACGCACAGTAAGCACGTACGCATCGACGGCGACCTGATCGTTGATTTCTCCACCTTCATGACCGGCGAACTGTTCGAGCTGCTGCGCACCCACAGTGTGCTGGGCAAGCTGATGCGTCCTGGACCGCACCACGAAGTGGTGTTCCGGCGGGGCGTCGATATGGCCGCGCGGAAACAGGAGTTGCTGACGCAACTGTTCGCGGTCCGTACGCAGGGTCTGCTCGGTGATGTCAATCCATCATGGCTGGAGTCCTATCTGTCGGGAATCCTGATCGGGCACGAACTCAACGCCGTGCCGGAAGAAGTGAAAACAGTGCATCTGGTCGCTTCGGAGTCATTGCTGCCGCCTTACCGCGCTGCCTTGCATCGGCGCGGCCTTGCCTGCATTGGCCATGCCGAATCGCTGGCCGCCAAAGGGCTGCATGCGCTGGCGCTGCGCCGTGGCCTGCTTGCATAACCGCAGTTCCATCGAAACAAGGCGGCGAGCCCACAGTGGCGGACCGCGACCGAAAACCTTGGGGATTGACGCATGGCTATGAGCGCTTTGGATGTCGCAATCGTGCTGGTGTACCTGGTGGGTATCTTCACCCTGGCGCAGTGGGTATCGCGCGAGAAGGACGGGCGCAAGAAGGATGCGCAGGACTATTTCCTGGCCAGCAAGTCGCTGCCGTGGTGGGCGATAGGCGCCTCGCTGATCGCGGCCAATATTTCCGCCGAACAGATCATCGGCATGTCCGGCTCGGGCTATGCACTGGGGCTGGCCATCGCTTCCTACGAATGGATGGCCGCACTGACCCTGCTGATCGTGGGCAAGTATTTCCTGCCGGTGTTCCTGCGCAACGGCATCTACACCATGCCGCAGTTCCTGCAGAACCGTTATGGAAACCGCATTCGCATGGTCATGGCGGTGTTCTGGCTGATCCTCTACGTGTTCGTGAACCTGACCTCGATCCTGTGGCTGGGTTCCATTGCCGTGGCGCAGGTGACCGGCCTGGACCAGAACCTGGCGTTGATCCTGCTGGGAACCTTTGCCCTGGCCTATCAGTTGTACGGCGGTCTGCGCGCAGTGGCGATGACCGATATCGTGCAGGTCTCGCTCTTGGTGCTGGGCGGTTTGTTGATCACCGCGCTTACGCTGAACAACCTGGGCGCTGGCGAAGGTGTCATCGCCGGGTTCCACAAACTGCTCGATACCCATCCCGAGCGCTTCCACATGATCCTGCACAAGGACAATCCCTTCTACAAAGACCTGCCCGGGCTTGGCGTGCTGTTCGGCGGCTTGTGGGTGATGAACTTCAGCTACTGGGGCTTCAACCAGTACATCATTCAGCGCGGACTGGCCGCCAGGAGCATCGGCGAGGCGCAGAAAGGCGTGCTGTTCGCCGCGTTTCTGAAACTGCTGGTGCCGGTGATCGTGGTGGTGCCGGGCATCGCCGCAGTGATGCTGGCGCCGGGACTGGCGCGTCCGGACGAGGCCTACCCGACCATGATGCGGTTGTTGCCGTCGGGCATCCTGGGGCTGGTGTTCGCGGCCTTGATCGCCACCATCCTTTCCTCGCTGGCCTCGAAGATCAACTCGGTGGCGACCATCTTCACCCTTGATTTCTACAGCAAGCTCGCTCCCAACCAGAGCGAATCGAAACTGGTGGGCGTGGGGCGCATCGCTTCCATCGTGGCGATCGTCATCGCTATCGTCGCGGCCAAACCGTTGCTGGGCAGCTTCGATCAGGCGTTCCAGTACATCCAGGATTTCACCGGCTACTTCACTCCCGGCATCACCGTGATCTTCCTGCTGGGCTTGTTCTGGAAACGGGCCAACGAGGCCGGCGCGTTGGCCGCGGCCATCGGCTCGGTGGCGCTGTCCATCGGCATCCGGCTCGCCATGCCCGAGGTGCCGTTCATGAACCGCGTCGGCATCGTGTTCGTTCTGGCATTGGTGCTGGGCGTGGTGGTGTCGCTATCGAGCAAGACCGCCAAGGGCAGCGACCTGATCCGCACCGACGATGTGAGCTACCGCACCTCAGCCAGCTTCAACATCGGCGCGCTGGTCATCACATGCGTGGTGGCGGCGCTCTATTACGTGTTCTGGTGAACGTGCCGCACCGATCCTGCGAACCCAATCCAATTCCAACCATAGGCGTTGCCATGTACCGACACCTGAAACTCTCGCTTGCGCTCACCGGCTTGCTGGCTCCCCTGGCCGCGTTCGCCCAGTCCGACCAACTGCAGCCCAGCGGCACCTTCTCGGTTCGCGAAAGCAAGGCGGCCGCAACGCCGCCGATGGGCTGGAACCCGTGGAACGCCTTCCGCACCGAAATCGGCGAAGGCAAGGTCTTCGCCTCGGCAGAAAAGATCAAGCAATCCGGACTGGCCGCAGCGGGCTATCGCTACATCAACCTGGACGATGGCTGGTGGTTGCGGCGCGATGCCGACGGGCGCATCGTCATCCGCACCAGGATATTTCCCGGCGCCGCAATCGGTCCCGACGGCCAGACCAGCTTCAGGCCCTTGACCGACCGGCTGCACAAGATGGGATTCAAGGCGGGCATCTATACCGATTCGGGCAAGAACAGTTGCTCGCAGCGCCACGACCCGCATAGTCCCAACCTGCCGGAAGGCACGGTACTGCAACGCCAGATCGGCTTGGACGGTTACGAGCATCAGGACCTGCGGCTTTTCTTCAACGAATGGGGCTTCGACTACGTCAAGGTGGACGCCTGCGGCCTGGCCGATTTCGGCGGCGACAACGCTGCGGTGGCTTCTGGTCAGTACGCCGAGTTCAAAACCGAGTTCACCCGCGCCAAGCCCGCCGAATCCAATCTTTCGGCGGTGGAAACACGTTACGCCCGCATCGGCCGCCTCCTGCACGAACTCAAGCCCGAAGGCGATTCGGTGCTGGCGATCTGCGTGTGGGGAGAAGCCGATTCCCGTCGCTGGGCCGGCAAGCACGGCAATCTCTGGCGCACCAGCGCCGACATCGAGCCCAAGTGGGAAAGCATGCTGCACAACTTCGACAGCGCCGCAACGCGGGAGATGTATGCAGGGCCGGGGCGTTGGAACGACCCCGACATGATGGCCATCGGCCTGGGCGACTTCGACGGCGGGCATCTGGTCGAAGCACGGTCGCACTTCTCACTGTGGTCGATCCTCTCGGCGCCGCTGTTGATGGGCTTCGACCTGACCCGGGCGCCGCAACCGATCCTGGATATCCTGGGCAACAGCGAAGTGATTGCGGTCAACCAGGACGTCGCAGGCAACCAGGGCGTGCTGGTGCAGCAGCAGGGCGATGTGCAGGTGCTGGTGAAGACGCTTGCGGGCCGGGGCGAGCGAGCGGTCGCGGTGTTCAACCGGGGCAGCAAATCGAGCGATGTGGCCGTGACCTGGTCACAGCTGAAGTTCAAGCCGGCTGCAAAGGCCAAGGTACGCGATCTGTGGGCGCACGGCGACGTCGCCAGCGCAGTCGATTCGCTGCAAGTCCATGTGGGTCCGCGGGAGACGCGCATGTTCAAACTCAGCGGGGAGCCGCTGGCCGGAGATGGCTACTACCTGACCGAACTGTTGGGACGCATCAACGTGGCTGTCGACGGCGTGGCCGCGGTCAATCCCGATGTCACTGCCGCTTCCGGCGGCCCGCGCGCAGACCGGACGCCGCAAGGAGGCAGGCTCAGCCTGGCTGGCCAAGCGCAGGAATACGGTATCGGCATCCAGGCCAATTCGCGGCTGGAGTTCAACGCCAAGGGACAGTTCAAGCGATTCACCGCCAAGGCCGGCGTGGACGACAGCTCTGCCGGTTCCAGCGAAGCGGTAGTGTTCAAGATCTATGGCGACGGCAAGCTTCTGTTCGCAAGCGCTGCGCTTCGTCGTGGCGTGGCGCCCGCTTCGGTCGATGTGGATGTCTCCGGTGTCCAGGTGCTCGAACTAGTCGCCGAGGGACCAAAGACGTCCGAAAATGCTTTGAATACAGCCTGGGGCGACGCACGGCTGCAGTGACCTTGAGGCGTTCCGGCCTATCCGGCAGTCAGTACAATGGCTGCGGATCGGCGGGCGGTCTTTCCAGGCGCACCGCGATGAAATCAGGGAACGAGCAATGAAGCCCAGTTCGGTTCGCAACCGCCACAACCAGATCATCCAGGAGCTGGGGCGGCGCATCGTGGGCGGCGAACTGAAGCCTGGCGACGTGCTGATGCGAGAGGAACTGATGGCCCAGCACATGTCCATCAGCCGTACCGCGCTGAGGGAATCGATGAGGGTGCTGGCGGCAAAGGGTCTGATCGAAACAAAACAGAAGACCGGTACGCGAGTGCGCGAACCGCGCTACTGGAGCCATCTCGATCCGGACATACTTGCCTGGCGATGCGAAACCCTGCCCACGCCGGAGTTCATCGACAAGCTTGCGGAGATGCGCGAGATCATCGAACCGGCCGCCGCGGCTGCCGCCGCCGGACGGCGCAGCGCCGCCCAGCTGGCGCGCATGCTGACGGCTTACAAGGCGATGGCGGCGGCGGAAAGCATGGATGCCTGGGCGCAAGCCGACCTCGAGTTCCATGAAAGCGTGCTGGCGGCCACCAACAACGAGTTGATGACCTCGCTGTTCTCGGTCATCGAAACCGCGCTGGGGACATACTTCCTGATCTCCGCGCGCGAGGCCGACAAGGATTTCAAGTATTCCCTGCCGCGGCACCTGGCCATCTACGAGGCCATACGCGACAAGGACCGCGATCTCGCAAGGCAATCGATGCTGGATATGATTGCCGATTCGCGCGAGAACGTTCGGCGGAAGCACAAGCGCAAACGCTGAGCCGGCACTGGATATTTCGTTAGTCGCAATGGGCCCGGCTTCGGGCCAGGCGGCGACCGTGGACCTCCTTGACCTCTTGCGAATGAGGTTAAACTACGGCCATGTCGGCTCGGGCAATGATTCTGCGTCTAATCCTGTGCGTCTCCCTGGTGCTCAACGGCGCCACGGGGGCGGCGGCTGCAGTGCGTATGCATATGCCGCACGATGATGGCCAGACCGTTGCAGCATCGACGGCGGAATCGCACAAGCCATCTTCCGAAGAGATGCCTTGCCATCAGCAGGCGGGCGAAAACGGCGACAAGGCTCCTTTGGCCGCAGTCGATCATGGTGCCTCGAGGTCCAAGCACTCCGTTCCGGACTGCTGCAAATCCTCCAGCTGCAACTGCGCCTGCGTGCAAGCAGCGCACGCGCCGCTTGGGTCGATGTTCATCCATGCTCTGCTGCTCAACCAAAGCCACGGCGTCAGCCCGCTATCGCCGGGGCACCCATCGCCCGCGCTTCCGCATCTTATCCGACCTCCCATCGGCTAAGCCTGCTTTGGGCGCCATCGGCGCCTGTCCTGACTCGCGCGCCTTGCAGCGGATTTCCGCAGCGCGACCTTGTAGGTTCCGCTTATGCGGAAGTTTTGAATGGAGTTGTTTATGACGTCCGACCCTATCGGTCCCGACGGCCTTCGCACGCCGTCCCGCCGCAGATTCGTGCAGGGGCTGGCCGCCGGAGGCGCCGCTGCGGCGCTGGGCCTGTGGCCCAGGAACAGCTGGGCGCTCAAAGGCGCGGGCAGCAACACTGTCCTTGCCGGCACCCAGTTCGATCTGACCATCGGCGAAACCCCGATGAATTTCACCGGCCGCACCCGCACGGCGATCACCGTCAACGGTTCGATCCCCGCGCCTCTGCTGCGTTGGCGCGAAGGCACCACCGTGGATCTGCGGGTGTCCAATGCCTTGCCGGCCGGTTCCATTCATGGTCATCAGACCTCGATACATTGGCACGGCATCGTGCTGCCGGCCAACATGGACGGCGTGCCGGGGCTCAGTTTCGCCGGCATCCACCGTGGCGAGACCTACGCCTACCGCTTCGGCGTGCATCAGGCGGGCACCTACTGGTACCACAGCCATTCGTCTTTCCAGGAACAAGCCGGCCTGTATGGACCGTTGATCATCGATCCCATCGAACCGGAGCCCTTCGCCTTCGACCGCGACTACGTGGTGATGCTGACCGACTGGACCGACCTGGATCCGGCCGCGCTGTTCTCGCGTTTGAAGAAGATGTCCAGCTACGACAACTACAACAAGCGCACCGCCGTGGACTTCATGCACGATGTCGGTCGCAACGGCCTGGCGGCGACGGTCAGCGACCGCAAGATGTGGGGCGAAATGCGCATGACCCCTACCGATCTGTCCGACGTCGATGCGCGCACTTACACCTACCTCATGAACGGCACCACCGCGCTGGGCAACTGGACCGGCTTGTTCCGTTCCGGCGAGAAAGTGCGGCTGCGTTTCATCAACGGTTCGGCGATGACCTATTTCGATGTGCGCATCCCCGGCTTGAAAATGACGGTGGTGGCCGCCGATGGCTTGTACGTGCATCCGGTGACCGTGGACGAGTTCCGCATCGCCGTTGCCGAGACCTTCGATGTGATCGTCGAACCTTCCGGACAGGACGCTTTCACCGTCTTCGCCCAGGACATGGGGCGCACCGGCTATGTCAGCGGCACGCTGGCCGTGCGCGAGGGCCTGCGCGCGCCGATTCCGGCGATCGACGCGCGTCCGCTGCTCACGATGGCCGACATGGGCCACGGCGGCATGGGCGCGTCCAAGGGAATGGAAGGCGGTTGCGGCGCCAGCATGGGCCATGACATATCTTCGATGGCGATGCCTTCGAACGCGGAGCACGGCGGGCACGATATGGCTGGCATGGATCACGGCAGCGCGGCGATGCAGACGCATCCGCAGAGCGAAGCCGGCAATCCGCTGGTGGACATGCAGACCATGGCGCCGGTTCCGAAGTTGGACGACCCGGGCGTCGGATTGCGAAACAACGGACGCAAGGTGCTGAGTTATTCGATGCTCAAGAGCGCGTTTCAGGATCCGGACGGGCGCGACCCGGGCCGTGAGATCGAACTGCACCTGACCGGACACATGGAGAAGTTTGCCTGGGGTTTCAACGGGCAGAAGTTCTCGGAAGTCGAACCATTGCGCCTCAACTACGGCGAGCGCCTGCGCATCGTGCTGGTCAACGACACCATGATGACCCATCCCATCCACCTGCATGGAATGTGGAGCGACCTGGAGGACGAGCAAGGGGATTTCCTGGTGCGCAAGCACACCATCGACATGCCGCCCGGCGGCAAGCGCAGCTACCGGGTGCGCGCCGACGCCCTGGGCGACTGGGCATACCACTGCCACATGCTCTACCACATGGAAGCGGGAATGATGCGCACCGTGCGGGTGGAGGAATGAACGCCATGAATCGTGCGAGGCGAACCGTTCCGTTGTACCTGCTCATCGGGCTGACGTTGTCGCCATATCGGCTGCTTGCGCAGGAAATGGATCATTCGAAAATGCACATGCCGGCCAGTCCGGAGGCTTCGCCGTCCCCCCAGCCTAGAATCGAAGCGGCCGAAGAGAAGGCGATCGATCATTCGAAGATGGGACACGGGATGGGCGCCGACTCCGACGGGCCCATGCCCATGGATCACGCGGCCATGAACCACGGCGACGAAGCGGCCGCGCCCTCGCAACCGCGCACGCCCATACCGGTCGTTACCGATGCCGACCGCGCCGCCGCAGCGCCGCCGTTGGGCGGACATCCGCCGCACGACAACAGCATCCAGCAGTACGTATTGCTGGATCGACTGGAAGGTTGGGACGCCGACCCGGGCGCGGGTACCGCGTGGGCGGTGCAGGGATGGCTGGGAACCGATCTGGACCGCCTCTGGCTGCGCAGCGAAGGCGAGCGGGTGGACGGCCATACCGAAAGCGCGGACGTGGAAGTCCTGTACGGCCGCAGCGTCGCCCGCTGGTGGGATGTGGTGGCCGGTATCCGTCACGACTTCGCTCCCGGCGGGTCGCAGGATTTCGCGGCCATTGGCGTGATGGGATTGGCCCCCTACCTGTTCGAAGTGCAGGCCACCGGCTATATCGGGCAATCGGGACAGACCGCGGCGCGGATCGAAGTGGAGTACGAAATGCTGCTGACCAACCGGTTGATTCTGCAGCCGGTGCTGGAAGCGGATTTCTACGGACGCAACGACCCACAGCGCGGTATCGGCTCGGGCTTGAGCACCGCCGAAGCCGGGCTTCGCCTGCGCTACGAGATAAGCCGGCAGTTCGCGCCTTACCTGGGCATCGTCCATGAGCGGGCGTTCGGCCGCACCGCCGATTTCCGCGAGGAGGAAGGCGAGGACGCCAGCGACACCCGGGTGGTCGCGGGTTTCCGCCTCTGGTTCTGAAGGCAGCCAGACCCCAAGCGCAAATCCGCACGTCGGGCGGGCAGGGGCCAATCTCCCTGCGTAAGGCCGCGCATGGCCCGGCTATCGGCTCGCCTGCATGCAAGCGGCTCCAGGCGCTTGCTGAAGCGTCATGGCTGGGACATGATCAGCCTTCTGGATTTGTCTGCGTGCTGGGAAGCAGCCATAGACCCAGGCAGGGGATGGGGTGGCATCGACTGGATCGCACCTGGCAGCGTCATGCTGCTTTCGGGGTGGTCGCGGCCGTCAGACCGATCGCAGGAGAACCCTCCCATTACCTGCCGGAGAACACCATGCTTGGTCTCACCACGATGGGCATCATCCATACCGCCATCAGTCTGGTCGCCGTTGCCGCGGCGCTTATCGCATTCTTCAGGGACAAGGGGATCGATCCCCGCAACGGTCTGGGAAAGACCTATGTGATCACGACGGTTCTGACTTGCCTCACCGGATTTTTCATTTTCCAGCATGGCGGATTCGGCAAGCCGCATGCATTGGGCATCATCACTCTGGTGGTGTTGGCCATCGCCTGGCTGGCCGGCAACAAGAACCTCTTCGGCCGCGCCAGCGCTTACGTGGAAACGGTGCTGTATTCGCTCACCGTGTTCTTCCACATGATTCCGGCGTTCACCGAAACCTCTACCCGGCTGCCGGTCGGCTCGCCTTGGGCTTCGGGTCCGGACGATCCCAACCTGCAGAAGGCCGTGGGCATCGCGTTCCTGGTGTTCCTGGTCGGCGCCACTGCGCAGGTCATCCGTCTGCGTCGGCTCCGCCGGGGCTTGCCGCCCGCAAGCGCGCAAGCCGCTTGACCGTAGGGCGGGCATTGCCCGCCGCCAAACACAGTCTTGAACCTCCGGCGGGCAGTGCCCGCCCTACGCTGTCGTTGGCACAGTTGTAACCATCGCCGCATTACCTTGAGCTTCTGCAGGCAGCCGTTGCCTGCCGCAGGCGCGTCGAGCAGAAAGTTCCCCCACCGACCCACAAGGAAACCAGCCATGCCTACCTTCACCACCAAAGACGGCACCGAGCTCTATTACAAAGACTGGGGCACCGGCCCTATCGTTACCTTCAGCCATGGCTGGCCTTTGACTGCCGACGCCTGGGAAGCGCAGATGTTCCACCTGGCTTCCAACGGCTTCCGTTGCATCGCCCACGACCGCCGCGGTCATGGACGCTCCAGCCAACCCTGGAACGGCAACGAAATGGATACTTACGCCGACGATCTGGCCGAACTGTTCGCGCATCTGGACGTCAAGGACGCGGTCATGATCGGCCATTCCACCGGCGGCGGCGAAGTGGCGCGCTATATCGGCCGCCATGGCACCAAACGGGTGAAGAAGGCGGTGCTGATGGGCGCGGTGCCGCCGCTGATGCTCAAGACCGAGTCCAATCCGGGCGGTTTGCCCATCGAGGTGTTCGACGGCTTCCGCACCGCTTATCTGGCCGACCGTTCGCAGTTCTTCCTGGACGTGGCCAGCGGTCCGTTCTTCGGCTTCAACCGGCCCGGCGCGAAAGTTTCGCAGGGCCTGATCCAGTCCTGGTGGGCGCAGGGCATGCTGTCCGGGCACAAGAACGCCTACGACTGCATCAAGGCCTTCTCGGAAACCGACTTCACCGAAGACCTGAAGAAGTTCGATGTGCCCACGCTGATCATCCACGGCGACGACGACCAGATCGTGCCGATCGGCGCCTCGGCGATGCTGTCGTCGAAACTGGTCAAGGATTCGGTGCTGAAGATCTATCCCGGCGGCACCCACAGCCTGGGCGATACCAGCAAGGACCAGCTAAACGCCGACCTGCTGGAGTTCGCGCGCAGCTGATCATGGGAGAAAACGCACGGGTGGTAAATTGACGGCATGAGCCAAGCCACCCGTGCTGCCGAATCGATTTCCACGCGCGAAGCGCTGCCCGTACTGCATGGCCTGGTGCTGAGCGGTGGCGCCAGCACGCGGATGGGAAGGGACAAGGCGCTGCTCGATCGCTACGGCCAGCCGCAACTGCAAGCGATGTTCGATCTGTTGCGCCAGCACGTGCAATCCTGCTTCGTCTCCCTGCGCAACGATCAGCGCACCGAACCGGTCCGTGCGGCATTGCCGGGCCTCGTCGACGGAATCGAAGGAGCAGGGCCTGCGGCCGGCTTGCTCGCAGCGCATGCGGCTTGTCCGCAAGCAGCCTGGTTGGTGCTGGCCTGCGATCTTCCGCAGTTGCAGGCCTCCACTTTGGAAGAGTTGATCCGGGCCCGCGATGGAATCCATGCGGCCATCGCCTATCGCAGCGCTGTCGACGGATTGCCCGAGCCGTTGTGCGCAGTGTGGGAACCGGCCGCGCTGCAGCGCCTGTCGCATCGGGCGAAGTCGGCGCAGTACGGGTTGCGCGATGTATTGCGGTCGGTCGACACGCTGTTGCTGCCCGCGCCGGAGGCCGGCGAACTGGACAACGCCAACACAATGCAGGAGTGGCAACGACTGGTTCTTGGCAACGGGCAAGGCTCGTCGCCATGATCGCGTACGCGCAAGCGCTGGAATTGCTGTTGGCGGAAGCTGCTGTACTTCCAGCCGAGTGGTGCCAAGCGGCCGATGGCTGCGGACGCATACTCGCCGACCCTTTGCACGCATCCAGCGCATTGCCGCCCTTCGACAACGCAGCGATGGATGGATACGCCTTCGCCGCTTCTGGTGAAGGATTGACCGCGGGCAGCGAGCATCGCGTCGCCGGTCTGCTTGCCGCAGGCGCACCATCACCGCCCGATGCGGCCACCGGCGTGTGGGAAATCGCCACCGGCGCTGCGTTGCCGCAAGGACTGGATTGCGTCGTGCCGCTGGAGCGTGTCGAACGGCTTGCGGCAGGGCGCATCCGCTTGCTTGAGGCTGCGTTCGTCGGGCAGAACTTGCGTCGTGCCGGCAGCGACATCGCCGTCGGCCAGCAGGTGGCAGTGGCGGGCCAGCAGGTTGACCCGCCACTGCGCATGATGCTGGCCGCACTCGGCATCGCTAGTATCGGCGTTCGCCGCAAACCACGCGTGGCGCTGCTGAGCACCGGCGCCGAACTGGTCGCCGATGCATCGCAGCCGCTTGGGCCGGGACAGATCTACGCTTCCAATGCTTCATACCTGGAAGCGTCATTGCACGCGCTGGGCGCGGAGGTGATCGCGAAGGCGGTGCTGGGCGACGATGCGGAAGCCTTCGTTGCTAAAACGCGAGAGTTGGCCAGCCAGGCGGATCTGGTGCTGAGCACCGGCGCGGTATCGATGGGCCGGCGGGATTTCATACCTGCAGGTCTGCAGGCGATGCACGCACGTTTGCTGTTCCACAAGGTTGCGATCCGGCCCGGCAAGCCGATCCTGGCTGCTCGTTTGCAGCGAGGCGCCTTGTTCGTCGGATTGCCTGGCAACCCACTCGCCACCGCGGTCGGCTTGCGCTACTTCGTGGTTCCGTTGCTACGCGTCATGCTCGGCATGCCGATGGAAACTCCCCTGCGTGCTTCACTGGTTGCGCCGACCCAGGTGGCAGAAGGACTACGGCATTTTCTCAAGGCGCGGCTACGTCAAACTGCGGATTCTGGTTTGGTCGTGGAGTTGCTGGAAGGCCAACAGTCTTACCGCATGGGGTCGTTGTTGCAGGCCAATGCGTGGGTGGAGTTGTCGGAAAGTGCGGGGGGATGGGGAGCCGGTGCGATGGTAGATGTGTTGCCGCGTGATGCGGGTGGTGGTTGGTTTCGCGATTAAGCATGCAACGCGCCCTTCTCCCGCTAGCGGGATCGAAGCCGCGTCCAGCGGCTGAGGGTGGCCGACAGGCCGGATGAGGGCGGCGCCGCAGATGTTTGGCGCAAAATTGCTTTGCCCTGCCCTTAACGCCCAGAAGACGACGTTCGATGAGTCCCTGGTACGCAACTCGACCAGCTCCGGCCTTCCTTCACCCGCCTTCGGCACCCTCTCCCGCTAGCGGGAGAGGGGCTCACGGTTCTGCAACCTTTGTGGGTGGCTGTACACCACCTGCCGTCCCGGCCGCGCGAATCCCACCAGCGTGAGCCCGCAATCGCGCGCCAGATCCACCGCCAGCGCGGTCGGTGCGGAGATCGCGGCCAGCAAGCCGATGCCGGCGACGGCCGCCTTGGTCACCATTTCGTAGCTGGCGCGGCTGGTCACCACGGCGAAACCCGCCTGCGGATCGATCTTGTCGCGCAGCATCGCGCCGATCAGCTTGTCCAGCGCGTTATGCCGGCCCACGTCTTCGCGCACCACTACCAGCGCGCCGTCCGCAGTGGCCCATGCCGCGGCATGGGTGGCGCCGGTCGCCTTGTTCAAGGGTTGGAGTTCCTGCAGCGCGGCCAGCGCAAACTCCAGCGAGGCGATATCGATAGCGACGCCATCAGCCACGGAAGCAGGATGCTTCACCACTTCCTCGAGCAGGCGCGTGCCGCAGATGCCGCACCCGCTGCGCCCGGGCAGCGGACGTTCGGCGGGCGCATCGCCTGAGGCGGGATTGCGCGTGCAGATGTCCAGCAGGATGCCTTCCAGAACCGCGCGCTCCTCGACAGCAACGATATCGTCGGGCCCCGCGCGTCCTTCGGTGAGCGAAAAACCGTAAGCGAAATCCGGCAGATCTGCCGGCGACGCCATCATCACCGCGAACGGCTGGCCATCGTAGTGCACCGCGACGGGTACTTCTTCGGCCAGCAGGTCCGTATCGTTGCGCGCCACCCCGGCAAGCAGTTGCGTGATCGGCCGGCGCGCGTGGCCTTTGCCCGGTTCGACAGGGTCAGGCACGTTCGGTCGCGTCGCGCGCCGCGCGGATCAGCACCGGGATGGACTTGTAAGCCGGCGTGCCGGATTTGGGGTCGTGGCTGTCCAACGGCACCAGACAGTTGCCTTCCGGGTAGTACATGGCGGAGGAGCCGCGCGGGATGTCGTAGGCCACCGCAGTGAAACCACGCACGCTGCGCGCGGCCAGTCCTTCTGCGGTCGCCATGCGCGATTCGATATCGATGCGGTCGCCGTGCTTCAAGCCTCGCGCCTGCAGATCGGCCGGATTCATGAACACCACATCGCGCCGCCCACTGATGCCGCGATAGCGGTCGTCGAAGCCGTAGATGCTGGTGTTGTACTGGTCGTGCGAACGGATGGTGGTCATGGTCAATGTATCGGCGCGGTCGTCGCCCGGATCTTCGTTGAGTCCGGGCGCAACCAGGAAATTCGCCTTGCGGCCTGGACCGCCCCAGTCGCGGAACGTGGCGCCCACGTACAGCCGGAAGCCGCCGGGTTCGCGCACCCTGCGGTTGTAGTCCTCGAAGATCGGGAACACCGCTTCGATGCCGTCGCGGATGCGGTCGTAGTCGGCCACCAGCGCCTGCCAGTCCACTTTACTCGCCGGCAAAGTCGCGGTGGCGATGCCGGCGACGATGGCCGGTTCGGAAAGCAGATGTTCCGAGGCCGGTTTCAAGCCCCCTTGCGAGGCATGCACCATCGACATGGAATCCTCCACCGTCACCGATTGCGCGCCGCTGGCCTGCAGATCGAGTTCGGTGCGCCCCAGGCAGGGCAACAGGAACGCCTGTTTGGCGGGGATCAGATGCGAACGGTTGAGTTTGGTGGCGATGTGCACCACCAGGTCCAGCTTGCGCATCGCCGGGAAGGTGGTTTCCGGGTCGGAGATCGCCACCGCCAGATTGCCGCCCAGGCATACCAACGCCTTCGAACGGCCATCGCGGATCGCGCGCACGGCTTCTACCGAATCGTGGCCGTGGGTAAGCGGGAATTCAAAACCGTAAGTCCGCTTGATCGCGTCGACCAGCGCTTGCGTGGGTTTTTCGGTGATGCCGACAGTGCGGTCGCCCTGCACGTTGGAATGGCCGCGGATCGGCGCAATGCCCGCGCCTTGCCGCCCGATGTTTCCGCGCAGGAGCATCAGGTTGGCCATCAGCTGCACGTTCTGCGTGCCGAAGCGGTGCTGGGTCATGCCCATGCCGTAGCAGAGGATCACCCGTTCGGCCTTGGCGTAGATTTGCGCGGCGGCCTCGATGTCCGCGCGCGACAGGCCGGAAGTGCGCACGATGTCTTCCCAGCGCGTGCCTGCGATATCTTCGCGCAACGCATCCACGCCTTGCGTGTGTTCGGCGATGAAGGCGTGGTCCAGCACGCCCTTGCCGCCTGCGGCAAGATCGGCGGCGTCGGCTTCGAACAGCCACTTCATCATTCCCTTCAGCAGCGCCGCGTCGCCGCCGATCTTCACCTGGTAATAGGTCTGGGCGATGGGGGTGGAGGTGTTGGTGAGCATCTCGCCGGGGTCCTGCGGCGAGGCGAAGCGTTCCAGCCCGCGTTCGCGCAGCGGATTCACCGCGATGATGGGCGCGCCGCGTTTGGAAATGGCGCGCAGGGTCGAAAGCATGCGCGGATGGTTGGTCCCCGGGTTGTGGCCGAAGCTGAAAAGCGCGTCGCAGTGGTCGAAGTCTTCCAGCGTCACCGTACCTTTGCCGACGCCGATGGATTCCGGCAGGCCGACACTGGTGGCCTCGTGGCACATGTTGGAGCAATCGGGGAAGTTGTTGGTGCCGAACTCGCGCACCATCAACTGGTACAGGAAGGCCGCTTCGTTGGAGGTGCGGCCGGAGGTGTAGAACTCGGCCATGTCGGCGTGCGGCAGCGCGCGCAAGGCCGCACCGATACGTTCGAACGCTGCCCCCCAGCTGATCGGCAGGTAGCGATCGCTGTCGGCATCGTAGGCCATCGGTTGGGTCAGCCGGCCCGCGTCTTCCAATGCATGGTCGGACCATTCCCACAGCTCGGCCACGCTGTGGGTGGCGAACAATTCCGGCGTGGCGCGCTTGCCGGTGGCTTCCCAGGCCACCGCCTTGGCGCCGTTCTCGCAGAACTCGAAGGAAGAAGTGTGCTTGGGATCGGGCCAGGCACAGCCGGGACAGTCGAAACCCGTGGGCTGGTTGACCTTGCGCAGCGCCGAGGCTTCGCGTCCTACCGCCATCTGGCTTTTCAGCGCGCGCGCCACCGCACCCAGCGCGCCCCATCCGCCGGCGGGGCCTTCGAAATTCTCTACGCCTGGAACCTTGCGTTCGGCCATGGTGAAAGCGGTTCAGCCTGGTTGCGACTGCGCCGATTCTGCCATGGATGACCGGGGTTCGAGGTGATGGGGCGGCGTACGCGCGGCGACGCAACGCCCGTTTCAACAATCCAATGTCATCCCGAGCGTAGCGAGGGATCTGCTGTTCCGGGCGGGAAGCAGATCCCTCGCCGCGCTCGGGATGACAAGGTGGGGTGGACCGAGGGCGGCGGGTGTTTGTGCGACTGCGGCCCTACTTGCCGCGCATCTCCAGCTTCAACGCGCGCGCGATGGATTCCCACGGCACGTACTTGTAGTTCTGGTTCTCCACCGGCATCACGTTGCGGCCGTCCTGGGCGATCATGGCGCCGTGTTCGAAGCCGGGGCCCAGGTTGCGGCTGGTGACTTCCAGGCCGTCGGTTTCGGAAATGCCGTCGATGCCGCGCAGCGGATCGGCCACCACCGCGAACGATCCCAGGTATTCCTGCTTGCCTTCGCGCCGGTACACGGCATAAGTGTCGTTGCCCTGGCTGGAGACCACGATATAGCCGCGGCCATCGCCCAGGTCGTAGATGCCCAGGCCTTCGTAGTCGTCCTTCACCGCCGGGTTGTCGGCGATCTTCTGCACGATGGTCTTGGTGTCGCCGCCATCGGGCTCGGCCGACAGGCGCCACAGGCCCACGTCCTCCTCGTCCACATATAGGGCGCCATCATGGTCGTCGGCCACGCAGCCTTCGGTCTGCGAATCGAAATTCATGTCGCGCACCAGTTTGGTGGTGACACGGCCTTGCGCGGTTGCCAGCAATTCCCATTGGCGCTTGCGCGTGTCGTCGCCATTGATGAAGACGTAGGTGCGCTGGTCTTTGGGACTGCGGTACATGCACAGGCCGTACGGGTCGCCCAGGCCGGTGGGTTGCACGCCATCGGCCACGTTCACCAGTTCGCGCTTCTGCGTGTTGAGTTTGTAGATGGAGATGGATTTGTCGGTGCGGTTGCTGGCGGTGACCAGCACGACTTTCTCGCCGCCCAGTTCGAAGTCCTCGCGCAGGTCGACGTTGTTCATCTTGCCATCGGCCAGGAACTGAACCACCTTGCCCTGCATGTCGTAGAGGTAAAGGCCGGCCTTCTTGTCGGTGGCCACCACCAGGCTCCTGGACGGATCGGCCGGGTTGGCCCAGATCGCCGGATCGTCGGCGGCATCGCCATAGCTGCCGGCGAAGGTGGTTTCCACCGTGGCGGTGACCGCGGCGACCTTTTTCTGCTCGGCAGGCGCTGCCGCGTTCGTGTCCAAGGTCTGGTTGACGGCCTTGGCGATGTCTTCCATGGCCAGCGCCTTGTAGTTGGAGCCGTCTTCGTCGGTCACCAGCAACAAACCATTGGGAAACGAGGGATAAGCCGCGCCGGTGCCGAACAACGGTCCGGGTTCGCCGATGGCTTCGCTGCTGCCGGGCGCGGCCACTTTGAAGGCGCCCAGGAATGCGTCTTTGTTGTCGCGGTCGTAGACATTCACTTGTCCTGCCGAAGTATCCGATGCGATCAACCAGCGCTTGCCGCCGCCCTCGAAGATCGCCACGCCGCCGCTTTCCTCGTCGATATGCCCCAGGCGCGGCGCATCGACGATGCGCGCGCCCACTTCGGCTTCCGGATCGGCGTTGAAGCGCCAGATGCCCACGCCTTCTTCGGATGCATACACGTGGCCCTTGCTGTCGGCAGCGCACTGCTTGAGCGGGGAGGGCACGTTGATGCGGCGCATCTGCCGCGCGTCCAGCTTGCCTTCGGCGTTGGAGAACAGGATCTGCTGGTCCACTTCGCCGCCGTCGCCGACGATGAAGGCGTACAGCGCGCTGTCCAGCGGATTGCGGAACAGGCAGATGCCTTCGGCCGCGAATCCCAATGGCAGCGGCCGCGCGCCGATTTCGGACAACTTGGCCTCGCGCATCGAGAACAGGCGCAGGCTGTTGGTAGTGGTGTCGATGGCGGCCAGCACGGTCGCCCTGTCCTTGCCCAGGGCCACGTCGTAAGCCACGTCCACTGCGGCCACTTCACCGGAAGGCGTGGTGCCCACGCGTTTGCCGGCCAGGTCGTAGATCTCCAGCCCGCCCAGTGCGGACGTGCCCACCAGGCGGCTGCGCGCCGGCTTGGCGGCATCGCGCACCAGCACGGCGGCGTTGGCTTCCTTGCTTGCGGTAGGCGCGGTTTGCGCCTTGGCGGACACCAGAGAGGCCTCCTGCGCAGCTGCATTGCAGCAAAGCGCAAGCGCGATGGAGGCGGCCAGGCAGGCGGTGCGGCGAATTCCCATAAGCTCTCCGTACGGGCGGGCGGCCCGAGATGTCATCAAGCGTCAATGTGTGGCCGGCAAGATCACATACCGATTCCGCTTTTGCAAGAGAAATTCTAAACCTGTTGCATTTTGGAATGTTTGTTCGTAATCTCCCGACCAACCGCCCGGTCAGGCCTTCGCCTGGCTGTTTGCGGACGTCCTCGGGAGGGACTAGACGATGCGGAACATTCACAGGAATGCGCTGACGGCTTTGATCTTGAGCAGTCTGGCCATCGCGCCAGGCTATGCGCTGGCACAGGACGCGGACGCCGCGCCCGCCACGCAGAGCGATGAAGTCACCGACCTGCAGTCGGTGGTGGTGACCGGGGAAATCCAGTACCGCAACCGTACCGAAACCACTGCGCCGGAACTGGTGTACGGCCAGGAATTCTTCGCCCAGTTCGAGCCCGTCTCGGTCGGCGACCAGCTGCGCCGCGTGCCCGGCGTGGCCTTCACCAGCGATATCGGCGAATCCGATTCGCCGCAGCTGCGCGGCCTGGGCCAGGGCTATACGCAGGTGCTGGTCAATGGCCGGCCCATTCCCGGCGCCGGCAACGACCGCACCGTGTTCGTCGACCGCATTCCGGCCGAAATCATCGACCGCATCGAAATCGTGCGCTCGCCCAGCGCCGACATCGACAGCCAGGGCGTGGGCGGCACCATCAACATCATCCTCAAGGACGGCGAAAGCCTGCCGCCCGGCGTTATCGCCCGCGTCGGCGCCACTTACAACACCGATGCCGGCAATACCCGCGGCAACGGTTCGGTGTCCTGGTCCGGCCGCAACAAGGACGAGTCGGTGTTCTATTCGCTCACCCTGGACGCGCAGGAGCGCTACAACAACAAGGACACCGTGCAGGAAGTGTTCGAAAGCGATTCGGTGGGCTTCGACGAGGAAGTCGCGCGGCACGGTTCGGGCCGCAGCCTGGCGCATTTCGACGATCCGGCCAATTCCTCGGCCATCGAACGTACCGAAGAGCAGGACAGCCGCGACTCGCGCGACCTTTCCTTCAACGGCGACTTGACCTGGAAGATGTCCGAAGACTCCAGCCTGCGTCTGGACGCGTTCTACCTGAGCACCGACCGCAAGGAACACCAGGACACCTTCAACTATGAAGGCGACGGCAGCGTGGGCGGGCTCGACCTTGAAAATCCGGAGCTGGAGTTCGAGGACACCGACATCCAGCAGGACAGCTTCGGCTTCGGCGCCGAATACCAGAAGCAGCTGAGCGATGTCAGCAAGTTTAGCCTGCAGGCCGCCTACGCCAGCTTCACCGACGACACCGTGCAGGACAAGTTCGAAGAAACCAACGAAGACCTGGTCAGCAAGGAAACCACCGACGCCGAAGACACCGAGTGGTCCGGTACCGCTTCCTACACGCGCGAACTGAGCGACCGGGTGCAGATGAAACTGGGCGTGTCGGGCAAGATCAAGGACCGCGACTATCGCCTGATCGTCGACGACGACCTTGACGACGAGGAAGAGTTCACCCGCAACGACGGACGCTTCCAGTACAAGGAACGCCGCCTGGATGCCTACGCGCAGTTCAAGTGGAAGCTCAGCGATGCGGTGACCCTGGAAACCGGCTTGCGCGCCGAAAGCACCAAGACCGAGCAGGACTTCCAGAACGCGCTTTCCGAAGGCGGCGTGCTGGACGAAACCATCGCCGGCGACGCCGACAGCAGCGAGTTCATGCTCAATCCTTCGGCGCACTTGCAGTGGAAGCTGACCGACAACGACCAGTTCCGGGTCAGCGTCGCGCGCACCGTTCGTCGCCCCAGCATCGACCAGGTGATTCCGTCGTATTCGCTGGAAGCGCCGGCCGATGAGGACGTGACCATCGGCAACCCGGATCTGTCGTTCGAATCCTCGTGGGGCCTGGACGTGGGCTACGAACGTCGCTTCGGCGGCCGTGGCGTGTTCGGCATCAACGTGTTCACACGCAAAATCTCCGACTTGATCGGGTTGGTCAACACCGGCCTGCCGGTCGATGAGATCGGCCTGGATCCGGAAGACTTCCCCGGCAACATCTACACCTACCAGAACATCGGCGACGCCACGACCCACGGCATCGAATTCGACCTGTCCACGCCGTTGGAATTCATGGGCCTGAAAGAGACCGGCGTGTTCGCCAACTTCACCCGCTTGTGGTCCGACCGCGACGATCCGGCCGGCGGCGGCAAGATCGAGATCGACTACCAGCCCAAATACGTCTACAACGTGGGCATCACCCAGAACCTTCCGACCTGGGACATGAGCTTCGGCTTCAGCTACCAGAAGCAGGGCGAATCCCGCTTCGTCACCTATGGCGAGATCGAAAGCCAGAAGTACGACGGCAATCTGGAGTTCTTCGTCGAGAAGCGCCTGGGCGACCGCTGGGTGCTGCGCCTGACCGGCAACAATTTGCTGGACGCCGACAGCCTGCAGGCCGAAGCCGGCTTCGACGGCGACAACGGTGCCGAGATCCTGGCCAACCAGGCCGCCTACGACGTGGACGCCTACGAAATCGAACGCGAGAACTCTTCGCCGCGTTGGACCCTCACCTTGCGCGCGGTGTTCTGATCCGACCGTCCCCAGCACTTGCCTGGGAGTTCGAACGTGGGAGCGCCGTCCCGGCGCGAGCTCTTGTCCAAAGTAGCTGTGGAGTGTCCCAAGAACTTGCATGCGGTAGATGGCCTCCCCGGAGGCCATCGATCTTTACGAGACCAGGAAGCCGATGACTGCTCCGACCGATCCAGCGGGAATCAGCAGGCGGGAAGTCCTTTCCCTGCTCGCGTCCGCACCGGCTGCCGTTGCAGTGGCGGCCGCGGGTGTGGCCCCCCCGGTCGCGCAGGCCGCCGATCTGCCCATCGCCGAAAAGCCGCGCCTGCTGCAAGGCCCCATGCTGGGCGCAGTAGGCCACGACTATGCGCTGGTATGGATGCGCGGCGCCAACGACGGCGAGTTGCGCGTGGCCTTCAGTACCGATCCGCGCTTCCGCTCGCCGATGATGAGCGCGCCGGAGCGCGTCGCCGCCGACAATGAGCATGTCGCGGTGTGCAGGCTGGAAGGGCTGCAACCTGGCACGCTTTATTACTACCGCGTCCTCGTGCAGGGCGATGAAGATCCTTATCTGCGCCAGCGCGACGGCGAAGAACAGAGTTTCACCACCGCCCCCGTGCCAGGCCAGCGCGCCAACTTCCGCCTGTGTTTCGGCTCCTGCGCGCGCTATGCAGTGGATCCGGTCCAGACGGTCTGGAACGTGGTGGAAGACTATCGGCCGGACCTGTTCTGCTGGCTGGGCGACAACGTCTACGTCGATACCGCCAATCCCCAGGCCTTCTCCGACGAATACCGGCGCCAGCGCGAAGTCGCAGCCCTGCAACCGCTGCTGCGGCGCGTGCCGCAGCTGGCTACCTGGGACGACAACGACTACGGACCCAACAACGGCGACCGTACCAGTGTGTCCAAGGCGGTCTCCCTGGAGAAGTTCAAGCGCTACTGGGCCAATCCCTCGTATGGACTGGACGACATGCCCGGCGTGTTCTTTCGCCACCGTCATGGCGCGGTGGATCTGTACTTCCTCGATGTGCGTTATCACCGTTCCCCCAATGCCGATGCCGACGGCCCCGGTAAAACCATGTTGGGCGATGCGCAGCTTGCCTGGCTCAAGCGCGAGCTGGCGGCCAGCGATGCGACCTTCAAGCTGATCCTGTCGGGCAGCGGCTGGTCGAAGCAGAAAGGTCCGGGCGGCGACGCATGGTCTTCGTTCCTGCACGAGCGCGACGCGCTGCTGGATCACCTGCGCGACCAGCGCATCGAAGGCGTCGTGCTGCTGTCCGGCGACACCCACGTGGGCGAACTGAACTGCATCCCGCGCTCGCGAGCAGGCGGCTACGACTTCTACGAGCTGGTGGCATCGCCGCTGGCGCAGGGGCCCGGCAAGAGTTGGCTGGAAGACCAGCCGGAGGCACGCATTCGCCAGGTGTGTTTCGATACGCCCCTGTTCGGAGTGATCGACTTCGACTTCGACGCCGAAGATCCGCGCCTGCGGTTCAACGTGGTCACCGCTCTGGGCCAGTTGGCCTGGGAGTGGTTCGAAATTCCGGCCTCGGCACTGCGAAATGGAGTGTTGAGCTGGCGGCAGTCGATGGATCCGGTGTCGGCCCGCCGCCATGCCAATCTTGAACAACAACGTCCGTACTACGCCGAATGAGCGCCATCCCCATGATCAGAACAGCTCTAGCGCTATCGCTATGTCTTGCAGGCTGCGCCACCCACGAGCCTTCTGCGCCGAGCTCGGGCGCACCCGCGCAAGAGCTGCGACTGCAACGCGTGGTGATGCTGATGCGCCACGGCGTGCGTCCTCCTACCAAGGCCAAAGTTGCGCCCGAAGCGCTGCACGACAAACCCTGGCCGAAGTGGTCGGTGGATTTCGGTGAACTGACCGCGCATGGCTACGATGCCGTGCGGTTACTGGGTCGGTGGGACCGCGCGAACTGGGCGGCGCGCGGTTTGTTGCCAGCAGAGGGTTGCCCGGCCGAAGCCGACGTGGACGTGGCCGCCAGCAGCAAGTCGCGCACCCAGGCCACGGCGCGCGCGCTGGTCGAAGGCATGGCGCCAGGCTGCACGTTGCACGTGGAATTTCCGGCGACGCCCGACGACGATGTGGAGTTCCATCCGCTGGATGCCGGCGCGATGCCCATCGATGCGGACCAGGCCCTGCGTGCCGTGGCCGCCTTGGCGCCGCCCGGCGGCATGCAGGCCGAAGTAGCGGCCAATTCGCAGCGGTTCGCGTTGCTCAACAAGGCCCTGGGCTGCAGCGGCGTGCGCAAGAGCACCGCCTGCGATGTGTCGGCGTTGCCGGCGGGTCTGGTGCGCAACGAAAAAGACCGGCCGGATATCGGCGACCCGTTCGGGCTCGCCTCCACCATCAGTCAGACCTTTCTGCTGGAGTACCTGGAAGGCATGCCGATGCAGGACGTGGCCTGGGGCAGGCTGAGCCGGCCAGAGATCGAAACGCTGCTGGAATTCCATTCGCTGAAGTTCTACTACGAAGGCCGCGCGCCCTACGTGGCCGCACGTGCCGCGTCGCCGCTGGCATCGCGCATGCTGGCGGCGATGCAAGCCGGGCCGCGGCTAACGGTGCTGGTCGGACACGACACCAACATCGCCGATCTCGGCGGCTTCCTCGATCTGCACTGGAAGGTTCCGAGCTATCCGCGCGACGATCCGCCGCCCGGCGGCGCGCTGGGATTCGAAGTATTGGCGGACGCGTCAGCAGACCAGTTCGTGCGGGCGTTCTACCGCTCGCAGACCATGGACCAGGTGCGCGAACTGCAACCGTTGTCGGCGAGCAACGCGCCTGCGTACGAATATCTGCAGATCCCGGGCTGCGATTCTCTGTGCCCGATGACGCAGTTCCAGAAGCTGGTGAACTCCAGGCTGGTAGAGCCGTCGCGCAGCCCTGTTTCCCGCTGACATCGCTGCAGTCAGCCAGGCGGGAACGGTGACCGCCACCGTTCCTGCCATGCCTCTTCTGCGCTTCCGTTGCGCACGATCAGAGGCGCTTGCGCCCGGGCAACAACATCGGGACCTTCCTCTGGTACTCCCGGTACGCATCGCCATGGACGGCGATCAGGTCGCGCTCCTCCAGGAACTTGACCGCCACGAAGATGTATCCGGTGACCACGACGGCGAACAGCAGATGCCCCAGGCTCATCGTGGGCGTGACCCAGAAGGCGATGAGGAAGCCCAGCATCAGCGGGTGGCGCACGATGCGGTACATGGCGCGCACGACGAAGGGCTCGTCCTGGTTCGTCTCGCGCCGCTGCCTGTGCAGCCACACCTGACGCAATCCGAAAAGCTCGAAATGATTGATGGCGAATGAGCTGATCAGCACCAACAGCCAGCCCAGCATCGAAACAGCCCACAGCACGCCCCTGAATAGTCCGTGCTCGACCTGCCAGACCGGCTGCGGCAGCGGACGCCACTGCCAGAACAGCAGCAACAGCACCAGGCTGCTCACCAATACGAAGGTGCTGCGCTCGATCGGCGGTGGCACAAAGCGTGTCCACCACCGCTTGAACGCGGGCCTTGCCATGCCGCTGTGCTGGACGGCAAAAAGCGCGAGCAACGCCACGTCGATGGCCAAGGCAACCGCAAGCGGTGCGTTGGCGCCATTGTCGATGTGCTTCGGCGCGCCGACGCCGGCGACAAAGGCGATGGCGTACAGAAACGTCACCAGGAACGCCGTATAGCAGGCGCCGCCGTACACGACGGCCAGTAAGCGGGACATGGTCGGCCTCCTCTAGTGGTAGAAGTAGGGAGCCAGCACGTTCACCTGGGTGATCCGTTCCAGTGGCAGGTTGTTGTCGTTCGCTGCCCGGCGGACCGCCTCCGGATCGGGACCGTCGTAGATGCAGAAGGTCTTGGTCTTGTCGGCGCTCACGTAGGAATGGATCCAGGTCACGCCTTCGTTGGCGTTGGCGGCGATCACGCCCAGGCAAGCCTGCGCGCCTTGGTCGGACATGGGGATATTGAGGCCGGTGGGAAAGTTGCGTTCGATGACATAGCGGGGCATGGGAATTTCTCCAGGGAAGGGGGCGCGGTGGTGCGGCCGTGCGGTCGCCCACCGGCATGGCTTAGTGGGATTCGAGCGTCACCGGCACTTCGGTGACGGTGTCGACGGGCAAGCGATTGGCCTGGGCCGCCAGGCGGATGGCTTGCTCGGTGGGGCCTTCGTAAATGCAGAAGGTCTTGGTGCGGTCGCCGTTGGCGAACGACATCACCCATTTGACTCCGAACCTGGCATTGGTCTGGTTGACCTTGGCCTTGGTGGCCGCATCCAGGCCATCGAGCGCACCTTTGGGGAAGGAACGCTGGATCAGGTAGCGGTGGGTGGCGCCGTCGGCATCGCGGCCGATGGTGGCCTTGCTGCCCGCGGCGAAGCCGCTCAAAGCCAGGACGCACAATGCGGCAGCGGCCAGGCCGAGCAGGGGATTGATGGACATTTTCACAGGGGAATACCTTTGTTGGCACAGCGGTTTGCTGTGCTGGAAAGGTTACGGAGACCCCTGGCGCGCCGCGTCGGCGAGCCTGCCTAGATTGGCGGGCGCGATTGCCTATTTTTTGGCGGTTACGCCCATCGCCAATGCGGCCGCCACTGCCTCGGTACGCGTGCCCACGCCGAGCTTGGAGAAGGCGGCGGCGAGATGGTGATCCACCGTGCGCACCGAGCGCGACAGGCGCTCTGCGATCTGCGCGTTGCGCAAGCCGCCGCACAGCAGTTGCAGCACTTCGATCTCACGTGCAGTCAAGGCGTAGGGATTGGCCTGGGTCGAGGCGCGTTGACCGCGCGGCACACCACGCACCCCGGCCTCGCGCAAGCGGCGGCGCAGGCGCGCAATCATGGGGTTGGCGCCCAGCCGCTCGAACAGCCCGAGCGCTTCGCGTTGCGCTTCTTCGTCGCCCTCGGCCAGTGCGCGGGCTTGCTCGTACGGGCAGCCGAGTTCATGCCACGCGTCGGCGGCTTCGCGCCATTTTCCAGCGAACTGCAGGGCGAAAGGGCGGGTGTGCATCGACGCGTCGCTGTTGTCCTCGGTCCGGCCCCGGTAGTACGCGATCTCGTCCATCAGGTCGCGGTGATAGCGCGAGCGGGTAGGCGTCGCTACCAGTGCAGTCAGACTATCGTTGATGTCGGTCGGGTCGCCGCGCAGCCACGCCGCTTCGATCTGCGCGACGACCACCGGTGCGATCCGAAGCGTCGATTGCATGGGCAAGGCCAACTGTAGCGCTTCCTCCAGTATCGGCTGGCAATCCGGATCGCCGCGGCGCACGCGCACATGGCCCAACACCGTGAGCGCGATGACGCGACTGATGGGCGCCAGGTGGTGGCTGCGCAGGAGTTGTGCCGCGTAGCCGGCGGCCTGTTCCCACTGGCCCGCCGCAAAGCACGCCCGCGCCCGCATGGCGGCCAGGTAGCCCGCCCAGGCATCCAGGTCGCGGGCTTCGCAGTAAGCAAGGCCGCGCTCAAGCCAGTCTTGCGCGGTGGCAAGGCGCTTGCGTAATACCGCATCGTGGGACAGGTTCACATAGGCGCGTGCGGCATGTTCCTCGTAGCCGTGGTCAAGGGAGGTCTGCAGGCTCTGTTGCAGGGCGATCAGGCCGGATTCGTCATCGTCCTCTAGCTGCGCCGTACCGATGTTGTTGAGCGCGTGGGCTTCGATTTCCTTGTCTTCCAGTTCGCGAGCCAACTGCAGGGCACGCTGGCCCCATTCGATGGCGCCCGCACATTCGCCTTGCACCATGTGCAGCTGCGCGCGATTGCTGTAAGCCATCGCCAGTTCGCGCCCCGCAGGCAGATCGGCCAGCAGCGCGATGGCCTCGTCCGCATACGTTTGTGCGGGCCCAGACTGGCCGTTGTACCAGCTCAGGCGCGAGAGCCAGCGCGTCGCGTCGCCTTGCTTGACCGGTTGGCCCAGGCGGCGCCAGAGATCGCGCGCCTGCAGGCGTGCGCTCAATGCTTCGTCGATCTGCTCGGTCAGATAGCACTCGTAGGACAGGCGTTCCAGCAGGACGGCACGTACGGCGTCCGGCTGAGCGTCGGCGAATGCCAGGGCGGTCCGGAAGTGCGCGGCGGACTCACGATGGGCGCCGCTGTGCTGCGCGTCTTCCGCTGCCGCCGGCGCCAGCCGCAGCACCGCGTCGGTATCTGCGGCGCGGGCGGCATGATGCACGCGCCAGGCAAGCGGCGCGCGGATTGCCGGCAGTTCTTCCAGTGCGTCGAGCACGCGTGCGTGCAGTTGTTGCGCGCGCGGGCCCGACAGCGATTGTTCCACCGCCACCCGCGCCAGTTCGTGCCGATAGGCCAGCACCTCGCCATGGGCCAGGAGCAATCCGGAATCCAGGCATTCCTCGATGGCGTCGATCGAGGGTGCCAACACCGCCTCCAGCAACCACGTCTGCAGATGCCGCGGCACTATCGCCGCCAGCTGCGCCAGTTCCTGGGCAGCGGGCCCCAGTCGGGCGAAACGGGCCAGCACCAGATCCTCCACGCCGTGCGGCACCGTTTCGGTGCCTCGGCGCAGCATCTCGCTGACGAAAAAGGGATTGCCCTGGGTGACCTCGTAGAGCCCCTCGTGCGCGTGCAACGACCCCTTCGCCATCGCTTCCACCGCTTGCATGGTCAGACGAGGCACCTGCATTCGCGTGACCGACGCCCGGGGCAGATCCCCCATCAGACGACGTAGAGGGTGCTGCGTGGAGACTTCGTCGTCCCGGTAGGTGACCACCAGCAGACAAGGCACCTGCTGCAGGCGTCGGCCTACGAATCTGAGCAGGTCGAGAGTCGCCTCATCGGCCCAGTGTGCGTCTTCGACCACGAACAGCGTAGGCGCTGCCTGCAGTTCCGACAGTACCGCTCCGAAAAGCTGCATGCGCGCGAGCTGATCGATGCGCGTTCCGAAGGAAACCGGGTTGTTGCGGATGATGTCGTGCAGCGGTGCCAGCGGGTGCGGCGTCTGCAGCGCCTCGCAGGCCCCCCACCAGAGATTCATTTCGCCGCGCCGTTGGGCAAGGGCAGTGACCAGGCTGGTCTTGCCGATGCCGGCTTCGCCACCGATCAGTGCGACGCTGCCGAGGCCACCACGCGCTTGGCCAAGCAAGCCCTCCAAGGCATCGAGCTGCGATTGGCGTTCGAGCAGATTCATCGTGAGCCGCTTCAGGGAGCCCGGCCGTGGATGCCCGAGGATAGTCCTATGAACGCATGGCGACCGAGGCGCAGGACAAGGAACGATAGAGCCTGCAAGCAGCAGGCTGCTGAATCGCATCCTTGGGGCCGAGCGCGGAAAATCTCACTGCCCAGGGCGGGCCTGGGCGCTGGACGAGTTGCCCGCTACTGCTTCAGAGACGAACTGGCGCGCCCGTCCTGACCGACTCCGCCGCCGCTTCCGCCAACGCCAGGGCATTGACGCCGTCGGCATAACCCACCGACGGCGCCGCACCGTCCAGCATGTCGGCGAAATGATCCATCTCGCGCCGGTAGGCTTCGGCGTAGCGGTCCAGGAAGAAGTTCTGGAAGCGGTCGGCCGCTGCGCCGTTCTCGCCCCATACCTGCACCGTGCTTTCGGTGACGTTGTCGGCGCGGACCATGCCGGCCGAGGCGTAGGCTTCGATGCGCTGGTCGTAGCCGAAACCGGAGCGGCGCGAGTTGGAGATCACGCAGATGCGGCCCGAGGCGGTCTTCAACACCGTGCGCGCGGTATCCACGTCGCCCAGCTTGCCGATTTCCGGATCCACCAGGCAGCTACCCGCGGCATACACCTCGACCACTTCTTCGCCCAGCAACCATCGCGCCATGTCGAAATCGTGGATGGCCATGTCCTTGAACAACCCGCCCGAGACGGCCACGTACGAAGGCGGCGGCGGGCTGGGATCGTTGGAAGTGATCTGCAGGGTTTCCAGTGTGCCGATTGCGCCGCTGTCCAAGCGCGCCTTCAAGGCCTGGAAGTTGGGATCGAAGCGACGATTGAAGGCGAGCAGCAACTTGGCCTGCGCAAGCTGCGGGGCGGCGCTCTTGGCGCGCGCCAGGTCCTGGTCGATGGGTTTTTCGCAGAACACCGCTTTGTTTGCGGCAGCGGCGCGCACGCTGTAATCCAGATGCGTGTCGGTGGAGCTGGCGATGATCACGCCGGCCACCGAGGCATCGTCCATCGCCTGGTCCAGGCTGAGTACCGGACACCCGTATTCCTGCGCCAGCGATTGCGCCGAGGCTTCGATGGCGTCTACCACGCCGGCCAGTTGCAAGCGCGGATTGAAGGCGGCGTTCCTGGCGTGGATGCGGCCGATGCGACCGGCGCCGATGAGTACGACTTTGTGCATGGAAAGCTTCCCCTTCAAAGATGGATGACGGTGCCGCTGCGCATCGATTGATCGCAGGCTTCGGCCAACACCAAGGCAGCCACGCCGTCGGCGTAGCCGACCAGCGGTTGCGCACGGCCGTGCAGGACGTCGGCGAAATGGTGGATCTGGTCGCGGTAGCCGGCCTGGTAGCGCGACGCGAAACCCGGATGGATCGGCGCGCCGGTCACCGCCTGCTCGGTCAGCGTCTGCAGCGTGTCCTGCTGCACGTTGCCGGCGTTGAGCATGCCGGTAGAGCCGAAGGCTTCGATGCGCTGGTCGTAGCCATAGCCGCTGCGGCGGGTGTTGGAGATCACGCACAGGCGGCCGGAAGCGGTCTTGAGCACGGTGCGCGCGGTGTCCACGTCGCCCTGGCGGCCGATTTCCGGATCCACCAGGCAACTGGCGGTGGTGTAGACCTGCACCGGCTCTTCGCCCAGCAGCCAGCGCGCCATGTCCAGATCATGGATGGTGAAGTCCTTGAACAGACCGCCGCTGGTGGGAATGAAACCCGGCGGCGGCGAGGCGGGATCGTGGTTGATCAGATGCAGCGATTCCAGCTTGCCAACGGCGCCGGCATCGAGCTTCTGCTTCAGCGCCTTGAAGTGCGGATCGAAACGGCGGTTGAAACCCAGCAGGAAGCGCGCGCCTTCGAATCGCGATTGCGCCTGCAGCACTTTCTGCAGGTCCAGGTCGATGGGCTTTTCGCAGAACACCGCCTTGCCCGCTTCCACCGCGGCCAGCGCGTTGGACAGGTGCTGGTCGGTGGAACTGCATACCAGCACGCCCTTGATCGCAGGGTCGGCCAGGGCCTGTTCCAGGGTGGCGGCCTGCGCGCCGAAACGCTGGCACATCGCTTGCGCCGCTTCGGGCCGCGGATCGACCACGTACTTGAGCTTCAGGCCCGGATGCCGCGCCGCGTTGGGGCCATGCACCTGGCCCATGCGCCCGGCACCGATCAGCGCTACCTCGATTGTTTCCACGGTGGTCCTCGCGGGCCTGGGCCCAGTGAATGGAAGTTCTATTCTATTTCAGATTGTAATAGAATTTCCAAGAAAATACTTTATATTCCATTCTCCGGCAGGTGCCGGGAACGACAATGGCAAGGAGTGGCTGCATGGCCGAATCGAACACCCCGCCGACCACGGCCGAAGAACTGCGTGCGGCGATCCTGGCCCGCTACGAGTCGCTCAGCAAGCGCCTGCAGCAGATCGCCCGCTACGTGCTGGACGAACCCAACGCCGTGGCCCTGGAAACCCTGGCCGTGCTGGCCGACCGCACCGGCGTGCAGCCCTCGGCGATCGTGCGCTTCGCCAAGTATTTCGGCTTCGACGGCGCCACCCAGATGCAGCGCCTGTTCCGCGACGGCCTGCTGTCGGGCACCGCGCCGCTGGGCTACAGCGAACGGGTGCGCGAATTCACCCAGAACGTGGAAGGCAAGGCGGTCGGCGACCCGGGGCAGGTGCTGGGCGAATTCGTGGAAGGCAACATCCTGGCCATGCAGAACCTGGCCAAGGTGGTCAGCCGCGAGGACCTCAGCCACGCGGTGAAGCTTATTTCCCAGGCCGAAACGGTGTACGTGGCCGGCTTCCGCCGCTCGTTCCCGGTGGCGGCCTATCTGGCGTACTCGTTGCTCCAGGTGGACAAGCGCACGGTGTTCATCGACAGCCTGGGCGGCATGTCGCTGCAGCAGATGCATGCGATCACCGCCAAGGATCTGCTGATCGCGGTCAGTTATCACCCGTATGCGGAAGAAACCGTGCACGTGGTCGATGCGGCGGTGGAGCGGGGCGCCAAGGTGCTGTCGATCAGCGACAGCCTGGTAAGCCCGGTGGCCAAGCCGGCTTCGCTGGTGCTGCAGGTTCGGGAAGCGGAGATCCGCAAATTCCGCTCGCTGTCGGCGTCGATGTGCCTGGCCCAGGCGCTGGTGATTTCCTACGCCTTCGCCGCCAGCCCGGCCGCCGGCGGCGCCCGCAAGCCGGCAGGGACGGCCAAACGCGCCAAGAAATGAAACATATGTTGCTTTAATTCCAATTATGGAATATATGTTACATCCATTGGGGCGACTGGCGTCCTCAACCGGCTGAGGAACGGCCCTGCATGGCGGCGACCGAGCGACAACTAGAGCTGATCACCCTCGGCCGCTCCTGCATCGATCTTTATGGCGAACAGGTGGGCGGGCGCCTGGAGGACATGAGTTCCTTCGCCAAATACATCGGCGGCAGCCCCACCAACACCGCGGTCGGCGCTTCGCGACTGGGCCTGCGCAGCGGCTTGCTGACCCGCGTGGGCGCGGACCACTTCGGCCGTTTCATCCGCGAACAGCTGGCGCGCGAAGGCGTGTCCACGCAAGGCGTGCTGGAAGACCGCGAACGGTTGACCGCACTGGTGTTCCTGGGCATCCGCGATCCTGACACCTTCCCGCTGATCTTCTACCGCGAAAACTGCGCCGACATGGCGCTGCAGGCCAGCGACGTGGACCCGGCATTCGTCGCTTCGGCCGGCGCGCTGCTGATCAACGGCACCCATCTGTCGCAACCCAATGTATTCGACGCCAGCCTGCGCGCCTGCCAGCTGGCGCGCGCGGCCGGCGCACGCATCGTGTTCGATATCGATTACCGCCCGGTGCTTTGGGGCCTGACCGGCAAGGACGCGGGCGAGAACCGCTTCGTGGCACACGATGCAGTCACCGCGCGCTTGCAGGAAGTGCTGCCGCTGTGCGACCTGATTGTCGGCACCGAGGAGGAAGTGCATATCCTGGGCGGCAGCACCGACACCATCGCCGCCTTGCGCGCGATCCGCGCGAAGACTTCCGCGCTGCTGGTATGCAAGCGCGGCGCGCAGGGTTGCTCGGCGTTTCCGGGGACCATTCCCGACCACCTCGACGAGGGGGTGGTCGGGCGTGGATTCAAAGTGGAAGTGTTCAATGTGCTGGGCGCAGGCGACGCGTTCATGGCTGGCTTCCTGCGCGGTTGGTTGCGTGATGCGCCGCTGGAAACCTGCTGCGAATACGGCAACGCCTGCGGCGCCATCGTGGTGTCGCGGCACGGCTGCTCGCCGGCCATGCCGACCTGGGAAGAGTTGCAGCTGTTCCTGCACGAAACCGAACGCCCTTTCCGCCTGCGCGACGATGCCGAACTGGAACACGTGCATTGGGCCGGCACGCGGGTAGGGCAGTGGGACGAACTGACCGTGCTGGCCATGGACCATCGCAGTCAGTTCGAAGCCTTGTGCGAACAGGTCGGTGCCGATCCTGCGCGCATCGTGCAGTTCAAGGCGCTGGCGTTGAAGGCGGTGGACCGATTGGCGCAGGGCGATCCGCGTTTCGGCGTGTTGCTGGACGGCCGCTATGGCATGCGCGGGCTGGAAGCGGCGGCCGAGCGGTCGTACTGGATCGGGCGTCCGATCGAACTGCCGGGCTCGTGCCCGCTGGAATTCGAAAGTTCGGCCGACGTGGCCACCGAAATCGCCACCTGGCCGGCCAACCACGTGATCAAGTGCCTGGCCTTCTACCACCCCGACGATGCGCAGGACCTGCGCGAGCGCCAGGAACGCCAGCTGCTGCGCCTGCAGGATGCCGCGCGCAAGACCCGCCACGAGCTGCTGGTGGAGATCATCGCCTCCCGCAATGGCGCGGTGGGCGACGGCACGGTTTCGCAAGTCATGCAACGGCTCTACGATCTGGGCATGAAACCGGACTGGTGGAAGCTGGAACCCAACGACAGCGCGCAGGCCTGGCGCAATATCGAGCGCACCATCGCGGCCAACGATCCGCGCTGCCGCGGCGTGGTGTTGCTGGGCCTGTCGGCGCCGGAGCAGGAGCTGATCGCCTCGTTCGACGCGGCCGCCTCGGCCCCGATCGTCAAGGGTTTCGCGGTCGGCCGCACCATCTTCGCCGATGCCGCCGAACAATGGCTGGTGGGAAAGATGGACGACGAAGCCGCCATCGCCGATCTGTCGCGTCGCTTCGCCGTGCTGGTCGATGCCTGGCGCGCAGCGAAGGCGCGCGCGAGCGGGGTGGTTTGAAATGAGCACATTGCGACTCACTGCCGCGCAAGCCATGGTCAAGTGGCTCGCAGCGCAATACGTGACGGTGGACGGCATGGAAGTGCCCTATTTTGCCGGCGTCTGGGCGATCTTCGGACACGGCAACGTCGCCGGCATGGGCGAAGCGCTGCACGCGCAACGCGATGCGATTCCCACCTGGCGCGCGCACAACGAGCAGGGCATGGCCCACGCCGCCATCGCCTATGCCAAGCAGATGCGCCGGCAACGGGCGATGGTGTGCACCACTTCCATCGGCCCCGGCGCCACCAACATGGTCACCGCCGCGGCGCTGGCCCACGTCAACCGCTTGCCGGTGCTGCTGGTGCCTGGCGACGTGTACGCCAGCCGCCGCCCTGATCCGGTGCTGCAGCAGGTCGAGGATTTCGGCGACGGCACGGTGTCGGCCAACGATTGCTTCAAACCGGTGTCGCGTTACTTCGACCGGATCCTGCGCCCCGAACAATTGCTGGATGCGTTGCCCAAGGCATTGGCGACCATGCTCGATCCAGCCAGTTGCGGCCCGGTCACGCTGGCTTTTTGCCAGGATGTACAGGCAGAAGCTTTCGACTATCCCGCGCATTTCTTCGAACGGCGCCTATGGAACCAGCGCAGGCAGCCGGCCGATGCGAAGGAACTGGAATCGCTGGTCGCCGCGATCCGCGCAGCCAAGCGCCCGTTGATCGTAGCCGGCGGCGGCGTGCGCTATAGCCGCGCCGAAGCGGCGCTGGCGGCGCTGGCCGAAGCCAGTGGGCTTCCGGTGGCCGAAACGCAGGCCGGCAAAGGCACGCTGTCCTGGCAGCATCCGCGCGCGCTGGGTTCCATTGGCGTGACCGGTTCGGCGGCGGCCAACGCGGCCGCGCAGGAAGCGGACCTGATTGTCGGTATCGGCACGCGATTGCAGGATTTCACCACGGGTTCGCGCAGCCTGTTTCCGGATCGCAAGCTGTTCCAGGTGAACGTGCAGGCCTTCGATGCGTACAAGCACGGCGCCGAGCCGGTGGTCGGCGATGCCTTGAGCGTGATCGAAGCGCTGGCCGCGCGCCTGCGCGACTGGTGCGTTCCCGAGTCGGTGGTGCAGCGCGACCGCAACGCCATCGCGCAATGGAACCAGGCGGTGGAAACCGCCACTGCCGGCAACGATGATCAGGTGCTTCCCAGCGACGCCCAGGTGATCGGCGCGGTGCAGCGCGGCGTGGCCGACGATGCCGTGGTGGTCTGCGCGGCAGGCGGCTTGCCGGGCGAACTGCACAAGCTGTGGCGTACTTCAACGCCCGGCGGCTATCACCTGGAATACGGCTACTCGTGCATGGGTTATGAGATCGCCGGCGGGCTGGGCGTGAAGATCGCCGAGCCGCAGCGCGAAGTGGTGGTGATGGTGGGCGACGGCAGCTATCTGATGATGAATTCGGAACTGGCCACCTCGGTGCTGCTGGGTCGCAAGTTGATCGTGGTGCTGCTGGACAACCGCGGCTACGGATGCATCAACCGCCTGCAACAGGCCACCGGCAGCCCGGGCTTCAACAACCTGTTGGCCGACACCTTGCACGAAGCCATGCCCGACATCGATTTCGCCGGCCACGCGCGCAGCTTGGGCGCGCTGTCCGAACACGTGGGCAATCTGGGCGAGCTGTCGGCCGCGCTGCAACGCGCACGCGCCGCCGACCGTTCCTATGTGGTGGTCATCGATACCAATCCATTGAAGACCACCGAAGCCGGCGGCTGGTGGTGGGACGTCGCCGTCCCGGAAGTGTCCGACCGGCCCCAAGTCAACGACGCGCGCCGCGCCTATGAAGACGGCGTGCGCATGAAAAGAGATCTGTCATGAGCGCGAACCAACCATGAGTATCCGTTTTGGTGTAAGCCCCATCGCCTGGGCCAACGACGACATGCCCGAGCTGGGCGGCGACACGCCGCTGGAAAGCATCCTGCGCGACATCCAGGAACTGGGTTTCGAAGGCGTTGAACTTGGCGGCAAGTTTCCGCGCGATGCGGCTACGCTGAAACCGCTGCTGCAGAGCTACGGCATCGACCTGATCGGCGGCTGGTACAGCGGATCGCTGCTGCAGCAGGATGCCGAGGCCGAAATCGCCGCGCTGCAACCGCACCTGGCGTTGTTGAAGGCGCTGGGCAGCACCGTGTTCGTCTTCGCCGAAACCAGCAACGCGGTCCACGGCAACCGCGCCGTGCCGCTGACCGGCACGCCGCGTTTGTCCGGCAGCGACTGGGTGTTGTTCGGCACGCGGATGACCGCGGTGGCCGACTACATCCAGGCACAGGGATTGAAGTTCGCCTACCACCATCACCTGGGCACCGTGGTCGAACGGCCTGAAGATCTGCAGGCGTTCCTGGACAATACCGGCGATTCGGTAGGGCTGACCCTGGACACCGGCCACGCCGCACTGGGCGGCCTCGATCCTCTGGACGTGATCCGCGACCATCCGCAGCGCGTGGCGCACGTGCATTGCAAGGACGTGCGCTGGGAAACTTTCGCCAAGGCCAAAGACGGCAAGTCGAGCTTCCTGGATGGCGTGCTGGCCGGCATGTTCACCGTACCCGGCGACGGCGGCCTGGACTATGCGGCGATCATGCGCGCGTTGAAGGCCATCGATTACTCCGGTTGGATCGTGATCGAAGCCGAACAGGATCCCAAGCTGGCCGATCCGCGCACCTACGCGGCGCTGGGCCTGAAGACCTTGCAGGACGAAGCGGCCAAGGCGGGTCTGCACTGATGCCGCAGCTGCGCGTCCGCCCGCATGCGCCCGACGCTTCCGGCACCGTGCTGGAAGTGACCCCGCAGAGCGCGGGTTGGCAGCATGTCGGTTTCAAAGTCGTGCAACTGCAGGCGGGACAATCGTATGCCGGCAACGAAGCGCAACGCGAAACCTGCCTGGTGCTGGTCAGCGGCAGCGCCGATATCGGCGTGGGAGAGCAGCTGTTCGCCGGACTCGGCGGTCGCGCTACGCCGTTCGAAGACCAGGCACCGGGAGCGGTCTACGTACCTGCGGGCCAGCCCTACACCGTGCGCGCCATCACCGCGGTCGAACTGGCGGTGTGCACCGCGCCGGGCAGCGGTGCAGGCCAGGCACGCAGCATCGACGCGGCGCGCATGTCGCGCGAGACCCGCGGCAAGGACACCAACACCCGTTATGTGCGCAACATCCTGCCGGAAACAGAAGCGGCCGAAGGCCTGCTGGTGGTGGAAGTGATCACGCCCGGCGGCCACTGGTCCAGCTATCCGCCGCACAAGCACGACACCGCCACCCAGGAACAGGAAACCGAGCTGGAGGAAACCTACTACCACCGCCTGCAACCGCCGCAGGGTTTCGCCATCCAGCGCGTGTATACCGACGACCGGTCGCTGGACGAAACCATTTCGGTGGAGGATGGCGATGTGGTGATGGTGCCGCGCGGCTACCACCCGGTGGGCGCGCCGCACGGCTACGATCTCTACTACCTCAACGTGATGGCCGGCCCGCATCGTCATTGGGTCTTCCGCAACGACCCTGCCCACGACTGGATCGTGCGCAAGGGTTGATGCAGCCATACCGAACCACTTCAGGAATACGGACATGCGCAACATCGAACATTTCATAGGCGGGCAATCCGTCGCCGGGGCCTCTGGCAACTACGGCGAGGTCTTCGACCCCAATCGCGGTATCGTGCAGGCGCGCGTTTCTCTCGCGTCCACGGTCGAACTGGACCGCGCCGTGGCCAACGCCGCCACCGCGCAGAAGGAATGGGCGCAGGTCAATCCGCAGCGCCGCGCGCGGGTAATGTTCGAGTTCAAGCGACTTCTCGAAACGAACATGGAGGAACTGGCCCAGCTGCTGTCCTCCGAACACGGTAAGGTGATTTCCGACGCCAAGGGCGACATCCAGCGCGGGCTGGAAGTGATCGAATTCGCCTGCGGCATTCCGCACCTGCTCAAGGGCGAGTACACCCAGGGCGCAGGTCCGGGCATCGATGTGTATTCGGCGCGCCAGCCCTTGGGCGTGGTGGCGGGCATCACACCGTTCAACTTCCCGGCCATGATTCCAATGTGGATGTTCGGGCCGGCCATCGCTTGCGGCAATGCCTTCATCCTCAAGCCGTCCGAGCGCGATCCGTCGGTGCCGGTGCGGCTGGCAGAACTGATGATCGAAGCCGGCCTGCCGCCGGGCGTGTTCAACGTGGTGCACGGCGACAAGGACACGGTGGAAGCCATCCTCAAGCACCCCACCATCAAGGCGGTGAGTTTCGTCGGTTCTTCCGATATCGCCCAGTCGGTCTACTCGCTGGGCGCCCAGCACGGCAAGCGCGTACAGGCCATGGGCGGAGCCAAGAACCACGGCATCGTGCTGGCCGATGCGGACCTGGACCAGACCGTCGCCGACCTGATCGGCGCGGCCTACGGTTCGGCCGGCGAACGTTGCATGGCGTTGCCGGTGGTGGTGCCGGTGGGGCGCGAAACCGCTGAAGCACTGCGCGAAAAACTGATCGTGGCGATCAAGGAACTGCGCATAGGGAACTCCACCGATGCCAACGCCCACTACGGCCCCGTCATCAACGCCGCCCATCGCGCCAAGATCGAAGCCTACCTGCAGACCGGCGTGGACGAAGGCGCCGAGCTGGTGCTCGACGGCCGCGGATTCTCGCTGAAAGGCAGCGAGGAAGGTTTCTTCCTGGGCCCCAGCCTTTTCGACCACGTGACCGCCTCGATGAAGACCTATCGCGAAGAGATCTTCGGCCCGGTGTTGCAGATCGTGCGCGCCGAGACCTTCGAAGAGGCGCTGGAACTTCCTTCCAAACACCAGTACGGCAACGGCGTGGCCATCTTCACCCGCAACGGCGACGCCGCGCGCGAATTCGCCGACCGGGTGGAAGTGGGCATGGTCGGCATCAACGTGCCGATTCCGGTGCCGGTGGCCTACCACAGCTTCGGCGGCTGGAAGCGATCGGGTTTCGGCGATCTCAACCAGTACGGAATGGACGGCGTGCGCTTCTACACCCGCACCAAGACCATCACCCAGCGCTGGCCCAAAGGCGGGCCGGTGTCGGACCAGAGTTTCGTCATCCCGACGATGCGCTGAGCGAAGCGGCAATGAACTAGCAAGTCCGACCATTCCTGGGAGGGAATCGTGGCTGGTGGAATCCTGAAGTTCTTCACGACCGGCCCCGACCTGCCGGAGCTGTCCGACCGCGCGCAAGTCGATAGCCTGTTCAAACGCCATCGTTTCCGGGTGATGCTGGCCATCACCCTGGGTTACGGACTCATCTACACCTGCCGGCTTGCCTTGGGCGTGGTGAAGAAACCGCTGATCGATTCGGGCATCTATTCGCCCAGCGATCTGGGCATGATCGGGTCGGCGCTGTTCTACACCTACGCCATCGGAAAACTGACCAACGGTTTCCTGGCCGACCACGCCAACATGAAGCGCTTCCTGGCCTTCGCATTCCTGGCCACGGCGCTTTGCAATCTGGCCATGGGCTTCACCACCGCGCTGTGGGCGGCGGTGCTGCTGTGGGGCTTGAACGGCTGGTTCCAGAGTTTCGGGGCGCCGGGCGGCGTGGTGGCGATGACCAGTTGGTTCTCCAACCGCGAGCGCGGCCGCGCCTATGGCGTGTGGAGCACCGCGCACTCCATCGGCGAAGGGCTGACTTTCCTGGTCGTGGGCACGACGGTCGCTGCGCTGGGTTGGCGCTGGGGATTCTGGGGCCCGGGCCTGATCGGCATCGCCACGGCCATCGGCTGCTACGCATTGATCCAGGACCGGCCACGCACGATGGGCCTGCCCACCGTCAACGACTGGAAGAACGATCACTACGGCGAGGCCGCCAAGCCCGCGGCCAAATCGGTGATCGGCCTGCAATTCTCCATCCTCAAGATTCCGGCGATCTGGGTGCTGTGCCTGGCCAGTGCGCTGACCTACGTCACCCGCTATGCGATCAACTCGTGGGGCGTGTTGTACCTGCAGGAGGAGCGCGGCTTCTCGTTGCCCGCTGCAGGCACCTTGCTGATGGTCAGCACATTGGCGGGCATCGTCGGCGCGATAACGTTCGGCCTGGTTTCCGACAAGGTCTTCAACGGTCGGCGCCCGCCCGCCAACCTGCTGTTCGGCGTGCTGGAACTGATCGGCCTGCTGCTGATCTTCTACGGTCCCACCAACATGCCGGTGCTGGTCATCGGCATGCTGCTGTTCGGCATGGGCATGACCGGCATGGTCACTTCGCTGGGCGGTCTGTTCGCGGTCGACATCGCGCCCAAGCGCGTGGCCGGCGCGGCGATGGGCGTGATCGGCATCTTCAGCTACATCGGCGCAGGCATCCAGGAACAGGTCTCGGGCCTGCTGATCGAGAAAGGCATGACCGTGGCCGGCGACGTGCGCAGTTACGATTTCGGGCCGGTGATCTGGTTCTGGATCGGCTGCTCGCTGCTGGCCACGCTGCTCGCCACCAGCCTGTGGCGCACCAAACTCCGGGATTGAGGAACACGACGTGCTTGAACCTTCGCGTGAACTGCAGGCGATGATCGAAGCGGCGCAAGCCGCCGGCGCCGGACTGCGCAAACATTTCGGCAAACTTTCCGAACTGGGCATCCGCTCCAAGAGCGGGCCGGCCGACCTGGTCTCCATCGCCGACGAGGAAGCCGAGCGCACCACGCGCTCGATCCTGGAGAAAGCGCAACCGGGCTTCGGCTTCCTGGGCGAAGAAGGCGGCGCGTTCGGCGGCAGCGACCCTTCGCAGAGCTGGATCGTCGATCCGCTGGATGGCACCACCAACTTCCTGTTCGGCACCCCGCTGTGGGGCGTGAACGTGGCGCTGGCGCGCGACGGCGAAGTGATCGCCGGAGTGACATACCTGCCGGTGATCGACGAGTTGTACGTGGCCGAGCAGGGCAAGGGCTGCTGGCTCAACGGCCAGCGCAGCCATGTGTCCACACGCGGCAATCTGATCGAATCGGTGCTGGCCTGCGGCATTCCCTTCGCCGGCAAACCCGATCACCCGGTGTTCGCACGCGAGATGGCTTTGCTGAGCGCGGAGGTCGCTGGCATCCGCCGCACCGGCGCTTGCGCGGTGGACATGGCCTGGGTAGCGGCCGGGCGCTGGGACGCCTATTGGGAGCGCGCGCTCAATGCCTGGGACATGGCGCCGGGCATCATCCTGGTCAAGGAAGCCGGTGGCGTAGCCACGTCCGTCACCGGTGGCGCGCTGGACCTGCATGGCGGCAACGTCTGCGTTTCCAATGGCGCGGTGCAGGACGTGCTGATGGAAAAGCTCAACCAGGCCTTGGCACAGGACTAGACCGATGACGCTACGCCGCCGTACCTTCCTCAAGGGCTCCGGCCTGGCTGCCTTGTTCGCTGCCATTCCGCGCAGCTGGGCCGAGGTGCTGGGTTATCCGCGCGCCTTGCAGGGGCCCATGATCGGCTCGCCGGGCCCGAACCATTTCACTGTCTGGGTGCGCGCCAGCGGCGCGTTCGAAGTGAGCCTGGAGTATTCGACCGACCGCTATTTCAAGTCCGTGCAGCGCGGCTCCTCCGCAATGGCCAGTGCCGACAACGATTGTTGCGTGGTGCTGCGGGCCGACGGGCTGCAACCTGATACCGCGTACTGGTACCGGTTGAAATACGCCGGCGAGGAAGACCGTTACCAATACCTGCCGCACAGGACCAAGACCGCGCCGAAAGGCCCGGCCGATTTCCGCGTCGCCTTCGGTTCCTGCTGCCGCATCCAGTACGACCCCGAGCAGCGCATCTGGAATGCGGTGCGAGCGTTGGAACCGGACATGTTCTTCTGGCTGGGCGACAACATCTACGCCGACAGCGACCAGCATGCCGCGCTGGTGGACCTGTACGGACGCGGCCGGGTGGTCGAACGGCTGGAACCGCTGTTGCGTTCCACCCCGCAACTGGCCACCTGGGACGATCACGATTTCGGCTACAACAATTCCGACGGCGCCAGTCCCTACAAACAGGATGCGCTGCAGGTGTTCCGCAATTTCTGGGCCAACCCGGGCTACGGCGAAGCCAGCAATCCGGGCGTGTACTTCAAGCAGCACTACGGCGGCGTGGATTTCTTCGTGCTCGATGGCCGTTACCACCGCGACGCCACCGACAAGACCGACGACGCCGGCAAGACCATGCTCGGCGCCGCGCAGAAGGCATGGCTGAAGCGCGAACTGAAAGCCAGCCGCACTCCGTTCAAGGTACTGGCCATCGGCGGCGGCTGGTCGGCCGCGGAGAACGAGAAGGGCGGCGATTCCTGGGGCGTGTACCTGACCGAGCGCAACGAGATCTTCGACTTCATCCGCGACCAGGGCATCGGCGGCGTGGTCTGCATCTCCGGCGATTCGCACATGGGCGAACTGAACTGCATTCCGCGTTCGGACCAGGGCGGTTACGACTTCTACGATTTCTGCTCTTCGCCGCTGGCGCAGATGCCGGCGGCCAAGAACACCCGTCAGGCGCCGGAAGTGCGCGTGCGCGACACCTGGACGCGATCGGTCAACGTGGGCCTGATGCGTTTCGACATGACCGGCGCCGAACCCACGCTCACCTACACCCTGCACGATGTCATGGGCGAACCGGTGTGGGATGCGCTGGTGCTGACGCCGTCGGACCTGAAGAACGGGGTCAAGACCTGGGACCGCAAGTCCGACCCCGAAGAACTGCAGCGGCTGGAACGGTTCAAGCGCGGCGGCGGCTATTACGGTTACGACGCGCCGGAAGGCTGGCCTAGCCGCCCATACTACGACGGAAAGTCAGACTGAAATATCCGGGCGTTTCGCGGTTGCGGCGCTCGATTTCCTCCAGCGCCGAAGTCGAGCGCGGACCGTCGTACTTGCGGCGCGATTCGATGAAGTCGCGGCCGAACAGGTCGGTGGCTTCTGCGCGCACTCGCCAGCGTTGGCCGATGCGCCTTTCGACGAACAAGGTCCAGCCTGCGGCTTCGGATTCGCGCGCCACTTCGTCGAAGCGGTACTTGGCTTCGCGTTCGGCGATGTGCTCGAACTCAACGCCCCATTCCATGCGCCACTCCGGCAGGTTCTGGGTCAGCTCGATGCTGCCTTCCACCGGCTTCTCTTCCGAAATCGGCCGCGACTGGCCGGTGACCGGATCGGTCACCCGGCTGCGCCGCCACAGCATCGAGGTTCGCAGGTGCGCGCCAGTGAAGCCGATGCGGTCCAGCGGGGTGGAGAATTCCAGCGCCAGCGTGTCGCGGCGTCCGTCGCCGATGTTGCCTGGCGCATCGAATACATCGTCGGGCGTGGTCACCAGCACGCGGTCGATCACATCGCTGATCTCGTCGTGGGTCCAGGTCAACGTCAGTGCAGCGTCTGCGCCGAAGCGCCTTTCCCACGACGCGCTGGCGCGCCAGGTCTTGTCCGGTTCCAGGCTGGCGTTGCCGGCGGTCACCAGATCCGAATCCAGCGAGGCCGAGGCGACGAAATCGGCGAAATCCAGCTGCCCCACTTCCCGCGAAACCGCGAAGCGCAACTGGTTGTCTTCGTTGAGGTCCCAACGGGCCGCCAGACGCGGTTTGGGATAGGTGAAGCTGCGCTGCAGGGGGCTGTCGCCGCTTTGGGAAATGGAGGAACGCTCGACCCGCAAGGTGCCTTCCAGCAGCCAGTGCGCGGCCGGCTTCCACAGCGTTCCGAACGCGGCTTCCACGCGTTTCTCTTCGATCCGAACCTGCGAGCCGGGCAGCGCCACCGGCACCCCGTCCTGCACCAGCGCGGCCTCGCTTTCCAGGAAATTGAAGGCGCCCTCCAGAGAAGCCACGAACGAGAGCTGCCGGGAATGTT